>LNFM01005231.1_pt1 | contig 22760 bp, 18 predicted proteins | sample 596031 | NCBI WGS metagenome assembly LNFM01 (sample SAMN04254537, study PRJNA301005) | activated carbon metagenome | isolation source: dual media filters at the Ann Arbor, Michigan drinking water treatment plant | place: USA: Ann Arbor | reverse complement strand
TGACCTTGCCCCCGGAAAACGTACCCCTTGCTGAGTGTTTCAATGCAAGCAAGGAGTACGGACATGACGAAGACAGTGCGGGCGCGCTACACGCTGGAGTTCAAGCAGGAAGCCGTGCGGCTGGTGACCGGCGGGCAGAGCATTGCGGCGGCGGCCAGATCGCTGGGCGTGGTGGAGCAGACGCTGTTCAACTGGGTCAAGGCTGATCGACAGGGCAAGCTCAAAGGCGCCGACAGCAAGGTCGTGAGCGCCGAGCAGATGGAGATCAGTCGGCTGCGGGCCGAGCTGGCGCGCGTGAAGATGGAGCGCGACATCCTGGGAAAAGCGACGGCGTACTTCGCGAAAGCGCAGAGTTGAAGTACGCCTTCATCAGCCGACACCGCCGCGTGTGGCCTGTATCGGTGCAGTGCCGGGTTCTGGAGGCCAGCGTGGCTGGGTACCACGAGCACTTCGTACGGGCGGCCAGCGCGGCGCAGCGGCGGCACCTCAGCGACGACGCGCTGCTGGTGCACATCAAGGCCATCCACGCCGAAACCCACGGTGGCTACGGCTGGCCGCGGACGTGGAAGGAACTGCTGGCCAGGGGCATCCGGGTGGGCAAGGAGCGTGTGCAGAAACTCATGCAGTTGCATGGCATACGGGCCAAGGGCAAGCGCCGCTTCAAGGTCACCACGGACAGCAACCACGATCTGCCGATTGCGCCCAACCTGCTGGATCGGCAGTTCACCGTGGCCGAGCCCGACAGGGTCTGGGCGGGCGACATCACCTACATCCACACCGACGAAGGCTGGCTGTTCCTGGCGGTGGTGATCGACCTGTTCAACCGCCAGGTGGTGGGCTGGTCGCTGCGTGAGGACATGACCCGCGACATCGTCATCGACGCGTTACGCATGGCCTGGTTCAAGCGTCATCCGAGCAAGCAGGCCGGGCTGATCTTCCACAGCGACCGAGGCAGTCAATACGCCAGCCAGGACTTCAGGGACGTGCTGACGGAATACGGCTTCACGGCATCGATGAGCCGGCGCGGCAACTGTTGGGACAACGCCTGCAGCGAGACGCTGTTCGGGTCTTTGAAGGTGGAGCGGCTGCACGGCCAACGCTTCGTGACGCGGCGCCACGCCAAGGACGAAGTCATCGCCTGGCTGCTCTGGTACAACCAGATCCGACTGCACTCGACACTGGCCTACGTCAGCCCTGTGCAGTTCGAGCAAGACTGGCTTGCGGCCCAGGCCAAGCAAGTCAATTCGTGACTCGGCTATGGGGTACGGATTCCAGGGGCAAGGTCACTTCAGGCCTCGAGCAACGTGAACCGCGACCTCGCCAGCAACTTTCTGAAGTCCCGATCAAAGCTGACGAGGTGCTCACCGCGATACTCAACGGCAGCCGCCAGCCAAGCATCGGGAAGATCATTGCCGCCCAGTTGCTTGTCCAGGCACAACTGCCGCAGCTTCGCCCACTCCGGGCCCAAACCGGCGAGCTGCACGCCAGGCGTCTCCAGCACTGCATCGACGAAACCTACCGCGTCAGCCACCGGCGTTGGCACCTTGAAGATCTTGGGACTTGTCACCAGGCGCAGGAAGCTCGCCAACACCATCGGCATCAAGCTGAAGGCGGCCCCGCTCTCGGCGGCAGCCAGCGCGCCTTCAAGCCAGGTTCGCGCAACCGCGTGATGGGGGTGATCGCTGCGCGACGCCGCCACCAGTACGTTCACGTCAGGCGTCATCGCCCAGCGCCTCGAGCATGGCCTTGTTGCTGCGAGGGTCCAGGCCCGTGACCAGCCCGCCACGACCCTTGAACACAGGCAGCGATTTGCGGCTGCGCGCGGGGCCGGCCGCCTGCGCGCGCAGGCGCAGCTGGAGGCCTTCCTCGATCAGCCGGGTCAGGCTGGTCCGCTGCTGTGCCGCCAGGGCCTTGGCATCCGCCAGCAACTGGTCGTTCAGGTCTAGCGTCGTCTTCATGGCTTGATGATACAGATTCCTGTACGGACGCTAGTTCAGGTCTCCAGGGCGGCGCTTCAGGCAAGCTCGGTCTGGACCGCCTCGGAACCGTAGAACCAGTCGGCACGACTGGCACTGGTGGTCGAAGCTCAATCCACTTTCCCTCGCTGACTCAAGCCCGTCCCAGACTGCGGCTCGGCTTACTGTCTGCGCCAACCTGCCCGCCTCGCTGGCAGTCGTCGCGTCGCCTCCCGGCGGAGCCGAGCCGGGTGAGAATCCCGCGAAGCCCGGTTGGCGAAAAGCTGGTCCGCCGCCCGCCCAAGCCTTCGTCCGAACCTCGCATGCCCTACAACGACCGACTGTTCCAACTGCTCCAGGCACTTGACGACGCGGAGCTCGAGTCGATCTGGGTCAGTGCACTTCGCTGCAATCCCGATGATCAAGAGTTCCAGGTGGTCTCCCACGAAATGAAGGTGGCGATGATCAGCGCCGAGTGGCGCGCAGTGCATGGCCATACCCTGCGCAATCTGGGGCCCCGGGACCATCAACTGCCCTGGAAGCGCATCCTGATCGACGTGGCGGACAAGCTGAACCCCGGCTGGAAGTGGACCCCCTACAAGATGGACGACTCCGCGCAGGAGGAAGACATCGAAAGGAAGATTCTCGAATTCTTCGATGCCCGAACCAAGGTCGCCTGGGAGGCGATGGGCGAGAAGGACAAGGCCAAGTTCGCCGATCAGGTCAACGCCGAAATGGCTGCAGCGGCAAGCGCGAGCACGACACAGGCAAGACGCGCGGACGTCGCACAGGTGACGACCGCCTCCCTGGGCGCGGCCTCGGCGCCGGCCTGATTGCCGGGTCGGGCATCCTGCAAATGGCGGCGGGCGCGACTTCGTTCGCCATGGCGGGCGTTCTCGGTGGCACCCTGTACCAGGTTGGCGTGTGGGTGGTCGTGCGGCTGCTCGGCGTGGTGTCCGGCGCGCAACTCGCTGCCGGCGGCGGTGCCGCTGCCGTGGGGGGCGTGGTGCTATCGGCACCTGCTGCGGTCGCATTCCTGGCAAACGCGGCGATGTCCACGTCCTACCGCAAGACCATTCCCGCGACGCTGTTCCTGCTCAGTGCGCAGGAAATGCGGCGCCAAGTGTCGACCTTGGGCTGAGCACGATGTTCGTCCACCTGATGAAGGTTCCCGAAGCGCTCGTCGCGGCCGTCGAGAGCGGTCGTGCCTTGGTGGACGGTGCCATGGTCACGGATGTGGTGACCGGCAGGATCCTGGGCCACCTACAACCGACAAGGCCCCTGGTGGACATGATCCTCAAGCACGGCCTGGGTCTTGTCTCTTCGCCCCTTTCCGCGGTCAGCGGCCTGGTAGGCAATGTCCAGCTCTTCCAGATCAAGCGGCTCGTGGAGCAGGTGCAGGCGGTGGCCGGCATAGGTGCCGCGGCGTCCGTGCTGAACCTGGGAGTTTCGGTGGGCGGGTTCGCCATGATCCTGGCCAGCCTGAAGCGCATGGAATCGAAGGTCGATGGCGTTTCCCGGGTCGTCTCGACGGTCCTGGCCAACCAGCAGGCCGAGTTTCTGGGACGCTGCCAGTTCGCGCTGCGCCGCGCCGACGAGGCGTTCAGCCTGCGTCATGCGCAGGAGCGCCAGCGCTACTGGGAGGAATCCGAGTCCGTGCTGTCCGAGCAGGCCGAGATCGGGCTGCGGCGCATGATCGACTTGGGCTTGCCTCTTGAAGGCGCTGGATCGGAGTGTCTTTCATCAGGAGGGCGTCTACTGGCACTCGCAAGGCCTGAAGTGGTGGACATGCTGCGCTTGCTGACCGTCGTGAACGCGGCCCGGTCCGAAGTCCTTCTCTGCCTGGGCACTCCTGGGCTGGCCGCGACGGTGTCGACGCGAACGGCCGAATGGCTGGCCCCCATGCCCAAGGGCGCGAAGGAGTTGGCTCAGGCCCGACTCGGCAGGACGGCGGTCCCGCCCACCCAGCTCAAGGCCATCACCGACCAGGCCAAGGCGACCTCGGCACTGGTGACACTGGGGGAGCGGGTAGCCCGGGAACGGGCCACGCTTTCGCAGTCCCTGCACGACGCGCAGATCGACTCGGCCCCTTGCATGCTGCAACTCCATTCGGCTCCGGTCGCAGAGGAACTCGTCTGGAGCCACACGCTGGCGCAATAGGCGCACCGATCCAGGCCGCCGCAGCCTGGTGCGACAACTGCGCGAAATTCCCTCGGTGCGCGCAGCCGCGAACGCGCGATACTGCGCGCCGCACCGGAGGAAGCACACCCTGATCTTCGTCAGCCACAGCTGCAAGGATGCTCTGGTGGCCCAGCCGCCGCCGGGCATGCCCGCGGACGAGCAGGAGCGCCTGCGTTTCGCGCTCGAATTGCGGGGCGCGCTCGATCAGCGCCTGTGCGCCATCGCCCCGGTGTGGTTCGACCGTTCGCGCTTGAATCCGGGCGACGAGTGGGAAGCCGCCATCGTGACCGCGCTCCACGCCTGCCAGGGCGCGGTATTGCTGCTCACGCCGGAGGCGCTGAAGTCGCCCTGGGTCCTGCGCGAAGCCACCGTGTTGGCCGACCGCCGCGGCCGCTGGTCCGGGCTGCGCCTGGTCCCGGTGCTGTGCGCCGGCGTCGACTACAAGACCCTGGCCGCCGACCCCTACTGGGCGGCGCTGGACATCACGCGCTGGCAACCCGTGCAGGCATCGCGCGGCGCCTTCCGCGGCGCCGCTGCGCAGCTCGATAGCGCCGAGATCGTCGAACAGGTGGTCGCGCAGATGCAGGGCCTGGCCGATCCGCAGGACCCGCGCCATGCGGGCTGGGCGCAGGAGCTGCGCGCCTTCCTCGACGACCTCGCGCGGCGTGGCCTGACCACGCGGTTGCAGGGGGCGGCGAAGGCGCTGGGCCTGAAGGCGCCGCTGCAATGGGATGGCGACGCGATGCAGCAGCTGGCGCACATGCTGCTGCAGACCGGCGCCGTCGAAACCGGCGCCGACGGCCAGGCGCGTTATCCGCTGGTCGAGGCGCTGGCCGGGCTGATTCCCGGCGACCCCGAGGTCACGCCGCGCAGCGACGACGAGCAGAAGTTTTGCGCCCAGCTCAGGCCGCTGGCGGCGCCGCCGGCCATGGCAGTGGCCGTGGCCGCGGCCGGCAGCGGTGCTGCCGGGCGGTCGGCGCCGGTGCTGCTGCGCACGGGCGACCGCCGCGTGCTGGAGCTGGCCGCCTATCGCGCCAGCTGCAACGCCGGCTGGGTGCGCCCCCTCAGCGGCGTGATGGGCGAAGGCGCCGAGCCCAGCGCGGCCGACTTGCTGCTAGTGGGCAAGGCGGTCGCGCGTGCCCGCATGGCCGGGCTGGACTGCTTCGTCGTCGCATCGCTCCAGCCCCTGGCCGGCGAAGACCCGGCGGCGCTGGTGCAGTCCCTGGGCCGGCGCCTGCCGGCCGACGCCAAGCTGGTGGGCGCGGTCGACCGGGCATGGCCCGCGGCGCCGGCCGCTGTCGTGGACGTGCCCGAGACCGACGAGGATGCCACCGTGTTGGTGGCCGAACACATCGACCTGATGCGCGGCGGCAGCTGAGAGTCCGCGCGCAAACAGAAAGTAGGAAAGACATGGCAAACGGCGTGATGACGGTGGCGGAGGTGGTGGCCCGGCTGCAGGCGGCGGGCGACAGCGCGCCGAAGGCCGCCGCGGGGGCGCCGCGCAGTGCCGGCGGCGACCTGCGCGACGGCTCGATCTACCTGCTGGACGAGCCCTTGCGCCTGGCGATGCAGGTGGCGGTGGCCACCGGCCGGCCGCTGCTGCTGACCGGCGACCCCGGCAGCGGCAAGTCGTCGCTCGCGGCCTGGCTGGCCGAGCGCCTGGGCTGGCGCTACTACGAGCGCGTGATCACCGGGCGCACCGAGGCGGCCGACCTGCTGTACCAGTTCGACACCGTGCGCAAGCTCGGGGACGCGGCCGGCAAGCCATCGCTGGACGACCGGCGCTATGTCGAGCCCGGCGTGCTGTGGTGGGCCCTGGACCGCGAAGGCGCGCGCCGACGCGGCGCTACCGAAGGCAGCCCGCGCCCGCGTGCCGGCGCCATGGCCTCTGAACCGCAGGCGGCGCTGAACGCGCGCCGCTCCAAGCACCACGCGGTGGTGCTGATCGACGAGATCGACAAGGCCGATCCCGACGTGCCCAATGCGCTGCTGGTGCCGTTGGGCTCGGGCCAGTTCCCCGTGACCGAGACCCAGGTCACCGTGCAGCGGGTCACGCCGGCCACGCGCAAGAAGGGCACGCCGGCGGCCCCGCTGTTCGTGGTCATCACCAGCAACGGCGAGCGTGAACTGCCGCCGGCCTTCGTGCGGCGCTGCGTGACGCACCAGTTGGCCTCGCCCGACGCGGCGCGGCTGGAAACCATCGCGCACGCGCATGCGGCGCGCGAAGGCCATGCACTCGACGCCGACGAGACCAAGCGCATCCAGGAGCTGGCGCGCCAGGCGGTGCGCATCCGCGAGGAGCTGCGCCAGATGGACCGCAAAGGCGCTGGGACCGCCGAGTTCCTGGACGCGGTGCGTGCCAGCCGCGAACTCGGCCTGGCGCCAGCGCGCAAGGACGAATGGGAGCGCCTGCTGTCGCTCACGCTGCGCAAGGCGGCGGCGCGCCCGTGAGGCTCGCGCCCATCGGGCTGGGCGACGTGCTGCGCGCCATCGCTGCCCTGGCGCCCGACGAGCCGGCGCGCTGGCCGGCCATCGCTGCCGCGCTCGGCTTCGAGCTGCCGCGCGACGAGCCGCTGCGCCCCACCGCCGCCGGAGCCGCCATCACCTTGCCCGCCATGGTCGGCCAAGGCGTTGCCGTTCACCGGCAGTCATCGGCGGCGCGCCGCGAAGCGTCGCTGCCCGTGTTGGCGCCACAGGCGGCCGTGCAGTCGCAGAGCCAGCCTTTCCTCGTCGAGGTGAGCTCGATCGCCCTCGACGCCAGCACCGCCGATGCAGCCGTGCCCGCACTGCTGCCGCTGCTGGCCCCGGCCACCGCGCCCTCCATCGTGCGCGCCGCCGCGGTGATGCCGCAGGCGCGCGGCCCGTTGGACACAGACGCGCTCGTGCGTGCGGTGGCGCGCCGGCGCCTGCCCGCGCGCCTGCCGCGCCGGCGCCGCGACACTGTCGCGCACGACGTGGTGCTTCTGCAGGACCTGGGCGAGGGCATGGACGTGTTCGGCGAGGACGTCGAAGGCTTCGCCGATGCGCTGCGGCAGGCCGCCGGCCGGCATGCGGTGCGCACCGGTGCCTTTCTCGGCAGGCCGGCCGAGGCGCTGGCCGCGCTGGGCGTGCATCGCGGCAGCGCGGTGGTGGTGCTCACCGACCTGGGCCTCTCGCCCCTGGCGCGGCCCGACGAGCGCGGCAGCGCGCGCTGGCTGGATTTGGCCGCACTCACCCAGCGCGCTGGCGCGCGCGCCACGCTGCTGGTGCCCTGGCCGGCCGAGCGCTGGCCGGCCGACGTGGCCGCGCGGCTGGCGCTGGCCACCTGGGACCGCGGCACGAACGTGGCGCAGGTGTTGCGCGCGGTGCGCGAGCATGGCTGAGCTCCGCACCCCGCGCAGCGCCGCGCAGCGCGTGGCCGCGGCCGAGCGCGCGCTGCCCGGCGCGCTGGAGCTGGCCGCGCTGGTGCCGCAGGCCGCGCGCATCGAACGTCGGCTGCTGCGCGCGCTGCGGCTGTACCTGCTGCCGCACCGGCACGCCGCCGACGAGGCGGACTTGTGGACTTCCGATCTCGTCGAGCTGCGTGCGCTCGACGGCCTGGTGCTGCGCACCGACGTGCAAGAGGTGCTGCGCCAGCGCGGGCGCGACCTGCTGCAGCAGCGGGCGCCGCGCGGCGCCGCCGCCCCACGCGCCGCGCGCTTGCACCGCGCGCACCAATTGCTGCTGCAGCACCACGCCAACCTGCCGCCGTTGGTGCAGCTGGAGGAAGAGCTCGCCTGGCTGGCGATGGTCGAACCGGCGCCGGACGAGATCGTCGAGCGCCGGCTCGAGACCGCGCTGGCCGCGCTGGTGCGCGAGCGGCGCGTGGGCGTGGCGCGCTGGGCCGCGCGCGCGCTGCCGCGCCTGCCGCCGGCGGCGCTGGGCACGCGCACCGCCTGGCTGCTGGCGGTGGCCAGCAGCCAGCAACTGCCGCCAGGCGCTGGCGTGACGCTGGCTGCACCGGCGCGCGTGGCGGTCGTCGACCTGCAGGCGCTGGCGCCGCAGCTGGGCGAGACGGCACTGGGGGTGCGACGCATCGGCGACCGGCTCGAGCTGGGCGCGGTGGACCCCGGCGGCATGGCGCTGATGGTTCCGGCCAGCGAGCCGCGGCTCGTCACCGTGGCCAGCAGTGCGACGGGCCCCGAGGTCGATGTCGCGGTGCCCGCCGGCCAGACCCAGGTGGTGGACGTGGGCTGGGAGCCGGTCACGTTGCGGGCGGCCAATGGCCGGCACTGGGTGGTGCCGGAGCTCAGCGATGAAGAGCAGGGCTGGCTGGAGAGCGCGCTGCGCACTTCCGTCAGCGGCGGCCTGCTGCCGGCGCAGGAGGTGCCGCAGCTCGCCCGAGTGATCTCGTTCGGCCGGGATGGCGACGGACAGCGCGTGCCCGTGGTCGGTGCCTGGCTGGATGATGTCGACGCCGGCCCGGGCGTGCTGGCTCGCACGCGCGCGTTGCCGGCGTCCTGCGTGGGAGCGCTCGTCGTGCACGAAGGGCGCCTTGCCGGCGTCGTGAAGCAGGCTTTCGAAGAGAGGAGCAACCTGGAGCTGGGCTCGGTTCGGATGCTGGTCGACAACCGCCCCGACGCGCTGGTGCGTGCGCGGGGCTCCACCGTCGGCAACATATCAGTCCAGCTGCTCCCCGCCAGTCTCGGGGCCGCCGTGCTCGTGTCCTGGGGCCCGTCCGATGCCCGCCACCACTTGCTGGTGGACGGCGGACCGCGTCGCAGCGCCAAGACGGTGATCGAGCACCTGCACAAAGCGCTCGGACCCCAGGGCAGGCTTGAGCTGCTGGCCGTCACGCATGCCGACGCCGACCGGGTCGAGGGCGCCGGAGCAGTCGTCGATGCACTGCCGTCCATCGGCGACATCTGGTTCAACGGTCCCGAGCAGCTGCGCGAGCGCTTCGGCGTCACCGGCGCGCATTCGATGGCAGTCGAGCGCTTCGCGCGCCAGGCGGGTCGTGCCAACCGCCGCTTCAGCGGCCAGCCGATCGTGGTGCCGCCGCAGGGCCCGTTTCCGCGCATCGAGCTGCCCGGCGGCGCCACGATCACCGTGCTGGCGCCCGACGAGCGCTCGCTGGCGGCGCTGGCCGCGTCGTGGAATCGTGCTGCCGAGAAGCGCAGCATTTCCAAGTCCTCGGCCGCGGCGGATGAGTACCCGGTGGAAGAGTTGCCCGCCGAAAAGCCCGGCCGCCGCCCGCCGAAGTTCGGCACCGACCGCAGCGTGAACAACGGCGCCAGCCTGGTGCTGCTGTTCGAGTGCGCAGGCCGCAGCGTGCTGCTGCCCGGCGACGCGCATGCCGCCACGCTGGTGAACGTGCTGCGTCGCCTGGCCGCCGAGCGCGGGCGCGCAGGCATCTTCGTCGACGTGTTCCTGATGCCGCACGCCGGCAGCCGCGGAAACGTGGTGCCCGAGCTGTTCGACGTGCTCGAAGCCGGTACCTATGCGGTGAGCACCGACGGGTCCACCTTCGGCCACCCCGACCCCGAAACCATCGCACTCATCGCCCGCCGCGCGCAGGGCGCGACGCTGGCCTTCAACTACCGTAGCAAGAGCACTGAGCCCTGGGCCAGCGAAGCGTTCCAGCGCGAACACCGTCTGCGCGTCGTGCTGCCGGTGCACGAAATGCCTGGCGTGCTGCTGCAGGTCGGGGACGCGGGGCCAGTGGGCAGTTCCGCCGCATGAAGGCCCACCGGCGTGGGCGTGTGGGCCGTGCCCAGCGTGTCCTTGGTCTGCGCCGCCACGGTGTCAAGGCGAGGGCGAACGAAGCGCGAGGCCTTGTCGCTGCCCTGGGCGCGCCACTTGCGGGCTACCAACCATGGTCGGTTTGTATGTGGCCGCCGTCAGTCTGGGAATGATGGCCGTGGGGAAGGCTTTGGTCGCACTGCTGCTTCTCGCGCTGGCATAGCAAGCGTCCGGCGAAGTCATCTTGAACTCGCCGTAGGCGCAAAGGATGCTCGTGTCCACCTCAACTCTAGGTGGACAGCCTACGCTTCTCTGAATCGACCATCGGCATGTGCGGCACCAATTCCAGGACCTGGGCCGGGTAGACGTACGCATGCTCAAGCAGCGCCATGCAGAAATCCCGGTCCTTGTCCCGCCCGGCTGCTGCCTTCGACATGAAGAGGTCCGCCACGCCCAGGCAGTAGCCCACCCGGTCGTTCGTGTTGCTGTTCTGGACCCGGTGTACGCGCTGAAGCCAGCCGGTGGGCAGGATGGCTGTCCGAACTGCCGCGCTGTCGGCACATGGATAGGCTTCAGGCCAGTGCCGGTGACCTCGGGTGGCGACTGGACGGCCTCGCTGCGTAGACGACTGCGTCCCTTTCGCGCGTACTGGCGGTACCGACCCACAGCTACCACTCGGCACGTCGAAAAGGTGGCCGGAAGGCTGCTGACATCGATGCTCGCCCGCTCCTTTCGAGCCTGAGCTCTGAAGCATGGGAACATGCGAACTGCCACTGTGGACTGCACTTCGACAACGGCGCCATGAGCGCTGGACCGCGGCGCACGACCCAGGCAAACTCGGCATGGAGTTGGATGCAAGGAGAAGCCGGTGAACGAAGTCAAGGTCTACAAGGGCCAAGGTGTGTTGGTGCAGTTCAACGCGGCGCGATGCATCCATGCGGCCGAATGCGTGCACGGACTACCAGTGGTGTTCGACCCGAAGGCGCGGCCCTGGATCCAGCCGGGCAAGGCCAGCGCCGACGAGGTGGTTGCCGTGGTGGCCCGGTGCCCGACAGGCGCGTTGCAGGCAAGACATGACGATGGGCGCGCTGCCGAGGCGGTGCCGGCCCACAACGAGTTGCGCATAGTGGCCGACGGACCGCACCATCTGCGCGGCGACATCGAAATACGTGACGGCAGCGGCAAGGTATTGGCCCGCGAGACGCGCGTGGCACTATGCCGCTGCGGGGCCTCCAGCAACAAGCCATATTGCGACAACAGCCACGTCGCCAGTGGGTTCAAGGACGAATGCACCTGCACACTGGGCGAGATGGCGTCCGTGGCCAACGGGCCGCTCACCTTGACCCTGTGCACTGACGGGCCCGTGCAGTGCGACGGCCCGGTCACCATCTTCGATGTTTTCGGCGAGCCGGCATCGACCGTGCAGCAGGCCTGGCTGTGCCGCTGCGGCGCGTCGAAGAACAAGCCCTATTGCGACGGCAGTCACAAGGCGATCGGCTTCAGGTCGTAGCCAGGTTCCGCCATGGTGGAATCGCCAGCGTCGGCGGCGCCATCCAATGGAATTCGAGCATCCGGCCCAGGTGTAGGCCGATCGCTGGCAGTGCATTCGATCGACTTTGGCAACTCAACGAGTCCGCGCACGGTTCCGGTTGTCGGCAGATCTGCGACCCTCCTGATCGTCCAAGCGAGGAACTCGTCACTCTGCGTTCACATTTCAGACCGGAGCTGCAATTCGCACTGGAGCGGCGCGCCAAACGGTGTGCCAGGAACAGGGTCTGCACCCTTCAACCCGAGGTGAGGACACCGTCATGCGACAGCCGCAGACTCGTTCTCTGTGTGCCGGTCAGGCTCCGTGGTGCGGAGGATCTCGTTCAGAACGGAAGTGGCGTAATTCCCGGCGGGCAAGGAGAACGTGAGCACCAGTTGATTGGCGTGCAGCCATTCCCATGACATGTCCACCGGCCTGGCCACCAGGGCGCGGCGATCCTGATCCAGACCGGCGTGTTCCATGCCGTCGCACATGGTGGCGTGACGTTCAGCTACGCCGCTTTCAAGGGCCTGCGCTTGATCGGTGGTGGTCACGCGGCCCCGTCCCCAGAGCGGTCCGGTAGGCCGGCCCGCCTCGTCCATCACGTCACCGGGCAGGGTCTTGCCCCAGAGTCCCTGCTGAATGCGCAGCGCCAGCACTTCATTGAAGACGAAGGAGCGCACCGCCGACAGGTAGATGCCCTTCTTCTTCGGGTTGCGCACGCGTATTTCGCGCGCCAGCATGGCCAGTCCCTGCGTCACGTTGCCGCCCTCAAAGCCGAAACGCTGAGCGCCGAAGTAGTTGGGCACGCCCCGTGACGCAACGGCCTCCAGATTGGCCTCGATGGCGTGGCGGTCGCCGGTGACGTCACGCAGCATGATGCGGAATCGGTTGCCCTGCAGATCACCGGGACGCAGCTTCTTCACGTGGCGGCTCTGACTCAGTACGTTGAATTCCGGGTGCTGAAGCTGGGTCAGGTCGGGCGTCTCGCCCTTGGGCAGGTAGATGCTGAACCACTGACGGGTGATGGCGTAGCGGTCCTTGAGGCCGGCATAGCCCACGTCCCTATCCTGCACGCCGGCGGCGTCGGCCAGTTGCTGGGCGACGAAGGCGGTGTTGGCACCGTTCTTTTCGATGTCCAGCCAGATGTGCTCGCCCTCCCCGGAGGGTAGCTGCAGCGGCAGCTCGGTCACGATGAAATCCTCGTTGAGGAGTTTCAGGGTTGCGCTTGCGCCGCTGGCCGGATAAGCGTTGGGCCACTGCGGCAAGGTCGTGTATTGAGCGTCGGTCATGAGCGGTCTGACGGCACCGGTTGTAGACAGGGACAGGCTGTCCAGCCGACCAAGGGCAGTCCAGGCAGTGATTCTCTCCCTACCCGCATGCCTTGACGAGCTTCAACAGATGCGACTTCAATGGGAACCCTTGCGCGCTACGACAGGCGGCTACCCGGCAGCGAAGTCAACTCACGGACCCGGCCATCAGGAATCGTTCGTGGCCAGCAGCTCACAAGCCGTAGGCGCTCGTCAGTCTATGGGGGTGCCGGAGGGCTGCCGAGAACTGGTGCGTTGGCCAGCTCGCCTTGGCCATAGCGAAGTCGCGGTCCTTCTGGGGGTTGCTCGCGCGGGGCCGGTCGCGACAATGGCCTTCCCAGGCAACCCTTGAGGAGAGGGATGGATGCGTATTGCCCTTGTCGTGCACGCACTGCACCGCTGCGCCGTCTTGCTGACGCTGACGCTGGCGCTTTCGCTGTCTGCCTGGGCCCAGCCCCGTTTCGAGCTGGGCAGCACACAGACCGTGTTGCCGACCACCGTGTTGCCCCGGCATGCACGGCTCGATCTCGACGTGGACCCGGCCCGCGCGACCTTTCGCGGCGACGTTACCCACCAGGTGGAGGTTCTTGAGCCGGTGCAGGCCATCGCCTTGCATGCCGTGCAGTTGACGGCACGCAGCGCCCAGCTTCTCGGTGGCCCGCAACCGCGGCGGCTGCGCGTGAAGGCGGATGCCAAGGCAGGTCTATGGCGCCTGGTGCCGACCGACGGGCAGCCTATCGCCGCGGGAGCCTGGCGCATCCGCATTCGCTACCAGGGCCGGATTCAGCTGGCCGGTGAGGGCCTGTACCGCGCCGACCACCGCGTGCAGGGCCGCCCTGCGCGCATGCTTGCCACGCAGTTGCAGGCGGTGCAGGCACGGCGGGTCCTGCCAGTGTTCGACGAGCCGGTGTTTCGCAGCGTGTTCGAACTGCGCGTGTTGGCACCGCGCGGCTACGAGGTGCTGTCCAACATGCCACGGCGAGCCACCCAGCCAGTGGGCGGTGCGCTGCGCCACGTCTTCGAGCCCACGCCGCCGATGCCCAGCTACCTGCTGGCCATCGCAGTGGGGCGTTTCGACGCACTCGAAGACAGCAGCGGCGAAACCGTCCTGCGCATCCTGACCGCGCCCGGCAAGCGCGAACAGGCGCGCTTTGCCATGGAAGTCACGCAGCAGGTGCTGCCCTTCTATGCCCGGTACTTCGGCCGCCCCTATGCACTGCCCAAACTCGACCAGTTGGCGGTGCCCGGCACGCGCCAGGGTGCCATGGAAGACTGGGGCTTCATCAGCTACGTCGAGGACGCGCTACTGTTCGATCCCGCTCGCAGCAGCCCCGATACGCAGCGCGGCGTGTTTGCCGTGGTGGCGCATGAGATCGCGCACCAATGGTTCGGCAACCTGGTCTCGGTGGCCTCCTGGAACGAGATCTGGCTCAACGAGGCCTTCGCCACCTGGATGGAGCGCAAGGCCATGGCGCACTTCCACCCCGAGTGGCACTCCGAGCTGCGCGGGCGTGGCTACGTGGCCCAGACCATGCAACGCGACGCCACGGCAGCCACGCGGGCCATTCGCGGGACGCCGGTGAGCGAAGCCAGCGTGTTCGAGGTCTTCGACAACATCACCTACACCAAGGGTGGCGCGGTTCTGAGCATGATCGAGCAATGGATAGGCGCCGAGGCCTTTCAGCGCGGCCTGGCGGCCTACATGGCCGAGCGCGCCTTCAAGCCCGCCACCGCGGGTGACCTGTGGTTTCACATCGGCCGCGCCACGGGCCAACCGGTGACCGAGATGGCGGCCAGCTGGACCGACCAACCCGGCGTACCCCTGGTCAGCGTAGACGCCCGGTGCGAGGCCGGCAATACGCATGTCACGCTGCGCCAGAGCCGCTTTTCGCTGGGCGAGCCCTTGGCCGGTGGCCCGTGGCGCGTGCCCGTGCAACTGGCCCGGGCCGAGGAAAGCCGCATCGTCGTGCTGGCCACCGAGCAGGCCAGCGAGCAATGGCCAGGCTGCAGCGATGAGCCCTTGCGCGCCAATGCTGGCGGCAAGGGCTATTACGTGGTCAGCTACAGCCCGGCATTGCGCGCGCGACTGACGGCCGGTTTCGCCGCCTTGAGCCCGGCCGATCGGGTAACGCTGGTTTCCGACAGCTTCGCACTGGCCAGTGCGGGGCAGCAGCCGATGGCCGATCACCTGAACCTGCTGGCGGCCTTGCCCCTGGTGGACGATGCCAGCCGCCCCGCGCTGTTCAAGATGGCCGCGACGCATTGGCGACAACTGGACCGCATCCTGCACGGCACGGCCGTGCAAGAGCCCTTGCGCGCGGCTGGCCGCGCAATGTTCGGCCCCGAACTGGCGCGCCTGGGCTGGCAGTCGGCACCGGGCGAAGACAGCGAGATCCAGACCCTGCGCGCCGACCTGATCCAGATCCTGGCTGCGCTGGACGATGCACCCACCTTGGCCGCAGCACGCCAGCGCCTTGCTGCCGCACTGGCACCTGGTGCGGGTGAACTGCCGGCAGCCCTGCGCGGGCCGGTGCTCGCCGCGGTGGGGCGTCAAGCAACCGAGGCCGAATTCGAGGCGCTGTTGTCGGCCCTGCGGCGCAGCGAAAGCGAGGAAGAGCGCTGGCTGCTGATGGAGGCACTGGCGTCAGGGCAAGACCAGGCACGTGCACAGCGCCTGCTGGATGAAGCCTTGTCGGGGCGCCTGCCACCGAGCCAGAGCGCGGCCCTGCCCGGCATGGTGGGCGACAACCCGGCACTGGTCAGCCTGGCGTACCGCTTCGTGCTGACGCACTGGGACGCGCTGGCACGGCTGGCGGGTGACGGTCCGTTCGGTGGGCGCCACTGGTTGCTGCCCAATGCCGCCGGATCGAGCAGCGAGCCCGCGCTGGCGCAACAGCTGCTGCTGGACCAGCAGCGCCTGGCAGGCGCCAGCGGTGCGTCGAGCGCCCAGCGCATGGCAGCAGGCATCCAGGCCCGCCACCGCCTGCGCGAGCGTGAGGCCGAGCAGCTGTCGGGGACCTTGTCTGGCTGGACTCCCCGCGCAAGCGCTGGCGGACGCTGAATGGGTTGGCTGGCTAAAGCTCTGGTTGCAGCCTCCTTGCAGCACGTGGTTGCGCTTCGCAGCGGATCGGTCGGGCGCGTCTGCCCTGCGTCGCGACCACTTTGCGCTCGAACCGCAGCAAGGCCTACCCTTGTCAAGGGCAGGTTGGTTTCGAGTCGACCACCCAGGCGACGCAAGATTGCCGCTGATACCACCCGCCCCATCACAGGCATTCCCGACCCGTCGGCGATGACATTGGGCCCCACGGCGAATGCCGCGCCCTGCCGATGCCCCATAGCGCAGCGCGGCCAAGGCCTTCCGTAAGTCGGCCACGGGCAACCGCTGCATGCGCGGCCGCACTGTCCCTCCTATGATGTTCTGGCTTCTGGGGGCCCTCATCCAGAGGCTGGCTCGAAACGAACAACTTTCGACAGGAGACATACACCGTGTACACCAGACCCCCTACGCTCGCGATCGCTTTGGCCTTGTCTGCGCTCTCGCTTTCGGTCCTCGCAGACGATGGGCGGCATGGACATCGTCGCTTCACGCTCACCAGCCCGGACCTGGCCGGAGGAACCTTCTCCGAGACGTTCGTGCTCAATGGATTCGGCTGCACCGGCAGCAACCTGTCGCCCGAGCTGCGCTGGAGCAACGTGCCGCCGGGAACACAGTCGCTCGCTCTGCAGGTCTACGATGCGGACGCGCCTACGGGCAGCGGCTTCTGGCATTGGGCCGTGTACAACATACCGCCTACGGCAACGGGCCTGGCTCAAGGCGCGGGCAACAGCTCGGCAACACTGCCGCCCGGAGCCTTCGGTGGCAACACCGACTTCATGGACACCGGCGCAACGGGCGAGAACGGCAACTATGGCGGCCCCTGCCCACCCGTGGGCGACAAGCCGCACCGCTACACCTTCACATTGTTTGCGTTGGCGGTACCGAACGTGCAGGTCGCTGGTGGTATCCCGCCGACGGGTTCTGCAGCGCTTTACGGGTTCGTCATCAACAAGGGACTCGGCGCAGCGCTGCTGGGCAAGGCTTCGTTCACCGCACGATACGGGCGCTGAGGCGCGAAGGCTCAATGACGGCCCGCAGTGCTGCGTGCGCCGGGCTGTCGTGAGGGGCAGGTCGGCACCCGCAAGTCGCGACGGGCTTCCCGTAGTATCCCGGGCGTAAGGCCGGCACACTGGGGGTCATGTCGTCCACGGAGCCCAATCGCATGAGTGCCTCTGCCGATCTCGCCGCCCGGCTCGACCGCATGAACCGCACGGACCCCGTGCGCTGATCATGCTCTGCGAGCGCCTTGACGTCACGGCCACCCGCGCTGAGAGGCGGGCATGATCGCCGAGACTGCCGTCGAATTCTCTTCCGAAGGGGCGGTCCTGCGGGGGCGACTGGTGATGCCCTCGCCCGACGTCGCGCGCCGGCCCGCGGTGATCATGGCGCATGGCACCTCGGCCACCGTCGAGATGGTGATGATCGAATACGCCCGCGTCTTCGCCCGCGCGGGCCTGGTGGCGCTGGTCTACGACCACCGCAACCTGGGGCGCAGTGGCGGCGAGCCACGCGGCGAGATCAACCCGTGGGTCCAGTGCCGCGGCTACCTCGCTGCCCTCGACTTTGCGAGCCAGCGCTTCGAGATCGACGCCGGCCGCATCGCCCTGTGGGGAGACAGCTACACCGGCGGTCAGGTGGTTGCCGTAGCCGCCTGCGACCCACGGCCCCGCGCCGTCGTCGCGCAGTGCCCCGTCTTTGGCGCGGCGCTGCCCGGACTGCCGCCCGACGCTGACTTCCTGGCAGCGTTCAAGCACACCTTGCTACATGGCGACGTGGCCGGCACGCCGGAGACAACGACGGGGCCGCTGCCCGTCGTGTCCTTCGACCCGTCGTCGATCCCGTCGCTGCTGGCGCCCATCCAGGCCTTCCGCTGGTTCATCGACTACGGCGGGCGCCCGGGATCGGGCTGGTTCAACCGCGTCAGCCGCGTCATACCGCCAACGCCGGTGCCCTACGCGCCGATCCTTTGCGCCCCCTTCGTTCGGGTGCCGGTGCTGCTGATGGTGGCGCCAGAGGACGAAATGGCGCATGCCAACGTGGAGGTCACGCGTCATGCCTACGGGCTTCTGGCTGGACCGAAGCGCTGGGTCGACATTGATGGCGGCCACTTCGGGCTGCTCTACCACCCGGGCGCGCGCTTCGACGAGGCAGCCGGCATTCAAGCCGACTTTCTCCAGCAGCTGCTGCCTTGACGCGCGTTGCACGCCACGGTAAACCCTGGCGCCCGGGCCCGCGGCGCTATCAACTCGACACCGTGCCTTCCACCATCGGTGCGGCTGGGGCTGTGCATCAACTGAAGTCTTCGATCGCGGTCAATTCGGAGGGCTGAGCCATGTCATCGCCACCTGCGGTCCCGTACTGGCGCGAGGCGGGCGCCGGCCCTGCCGTCGTCTGCCTGCATGCCAACGCCAGCGTGTCGGGGCAGTGGCGACCGCTGATGTCCCGCCTGGCCGACCGCCGCCGGTTGCTGGCTCCCGACGCGTATGGCGCCGGCCAGAGCCCCGAGTGGCCGTCGGACCGCACGATCACGCTGGCCGACGAGGTGCAGCTGATCGAACCGGTGCTGGCGCAGGCCGGCGAGCGCTACGCACTCGTCGGACACTCGTACGGCGGTGCGGTCGCGCTGCGGGCAGCGGTGCAGGAGCCCGACCGCGTCAGTGCCCTGGCGCTCTATGAGCCGACGCTGTTCGCGTTGATCGACGCCGAGGGTCCGGCGCCCAACGATGCCGATGGCATCCGTCAAGCCGCCGCCACCGCAGCGGCGGCGCTGGACGCCGGTGACACCGACGCGGCTGCACGCGCTTTCATCGACTACTGGACAGGGCCAGGCAGCTGGGACAACTTGCCCGAGGACCGCCGGCCGGGGATGGCCCGCAGCATCGCCAACGTTCGTCGCTGGGCACACGCCTTGTTCACCGAGCCGATGCCGCTGGCTGCGCTTCCGATGCCGGTGCTCGTCATGACCGGGTCAGGCTCGACGGCGGCGGCACACGGTGTCGCACGGCGCCTGATGCTGGCACTGCCCAACGTGACGCACATCGAGTTTGCGGGCCTCGGTCACATGGGTCCGATCACCCACCCGGACGTCGTCAATGCCGAGATAGAGCGCTTCCTGCTGGCTGCGACCTGACGCGCCGCTGCGACCGTCTCCGTCGGCTTTGAGTGGGGAACCGCGAGCAGCTCGGCATCGGCGAATCGCCGCCCACTGCCAGATTGCAGATGCTTGACAAGCCAGGTTCTACTTCGCCTTGATGGCGGGCCGCGTGGGCTCCCGCGTTTCGCCGAAAGCACCAAGCCCACGCATCGAAGGTCAGCTTCCTGGCATCGCCTCGTACTCACACTGGCGGCCAATTCCGGACTTCCGCCACCGACGGCTTCCGAGCAAGTCGTCCGCAGCCCCGCGCAGCGGGCTACCGCCAGCCGTTGCGCGACGCGTCGTTGAACTGGTCGCGCAGCACGTCGTTGAGCCTGCGCTCCGAGTCCTCGATCGCGCGGTCGTTCATCGTGCGCTGGGAGCGCCGCCGGTCGAACTCGGCCTGGTACGACCGGGCCTCGCGCGCCAGTTCGGGCGTGGCGGCAGCACCCCGGTCGAGCGCGGCCACCAGCTGGTCGATGCTGCGGGACGCGGCCGCAGTGTCCCTCGGCACCCCGCGGCCCCGGTCGTAGAAAACCGCCAGGTTGTACATGGAGAACAACTCCCCGGCCTGCGCCCCGCGGCGGTACCACTCGAAGGCCGCCCGGTCGTCCTTTCCCTCGGGCGCCTGGCCCGTTTGGTAGCGATCGCCGAGCCAACCCGCTGCAAGACCGACTCCCTGATCGGCGGCCGCGCGCGCCCACCGCATGGCTTGCCGCCTGTGGTCCAGCGTGGTGGTGTCCTCCCACAGCAACTGGGCCAGGCCATAGGCCGCAAAGGCGTAACCGTCGCTGGCCGACTTTTCGCATGCGGCCTGTGCGTCGGCGGCGCGCCCCACCTTCGCCAGCGCGCGGCAGTAGCGGAACATCGTGCGCGGCTCCGCCGGGCGGATCGCCAGGGCCCGCGCACAGGTGGTCACGGCCTGCGGGCCATTCAAGCGGTCGTAGGGCACACCCGCCATGCCCGCAGGCTGGCCCGGCTCGTCGGGGTGGGTGGCCAAGGCGGCGCAGTCAGAGGCATCGCTGCGCTCCCCGCCGCCGTCCTGGGCCACCGCAGCAGCCACGCGCGTCACCATCTCGGCCGTGCGCCGCCGCTCGGCCAGGCGGGCCTGCTCGGCGGCCTCGGCCTGGCGCGCCAGTTCCTGCTCGCGCTGGCGGCGCTCTTCCTGCGCCAGCGCGGCCATGACCACCGTGCGCCGCGCGGCCAGGGCCTCCAGCACCTGGCGGCCCGGCGCAGACTGCTCGTCGCCTGCCGCCAGCACGGCCCGCTGCAGCGCGTCAACCTGCGCCGGCTGGCCGGTCTGCTCGATGGCCTGCCGCACGGCGGGCAGGTGGGCGGCCAGCAGTGCCGTGCGCGCGATGGCGCGTTCGCGTGCGAAGGCCTGCACCTCGGGCTGCGCGGTGAAGCGGGCCAGGGTGCTGTTGAGATCGGCGTCCAGCGCCACCGCCGCCTGCACCGCCGCCAGGCCGCTGGTGGCGGCCAGCTGCGCCGCCAGGGTCCGCCGCTGCCCCGCCAGCACCTCGGCCAGCAGCTGCGATTGGCGCGCCCCCAGGCGGGTGCGCAGCGCCTGCTGAGTCGGCGGCGGCAGCACGGCCCACAGCATCGGGTGCTGCTCGGGCCAGCGCCCCAGGGCTTCCACCGTGGCCAGCTCGGCCGGGCTGGCGGCCAGCGCCGCGTCCAGCACGGCCGGCAGGCGGCGCGTGGCCTCGGCGCCAGTCTGGTCGGCCAGCGGCTGCACGTCGGCGGTGTCGAGGAAGGGGTAGCGCACGCGGGCCCGGCCCGCGATGGCGGCCACCGATTCCCAATCGGCCACCGCGCGCGGCTCGGTGGTCAGTGCCGCAGCGAGTTCGCGCCGCAGCAGCGCCAGCGCCATCGGCTTGCGCGTGGCCAGCACGTTGGCATCGAGCGCGGCGCGTTCGGCCGGCCACAGGTGAGTCAGCAACGGCGCCGCCGCCGCCACCAGCGCCGGCGGCAGGGCCGGGTCCATGCCGGCATCCGCCCCGCGCTCTACGCGCGCGCGGCTTTCCTGCAGCCACGCACGCAACTCGCCCAGGGCGAGCGCGGACGCGTTCTTCTCGAAGTGCGAGAACGACGGCGACTCGATGAAGGCTGTCAGCAGCGAACCGGGTGCGCGTGACAGCAGGGCGCGGGCCTCGGGCTGGGACAGGCAGCGCTGCAGGCGGCGCTGCAGGTTGTCGACCTCGGCGGCCGAGTGGCTGCGGAAGGCCTTGCCGAAGCGGGGCTCGAAGCTGGCGTCGCTGAACATCAGCCGGGCGCGGGCCGCCGCGCCCAGCGGGGCCGAAGGAGCGGTGCCAGCCGGGGTCGGCACGGCCTGGCGATCGGCGGGCGGGTGGGCCCAATCGCCCATCCAGGCCAGCATGCCCGGCGAGCACGAGTCGTCCGAAAGCAGCTTTTCCAGCTTGCCGGGCAGCCTGAACAGCGCCCAGTTGTTCTTGCCCGCCGGCCGCACACCGGCGGCCGGGGCTTCGGCGACAAGCGCGGCCCAGTCGCGCGGCAACTGCTGCCCGCGCACGGCCACGGCCAGCGTGCAGGCCTCGGCGTTTGCGCCCTGGTATTGCAGCAGCCACGTCCCGCCGCCGGCACGCACCACGCCCAGCAAGCCCTGCAACGGCGACACCCCCGCAGCCCGCAGCACCAGCGTGCCGCGGTCGGCGTCGTAGACACCGCGCAGCACCACGCGCTGCAGCCCCAGCATCATCGGTGCCGGCGGCCCCTCGACGCCCGGGGTCAGCGAGCCTACGATCGACCCGGGGATGGTGCCCGTGGCCTCCAGCATCAGCGAGAACACCGCTGGAGCACCACTGCAGGACATCGCGCCGCGGTACTCGCCCACCACCTGCTCGACCGGCGCGCCGAACACCGCCGCTGCAGGCTGGGCGTGCACGCCAGCGGCCAATGCGAGGCTGATCGCCCCGCCGAAACGCACGACGCTGGACCGAGCCCAAGATTGCATGCCACGCCCCACCCTGCTGCGAACACCGCCTAAGGTTGCGGGTGCGCTCAGGTCGAGAAATCGGGGATAACCCGCAACCTCCCACGATTCCTCCGCGGGCCGGAGGACCCGGCTGGCATCCGGCCGTTTGCGGACCCTTGCTCCGTCGTTCTCCCGGACCTTGATTGCTGCCCGCGGACGCGTGCCCTTAGCCGCGCGGCCCCCCCATGGGTGACTGCGAGGGGATTCGACCGACATCTTCAGGGCCGCCAAATCAGGAGAGCTGATGTCGGTTCAGGGTGTGCGCCGTGAAAAGGCGGCGCTTTCCAGCGGGTGCAAGCCCCGCCCGGCAACCGCTCCAGCCGGAAGCAACCGGAGCAGGCATGGAGGTGACGAAATGTCTGAAGCCTTCGGGTAAAGCGTGCCACGAATTGGTGGCAGCGCGAGTGTGCGGGCCGTAACGCGAGTGAACGCTGAGCAAGCCTCGAAAAGGGTAATGCGCAGGCCGACCCGGCAGCCATTCCGGGGAAGGCTGACATCACTGGACGGATGAGCGAAGCAGTGCCGCCAGTGGCTGTGCCGGGGTAGTGGCGGCAGCATGTACACAAGGAAAGCGCGCGCAACACGGGAAGCCCCTGGGCGTGGTCGGGGACGACCAACCGGACTCCGGTGACGGACAGGCCGGGCGCTCGGGGGTGGCGGAGAGGCCCGTAGTACCGCTGAAGCCGGGTAATGCCGGTGGAGGGAAGGGGCCTCAGTTCAAGACAGACGCAATACGTAGCGAGGGACCTGGAGATTGGGCAACCTATCGTAAGCGGTCAATGAACCACGCCCTTGAACCCGGAGTGCATGCCTGAGAGCCTACGTGTCCACGTAGGAAGGTGGGCACGTAGTGACAGAGGA
>LNFM01022665.1_pt1 | contig 22761 bp, 21 predicted proteins | sample 596031 | NCBI WGS metagenome assembly LNFM01 (sample SAMN04254537, study PRJNA301005) | activated carbon metagenome | isolation source: dual media filters at the Ann Arbor, Michigan drinking water treatment plant | place: USA: Ann Arbor | reverse complement strand
ACAGGCTCGCCAGCGTGGTGCGGAAGACGAAGGGCGCGATCACCACGAGATGGCCCGCGATCAGCAGGTTGAGCGAGGGCCTGATGCCGAGCACCGAGAAGAACATCAGCGCGGCAAGCCCGTAGGACAAGGTCGGCAGAACCAGCGGCGACAGGAAGCTCGCCTCCAGCACGCGCGCCGAGGGCCGCGCGACCCGTGAGATCGCCAGCGCCGCGAACACGGCGAGCACGCCGCCGATGGCGGTGGCGAGGGCGGCGACCCAGAGGCTGTTGAGCGCGGCGGTGTGGATCTGGGCCGAGCGGGCCGGGTTGAACAATTCGCCGTACCAGCGCAGCGACAGGCCGGGCGGCGGGAATTTCAGCGTCTGCGACGTCGTGAAGGAGGTCGCGATCACGACCAGCACCGGCCCGATCAGGATGAGAATGCCGAGGCCCGCGAGCAGGCCGATGATCCAGGAATAGCCGATGTCACCAAGCGTGGAGCGCTGCATGGCCTATTCCCCCCTGTCATTCCGGGGCGCGCCGACAGGCGCGAACCCGGAATGACAGCTGTGCAGGATCATCACAGTCATCAGTTCGTCCTGGCGAAGCGGCCGAGCCAGCCGAGCGCCATGATGCCGGCGAGCACCGTGAACAACAGTGTGAGCGAGGCGACCGCCGCGAAGGGCCAGTTGTAGACCACCATGGACTGCTGCCAGATCAGCGAGGGCAGGTAGACCAGCCGCGCGCCGCCGATGACCGATTGCGAGATGAAGGCGGTCGTCGCCGAAGCGAAGACCAGCGTCGCGCCGGCGATCCAGCCCGGCAGCGTCAGCGGCAGGATCACCCGGAAGAAGGTCCGCCATTTCGAGGCGCCGAGCGCGCGCGAGGCATCGACGAGGTTCTGGTCCATCTGGTTCATGATGGTCAGAAGCGGCAGCAGCATCAGCGGCATCTCGATCTGCGTCAGCGCGATGACGAGGCCGAGCTCGGTCTGCAGCAGGTTGAGCGGGGTCGAGGTCAGCCCGAGCCCGATCAGCGTCTGGTTGAGCACGCCCTCGCGCGCCAGGATGACGATCCAGGCGAAGGTGCGGATCACGACCGAGGTCAGGAGCGGCATCAGGATGATGAAGATCAGCAGCCGCTGCACGCGCGGGCTCGACGCCCGGAAGACGAGCGCGAGCGGATAGGCGAGCAGCGTCGTCGCCAGCACGGCGAAGACGCCGAGCTTGAGCGTGTCGAAAATCACCTTCCGGTAGAAGGCATCGCCGTAGAACTTGGTCCAGGAATCGAGCCCCAGCCGCGTCTGCTCGGCATCGGCATAGAAGCTGATGCCGAGCAGGATCGCGAAGGGGGCCGCGAAGAAGGCGAGATAAGTCAGGCCGAGCGGCGCCGCGAGGCGCCAGTCGACCCTGGCCCCCGGAACACCACCGCTCCCGGCAGCCGCTGCAGCCATGCCTGCCATCGTGGCGTCCTACTTGGTGATTTCCTTGTTGAAGCGCTCGATCCAGGCGGCGCGCTGCGGGTTGATCACCGTCCAGTCATGCGTGACCATCGTCGCCAGTTCATCGAGCGACTTGATGTCGAGCGTCTCGACCAGCTTCACGTCCTTGTTGATCGGGACCATGTTGTAGGGCTGCTTCTGCAGCTCGGCCTGAACATCCGACGAGATCGCGGTGTCGATGTACTTGTAGGCGTTGGCGACGTTGTCGGCGCCCTTCACGATGTGCAGCGTGGTCTGGAAGGTGATCGCGCCGGTCTCGGGCTTGATGAACTCGATATCGACGCCACGACCCTTGAGCGTCGCGACCGTGTTGGTGTTGGTGTACATGATGTCGATCTGCCCCTGCTGGAACAGGCCGGGCATGGCGGCGGGCGCGGCGACCGCAGCCGCCTTCGAGACGGCCTTCTTCAGCTCGGCGAAGACCGGCTCGACATTGGTGGCGGAGCCGCCGAAGACCTTCGCCATCTCGATGATCGAGACCGTTCCGAAGGTGGTCTGGAAACCGGTGAGGCCCAGCCGCTCGACATAGGGGCTCTTGAACAGGTCGGCCCAGCCCTTGGGAGGCGTGGCGAACTTCTTCGGGTTGTAGGCGATGCCGACGACCTGGGCGTTGCAGGTCACGCCGTGCGACTTGATCAGGCCCGTCGGGATCTTGGCGGCATTGGTCAGCTTCGAGGCATCGATCGGCTCGAACAGGCCGGCGGCCTGCGCCGCCGCCGCCGGGCCGGGATCGAGCACGAAGCAGTCGAAGGGCGGCACGCCGCGCGCGGCGCGCACCTTGGCGACCTGATCGACGGCAAACAGCGCGTCGAAGGCGACGTCGACGCCGGCATTCTTCTTGAGCGCCGGAGCGACGACGCCGCGATAGGCTTCTTCCCAGGTACCGGGATAGATCGCGGCGGTGAGGCTGCCGGAGGCGCTGGCGCGCAGCGGCAGGAGCGACGCCAGGCCGAGCGCGCCGGCGCCGGCCAGGAGGTCTCGACGGTTCATCTGTGTCATCGGCATGGGCTCCGGTTCAGGGTTGAGAGGCGGGAAAGAGAACGGGGCGGGCATGGTCGGCGAGCCCGCAATAGGCGGTGCCCGAGCGGCCCGAGGCCATGCCGGGACGGCGCGACATGGCAATCTTCAGCGAGCTGCCATCGGCACTGGTGACGTCATGGATCAGCTCGCCGCCGATCGGCAGGCTCAGCTTGAGCTCGACCGGGAAGCGGCCCTCCCCGGCCTCGTCGGCGAGCCGCATCTGCTCGGGGCGGACCGAGACGAGAACCGGCTGGCCCGGGGCGAGGCGGGCGGCGGACGGCACCGTCCAGGCGGCGCCGTTGCCGAGCGTCACGGCGTAGCCGCCCTCGACAGGCCCCGTGATCTGCCCGCTCAGGAGGTTGCTGGAGCCGATGAAGCTGTTGACGAACAGCGTCGCCGGCTCGTCATAGACCTGAACCGGCGTGCCGAGCTGCTCGATCCGGCCCTGGCTCATCACGGCGATGCGGTCGGCGATCGCCATCGCCTCGTCCTGGTCGTGCGTGACCATGATCGCGGTCAGGGCGAACTGGCGCTGGAGCCGCTTGATCTCGATCTGCATGTCGAGCCGGAGGTTCTTGTCGAGGGCCGCGAAGGGCTCGTCGAGCAGCAGGATGCGCGGCCGCATGGCGAGTGCCCGCGCCAGCGCGACGCGCTGCTGCTGCCCGCCGGAGAGCTGCCTGGGCTTGCGGTCGGCGAAGCCCGCCATCTGGACGGTGGCGAGCATCTCCTCGACGCGCTGGGCCTGCACGCTGCGGCTCTCGCCGCGCGCGGCCAGCCCATAGGCGATGTTCTCGGCCACCGTCATGTGCGGGAACAGCGCGTAGTTCTGGAAGACGATGCCGATCTCGCGGCGGTTCGGCGGCAGGGTGTCGATCGGGCGGCCATCGATCAGGACCTTGCCGTTGCCCTGCTGGATGAAGCCGGCGACGATCCGCAGCAGCGTGGTCTTGCCGCAGCCGGAGGGACCGAGCAGCGCGACGAGTTCGCCGCCCTTGACCTCGAGCGTGACGTTGTCGACCGCCAGCCCGCCGCCATAGCTGTGCGTGATGCCGTCGAGCGTCAGCGGCTGGGCGGACATGGTCGCGGAAGGGGCAGGCGCAGCCATCTGAATGACGTCAATCCTCGGCCGGTGGGCGCCGCAGGCCAGCAACTGCCGTGCCAACCGCTTTCCGTCGCGCACAATGGCCGGCGAAGAGCCGAAGATTTCGAGCAAAGCCGCTCAGGCGCATGCCCGCGCCACAGCATGACGCATCGTAAGGCATCTCGGCCCACTCGCTCGGCATCTGCCTGTTTATGCGGCAAGGCGCCGGTTCGATGAGTGCGGGGCAATGCTGGGTGAGGGCCGGTCGCTCTCCCTGAGGCCCGGCGCTATCACCGGGGCGAATAGAGCGGCGCCATAAATCATAGCGGCGCATGCGCCGGCTGGCTCGTCGGGCCCGTGCGCCTTGCTATCCTCGTTCCGTGAGGCGCGGATCGCCTCGCGCGAGGAGAGGTTCCGATGACGCCCGTCTTCCCGATGCGGATCGCCAATCCCGCCGACCCGGCGCCGGACTATCCCTGGCCCGCCGGCAAGAGCTGCGCGCTGTTTCCGGCCTTCGACGTCGATGGCGAGACCGCCTGGCTGCAGCACGACGCCGCCAACACCGACCGGCTGGTGACGCTCTCCTTCGGCGGCTACGAGGAGCGCGTCGGCGTGCCGAAGATCCTCGGCCATCTGCGATCGGTCCAGATCAAGGCGACCTTCTTCATCCCGGGCTGGATCGTCGATGTGCACCCGGCGATGTGCGAGGCGATCGTCCGCGACGGCCACGAGATCGGCCATCACGGCTACCTGCACAAGCGCCCCGACCCGGCCGATTTCGACGAGGACGTCGAGGAATTCGAGAAGGGCATGGAGGCGCTGAAACGCGTGCTCGGCGTGGTGCCCGTCGGCTACCGGGCGGCCGGCGGCGAGAACTACGACGCTCTCCTGACCTATCTGCGCGAACGCGGCATCCTCTATTCCTCCTCGTTCCGCGACGACATCCGGCCCTACCGGCACCGTCAGCGCGACGGATCGGCCGGCGTGGTGGAACTGCCGATCAACGCCTCCTTCGACGACTGGCTCTACGGGCTGTCGCAGCGCTTCAGCCCGCGCCCGATGTTCCCCAGCGAGCATGTGCTCTCGATCTGGAACGGAGAACTCGACCAGACCCGCGAATGGGGCGGGCTGGTCAGCATGGTCATGCATCCGCAGGTCTCGGGGAGGCCGATGCGCTTCGGCATCATGCGCGATTTCCTGGCGCGGGCCCGCGGCTTCGGCGATGTCTGGATCGCGACGGGACGCGAGATCGCGGAGCATTTCATGGCGCAGGAGAAGGCAGCGATGGCCGGCCTCACCACCCAGCGGACGCCGTCATGAACCTGCTCATCACCGGCGCGACCATCGTCACCTGCGACGAGGAGCGGCGCATCCTGCAGGACGCCGCGATCGCCATCACCGGCGACCGGATCGCCGCCATCGGCGAGACCGCCACGCTGGAGCGGGATTTTCCGGCGCATGAGCGGATGGCGGGGCGCGGCCTCGCGGTGCTGCCGGGCTTCGTCAACGCGCATACGCACACGGTGCTGACGGCGCTGCGCGGCACGGTCGAGGACTGGGACGGCGAGATCATCTACCGCTACATGTCGCCGATCTCCTACACGATGAGCGACCATGAGCGGGCGGTGATGGCCGCGCTCGGCTGCCTGGAGGCGATCCGCAGCGGCACGACCACACTGGTCGACCCGTTCCGCCATGTCCCCTCCTATGCCGGCGCGATGGCCGATACCGGCTTGCGGCTCTGGCTTTCGGAAAGCTGCGCCGATATCGACACGCGCAAGATCCGCTTCGGCGAATACGGGATCGACGAGGCCTTCGGGCGGCAGTTTCTGGAACGCACGCAGGCGCTGATCGAGACCTGGCACGGCGCGCGCGACGGCCGGGTGAGCTGCCAGGTCGCGGCGCATGCCCCCGACAACTGCTCGCCCGCCATGCTGGCGGAGATCATGGACCTCGCCGCACGCTACGGGCTGACGCGCACCTGCCACCTCGCCCAGAGCCCCGGCGAGGTCGCGGCGGTGAAGGCCGCGCACGGGCTGACGCCGGCCTTCTATCTGGAGCGCGAGGGTTTCCTCGGGCCGGACCTGACCTGCGCGCACTGGACCTTCTGCACGCGCGAGGACATCGAATTGCTCGCGCAGCGCCGCGTCCACATGGCGCACAACCCGGCGCCCTCCTCCCGCAAGGGGCCGCATCGCGTTCTGATCGGGCCGATCCGCGACGCCGGGGTCAATATCGCGCTCGGCACCGACAACATGACCGAGGACATGTTCCAGGCGATGAAGATCGGCATGATCGTCCACCGCGCCGGCTTCGGCCGCGCGCAGGAGGGCGGCGTCGATCCGCAGCCGCAAGCCGTGCTCGACATGGCCACGCGCAACGGCGCCCGCACGCTCGGCGCGCTGGACCGGATCGGCTCGCTCGACGTCGGCAAGAAGGCGGACATCACCCTGCTCGACCTCGACCAGCCGGCGCTGCGTCCGATCCTGCGGCTGACCTCCAACATCGTGAACTACGCCCATCCCGGCGTCGTCCATTCGGTGATGGTCGACGGCGCCTTCGTCATGCGCGACCGCAAGGTGCTGACCGTGGACGAGCCGGCGCTGCTGGCGGAGGCGCAGGCGGTGACGGAAGCGGTCTGGCGACGGATGGTCGAGGCGAATGCCGACATCGCGCCGCCGCGGGGCGGCCGCTTGCGGACGGCTCTCCGCTGGCACATGATTTGCTGACGAAATAGGGAGCACCCCACCCTATTCGGAGGCGTGATATGAACCTGCGCCAGATCGAACTGCTTCGAGCGGTTGTCCGCTGCGAGACCACGGTGCGCGCGGCGCATGAACTCGGCCTCTCGCAGCCGGCTGTCAGCAACGCGATCAAGCATCTGGAGAGCCAGATCGGCTTTCCGCTGTTCGAGCGCGTCAACAACCGGCTGTTCCCGACGGCGGAGGCGCGCGAACTCTGCCTTGATTCCGATCCGATCTTCAGCATGCACGCCGCTTTCGAGGCGAAGGTGCAGGACCTGAAGGAGAACCGTACCGGGCATATCCGCATCCTGGCGACGCCGCCGCTGGGCTACAGCGTGATCCCGATCGCGCTGCGCAACTTCCTCGAGAAGCGCCCGAACACGCGCGTGTCCTTCGACATCCGCCGCTTCGAGAACGTGGTCGAGAGCGTCGATAACGGGCTGGCGGAACTCGGCTTCGTGCTGGGGCTGAACGATTATCGCGGCGTCGAGAGTGAGTGCTTCTTCTCCGAGCGCATGGTCTGCGTGATGCGGCCCGATCATCCGCTCGCGGCGACCGCCTTCATCGCGCTGGAACGCGGCACGCGGATGGGGACGATCGTGCGCCAGGCCTTCGCGGAGGTCGGCGTGCCGTTCCGCTCCTCGGTCGAGGTCCGCTACTGCAACACCGCCTGCATCCTCGCCGAGACCGGCATCGGCGTGGCGGTGGTCGATCCGCTTTCGCCGCTCTCCTCGCGCAACCTCGCGGTCCGGCGCTTCGAGCCGGCCTCGCCGGTCTCGGCCTCCGTCGTGTATTCGCGCAAGCGGCCGCTGTCGCGGGCCGCGCAGGCCTTCCTGCGGGAGGTGCGCGTCGTGGCGGGCGAGACGGTGCCGCGCCTCTCCTGACGGCCTGAGTATTCGCCGGACGAATGCCACCGGCGGATTCCTGATAAGCGCCTCCATTGCCTGCGCTCCCCCCCTCCAGCAGTGTCGGGCGTAAGTCGGCGACGCCTCTCTCTGCGGGGGCGGAAAACCGGCGGACAGCCGGCGAGGATGGCTCCATGTCGTTGACGACCGCCCCCAAGACGGGCCACGCGACCTTTCTCTATTCCGAACTGGCGACCGATCTCGACCATCTCCAGGCCGACATCGCCTTTCTCGGCATCCCCTACGGCGATGCCTACAGCTTCGCCGAGATCGTCAACGACCAGACCAACATGCCCGCCGCGATGCGTCGCGCCACGGACCGGATCGTCCGCTCGATCGAGCGCTACGATTTTGATCTCGGCGGGCCGCTCTATGACGGCCGGTCGATCCGCACCGTCGATTGTGGCGACATCATCGGCGATTTCCGCGACCTCACCGCCCATTACGTCAAGGCCGAAGCCGCGATCCGCAAGATCCGGGCGGCCGGCGCGATGCCGATCGTGCTGGGCGGCGACCATGGCGTGCCGATCCCGGTGCTGCGCGGGCTCGACGACGACGGGCCGATCACGCTGATCCAGATCGACCAGCATCTCGACTGGCGCCAGGAGGTGAACGGCGTCACGACCGGCTATTCCAGCCCGATCCGGCGCGCCTCCGAGATGGCGCATGTCGGCGAGATCTTCCAGATCGGCCTGCACGGCACCGGCAGTGCCCGGACCGAGGAGGTCGAGGCGGCGCGCGCCTATGGCGCCCAGCTGGTGACCTCCTACGAGGTCCATGAGCGCGGCATGCAGGCGGTGCTCGACCGGATTCCCGCGGGCGGACGCTACTACCTGACGATCGATCTCGACGGCATCGATCCCGCCATCGCGCCCGGCGTGGCCGGCCCCTGCCCGGGCGGGCTGACCTTCCCGCAGGTGCGGACCCTGATCCACGGACTCGTCGGCAAGGGCCGCGTCGTCGGCATGGACGTGGTCGAGATCACCCCGCGCAGCGACGTCAACCAGATCACCTGCATCACGGCGGGGCGCTTCGTCGTCAACATGATCGGTGCAGCCGTCCGCGCGGGCTATTTCGACAAGGCCACCTCGTGATCGCCCCGGAGCGGTTGGCGGCGGCGGTCGCGGGCCAACGCGGCCTGGCCGAGCGGCTGTTCGCCACGCTGGCCGAGGGCAGCCAGGGTGATCCTGGCATCATGCGCGACACCTATGGCGCGGGCGAGGATTTCGGCCATCGCGTCTTCGCGGAGGCCGCCGCGGCGGCCGACCTCACGGTTACCACCGACGCCTCGCTGAACACCTATGCAACCTGGCGCGGCAGCGATCCGGCCGCGCCGGCGATCCTGATGGGCTCTCATCTCGACAGCGTCCCCCATGGCGGGAATTTCGACGGGGCAGCGGGCGTGATCGCGGGCCTCGTCACCCTCGCGGCGCTACGCGAACTCGGCGTGGCGCCACGTTGCGACCTGACGGTGATGGGCGTGCGGGCCGAGGAGAGCGTCTGGTTCCAGGTTTCCTATATCGGCAGCCGCGGGGCGCTGGGGACGCTGCCCGAGGGCGCGCTGGAAGCCAGGCGCATCGACACCGGCCGCACCCTCGCCGACCATATCCGCGACTGCGGCGGCGATCCCGAGGCGCTGCGGCGCGGCGAGCGCAGTCTCGACCCCAAGCGCATCCGGGCCTTCCTGGAGGTTCATATCGAGCAGGCGCCGAGCCTCGTCGAGGCCGGTTTCCCGATCGCCGTCTGCACCGGCATTCCCGGGAATTTCCGCTATCCGGGGGCATGCATTCTCGGCCGCTACGACCATGTCGGCACGCCACGGCGCTTCCGCCGCGACGCCGCCATGGCCGGCATGGCGCTCGCCGCCGAGCTGGACGCGATCTGGGCCGAGCACGAGGCGCGCGGCGAGGGCATGGCCGTGACCTTCGGGCGCTTCCACACCGATTCCGACAAGCACGGCATGACCACGGTGCCGGGCGAGTTCCGCTTCAGCCTCGACGTGCGCGCCTATGACGAGGCGGTGCTCGCCGGCGTCGAGGCGCGGATGCACGCCGCGATCGCGCGGATCGAGGCCGAGCGCGGCGTCGTGTTCGAACTCGGTGCGCGCGCCTCGGCGGCGGTCGGGCCCGTCGATCCCGGCATCAGGACGGCACTGACGCAAGCGGCGGAGCGGCTCGGCATCCCCGCGATGCCGCTCGGCAGCCCGGCCTCGCATGATTCCGCCGCCTTCGCTGCTGCGGGCGTCCCCGTGGCGATGCTGTTCGTGCGCAACGAGCATGGCAGCCACAACCCGCGCGAGGCGATGGCGATCGACGACTTCATGGCGGCCGCCACCGTGCTCGCGCAATGGGTGGCCGACCACGCCGGCTGAGGGGCGTCGAGGATCATGCAGGCGGGCTATAAGCGCGGCGAATAATGCGGGCCGGTTTTTAATTCGATCCCGGCGCCGGTTCCGGCCTAGCCTCTGCGATGTGCCGGGATGCTGTTCGGAAACCGCCGCCGCGGGCTCCGTTCTTGCATCGCCGGCACGGCCTGAGACGTGCCGATGCCGCGAGGCGGGGCGCGAGCCGCGGAGACCCCATGCAACGCCACGCCATCGCTCCAGCCGCCCTCCCCGGCCTTGCAGGCAAGCCCATCGCCGGAGCGGTGCGCGCCGGCGAACGCGTCTTCCTCAGCGGCGCGAGCGCGCTCAACCCCGATGGCAGCATCACCGGCGTCGGCGACGCGGCCGCCCAGACCCACGCGGCGCTCGACCGGCTCGAGGCGGCGCTGAAGGAGGCCGGCGGCTCGCTCGCCAGCCTGACCAAGCTCACCACCTGCATCGTCGACCGCGGCTATCGCGCCGAGGTCTATGCCGTGATCGCACAGCGTCTCCCCGAGGTCCGCGCGGTCAGCACCGGGCTGGTCGTCGCCGGGCTGGCGCTGCCGGAGCTGATCGTCCAGATCGACGCGGAGGCCGCGATCCCGTCCTCGCCGCCGCGGCATACGAGGCCCTACACCTTCGAAAGCTGGCACGGTCAACCGACGAGGAGTTCTTCCTGCGCGGCCAGACCGGCGCGGGGCTCGACCATAGCGGCGTCACCGCCAAGGGCCGCGGCGTCGCGGACTCGGCCGCCCAGGCCGACCTCGCCATGGCGAACCTCAAGACGCTGCTCGACGAGGCCGGCGCCTCCGTCGAGGACATCTGCAAGATCACCGTCTACATCTCCGACCGGGCCTATCGCGCTGGCGTCTATCCGATGATCGGCAAGCACCTCGCCGGTGTCCGGCCGGTCTCGACCGGCATCGTCACGACCGGCTTCGCCCGGCCCGACATCCTGTTCGAGATCGATGTCACGCTCGTCCGCAAGCAGGGCGGAAAGCCGCATGAGCGGCTGCGGACCTATCACTCCAGCGCAGCGCGTTACGGCACCGAGCAGCAGCCGCTCGACTGCGAGTTCTGCATGGCGGTGGTGTCGGGCGACCGCGTCACGCTGCGCGGCCAGACCGGGATGGGGCTCGACGAGGTGCTCTACGGGGCCGGCGACGCGAAGGCGCAGGCGCAGGTCGCGATGGACAATGTCGCCACGCTGCTGGCCGAGGCCGGAGCCGGGCTCGACGACGTCGCCAAGGCGACGGTCTACGTCACCGACCGGGCCTACCTCGCGGACGTCAACGCGGTCGTCCGCGAGCGTCTGGGGGACAATGCCAGCGCCTTCACCAGCGTCATCATCAAGGGGCTCGCCAGCCCCGAGCTGCTGATGGAGGTCGATATCGTGGCCATCCGGAAGGGCGCGCGATGACGTTCTCGCTTGCTGGTCGCTGTGCCCGCACGGGCATGCTCGGGGCCGTGGTCACCACCTCCTCCATCGCGGTGGGCTCGCGCTGCCAGCATGCCGCGGCCGGCGTGGGCGCGGCGCTGACGCAGCACATGACCGACCCGCGGCTCGGCCCGCTGATGCTCGACCTGCTGAAGCGCGGCTACTCCGCACAGCAGGCCGTCGACGCGGCAGCCGCCGCCACGCCGCGCAGCGACTGGCGCCAGCTCGCCGTCATCGACGCCACCGGGCGCACCGCGAGCTTCAGCGGCGGTAACGTCCAGCCCGAGCTCGCCGAAGTGCATGGCCGCGACTGCGTCGCACTCGGCAACATCGTACGCTCCAAGGAGGTGCCCGCCGCCATGGTGCGCGCCTTCGAGGCCGATCCGGCGGCGCCGCTCGCCGCCCGGCTGATCGCGGCGCTGAAAGCCGGCGACGAGGCCGGCGGCGAGTTCAAGCCGCTGGTCTCCACCGCGCTGATCGTCGCGCATGAGCAAGCCTTTCCCTATGTCGACCTGCGCGTCGACGGCGATGCAGACCCGATCGCGACGCTCGGGCGCCTCTGGCGCGAGTACGAGCCGGTCGCCGATCTCTACGTGACGCGGGCGGTCGATCCGGACACCGCCATCGCGAACCGGCCGAAGAGCTGACCAACGACAACGAGGGGATCACCATGCGACGACTTCTATCGACACTGGCCGTCACGATCGGCCTTTCGACGGCGCTGACGGCGCTGCCCGCCGCCGCCCAGGGCACCGTGCGCGTCGCGCTCGGGACGACGCTCAGCCAGCTCGACCCGGCCAAGACGACGATCGGCGACGAGTACGTCTACGTCCACCTGCTGTTCAACGGCCTGTCGCGCATCGACCCCGACATGACGGTGAAGCCGGATCTCGCCGAGAGCTGGACGGCCTCCGCCGACCTGAAGACCTGGACCTTCAAGCTGCGCCAGGGCGTCAAGTTCCACCATGGCCGGGTGATGGACGCCGAGGATGTCATCGCCACGATGAAGCGCATCCTCGACCCGGCGACCGGCTCGCGCGCCCGCACCAGCCTGTCGATGGTCGAGGGCGTCTCGGCCAGCGACCCGATGACGGTCGAGTTCAAGCTCAATATCCCCTATGCCGGCTTCGCCGACATCTTCGCCGACCGGCAGCTGCGCATCGTCCCCAAGGACAAGCTCGCCGAGCTCTCGACCCAGCCGATCGGCACCGGCCCGTTCATGTTCAAGTCCTGGTCGCCCGGCGACCGGCTCGAGCTGGTCAAGAACCCCGATTATTTCGAGAAGGGCCTGCCCAAGGTCGACGGCGCGACGCTGCGCATCATTCCGGAATCCGCGGCGCGCATGGCGGCGCTGGAATCGGGGGCGATCGATATCGTCTGGAGCATGCCCTATGAGGCGGTCGACAAGCTGAAGACCAGTGCGACCGCACGGGCCGACAGCGTCTCGACGCCGACCTGGGACGGCGTGATCCTCAACAACGACCGCCCGCCCTTCAATGACGTGCGGGTGCGCAAGGCGCTGGCGCTGACGATCGACAAGGCGGCCATCGTCGAACTCGCCCTCTTCGGCCAGGGCGACCCGACCTTCAGCCCGATCCCGCCCAGCCACCCCTATTTCAACAAGTCGCTGAAGGCGGCCGCGCCCGACATCGCCCAGGCAAAGAAGCTCCTCGCCGAGGCCGGCTTCCCCAACGGCTTCGACGTGCCGATGCAGGTTCCGCAGGAGCGCGAACAGCGCGTGCGCGTCGGCGTGGCCGTGCGCGACATGGCCCGGGCCGCCGGCATCCGCATCAATGTCGAGCGGGTGCCCTTCGCCTCCTACACCGCCAATGTCGCGGGCAAGGCGCAGATGTATGTCGACGGCTATTTCGCCCGGCCGACGATCGATACGGCGATCTATCCGTTCTACCATTCGTCCGGAAGCTGGAACAAGCAGCTCTGGATCTACAAGGACGCCCGTGTCGACCAGTTGCTGGACGATGCCCGCAAGACCAATGACGAGGCGGCGCGCAAGGTGATCTTCGAGAAGTTCCAGGAGATCGCCGAGGAGACCGTGCCCGGCATCATCGCCTACTCGGCGGCGCATGTGAACGGCGTCAGCAAGAAGGTCGACGGCTTCAAGTCGACCCCGATGCAGTGGCTCGAGCTCAAGAGCGTCTCGATCAAGCCCTGATCCAAGCCTCTGCGTCCGCCCTCCCCGCGCTGCGGCGCGGGCGGGCGCAGCCCCGGCGCGCTGGAACCCCTCCCCGATGGCAGCCTACATCACCCGACGCCTGGCCTTCGTGGTCCTCGTCCTCGTGGCGGTGTCGATGCTCGTCTTCGGCGTCACCACGCTGCTGCCGGCCAATGTCGCCTATCTGATCCTCGGCGCCTTCGCGACGCCCGAGCAGGTCCGCGCGCTCGAACTCAAGCTCGGCCTGACCGACCCGGTCTGGCAGCAATATCTGCGCTGGGCCGGCGGCTTCATCACGGGTGATCTCGGCGTCTCGACGCTGATGAACCGGCCGGTCGGGCCGATGCTGCTGGAAGCGCTGCAGCGCTCGCTGATGCTGACGGGCCTCTCCTTCGTGCTGATCGCCGTCATCGGCGTCGGGCTCGGCATCGTGGCGGCGCTGCGCCATGGCCGCCCGCTCGACCACGGCGTCTCGGTCGCGACCTATCTCGGCATCGCCGTGCCCGAGTTCTTCTGGGCGATCGTCGTCATCATCGTCTTCGCCGCCTGGCTCGGCTGGCTGCCGGCCTCCGGCTACGAGCCGCTCTCGGCCGGCGTCTGGGAATGGGCCAAGCACCTGATCGCGCCCACCATGACGCTGGTCTTCGGCCATCTCGCCCATGTCTCGCGCCTGACGCGGTCGAGCATGATCGAGGTGATGCAGAGCCCCTACATCACCGCCGCCCGCGCCAAGGGCCTGCCCGAGCGGGTGATCGTGCTGCACCATGCGCTGCGCAACGCCCTCCTACCGACGATCACGGTGCTGGCGCTGGATTTCGGCCGGCTGATGGGCGGCATCGTCGTGATCGAGACCGTCTTCGCCTATCCCGGCCTCGGCCGGCTCGTCGTCTTCTCGATCCAGAACCGCGATCTGCCGACGCTGCAGGCCGCGATCCTGGTGGTCGCCGCGATCTACGCGCTCGCCAACCTCCTGGCCGACCTGCTCTATGCCCGCCTCAACCCAAAAATCCGGTTCGGCCGCCATGTCGCCTGAGCCAGCCCTCGCCACGCCGGCAAAGCCGCCGCGCAAGCCGATGCCGCTGCAGCTCAAGGCCGGGCTCGCCATCACCGGCACCATCCTGCTGCTCGGGCTGCTCGCGCCCTGGATCGCGCCTCACCCCTGGGACACGATCTCGATGCGCACGCGCTTCCTGGCGCCGAACGCGACCTATTGGCTCGGCACCGACGAATATGGCCGCGACGTGCTCAGCCGCCTCCTGATGGGGGCGCGCCTCTCGATCGGCATGGGTGTCGCGGCAACCCTGTTCAGCCTCGCCATCGGCGTGCCGATGGGGTTGGCGGCCGGCTATTTCCGCGGCTGGGTCGACGAGGCGCTGATGCGGCTGGCCGATGTGCTGATGGCGATCCCGCCGATCATGCTCGGCCTGCTCGTGCTGGCGGTGACGCCGCCCGCCCTATGGAAGACCGCGCTCGCCGTCGGCTTCGTCTATATCCCGCCGATCGCGCGGCTGGCGCGCAGCGTGACGCTGACGCTGGCCAATGAGGAGTTCGTCCAGGCCGCCAAGGCGCGGGCCGAGAGCACGTCCTACATCCTGTTCCGCGAGATCCTGCCCAATGCCTGGCCGCCGCTGATCGTCGAGGCCAGCTTGCGCGTGACCTACGCGATCCTGCTCGGCTCGGCGCTGTCCTTCCTCGGGCTCGGCGCCCAGCCGCCCAGTTCCGACTGGGGGCTGATGATTTCGGAGGCGCGCTCCTTCCTCGACCGTGCGCCCTGGATCGCGCTGGCGCCGGGGCTGGCCATGTGCCTGCTGGTGATCGGCATCAACCTGCTCGGCGACGGCGCCCGCGAGCGCCTCGATCCGCGCCTCAAGGCGCGGCTGGGGAAGGCCTGATGCTGATCATCGACGACCTGACCGTCCGCTACCGCACCGCCGGCGGCGAGATCGAGGCGCTGTCCTCGGTCAGCCTCCGGGCCCGCAGGGGCTCGACGCTGGCACTCGTCGGCGAATCCGGTTCCGGCAAGAGCACGATCGCGCTGGCCGCCATGGGGCTCTTGCCGGCAGAGGCCTCGGTGCCCTCCGGCCGCATCGTCTTCGACGGCGCCGACATCGTGACGATGGCGACGGAGGCGCGGCGGCGATTGCGCGGCTCGCGCATCGGGCTGGTCTTCCAGGACCCGTTCTCGGTGCTGAACCCCAGCTTGCGGATCGGCGACCAGGTCGGCGAAGGCCTGGTGCACCACCGCGGCTTCACGCCGGAGGCCGCCTTCGAGCGGGCCATCGCGCTGCTCGACGAGGTCGGCATCGTCAACCCCGAGGCCGTCGCGAAGGCCTATCCGCACGAACTCTCGGGCGGCATGCGGCAACGCGCGCTGATCGCGGGGGCGCTCGCCTCCGAGCCCGAGCTGCTGATCCTGGACGAGCCGACCACGGCGCTGGACGTCACCATCGAGGCGCAGATCCTCGACCTTCTCGAAGATCTGCGGGCCCGGCGCGGCCTGACGATGCTCTTCATCAGCCACAATCTCGGCGTCGTCAGGCGGATCGCCGACGAAGTCGCCGTGCTCTATGCCGGGCAGATCGTCGAGCAGGGCGCGACCGAGGCTGTGCTGCAGCGGCCGGCCCATCCCTACAGCAAGGGCCTTCTCGCCGCGATCCCGCGGATCGGCCGCAAGACCGCGCGGCTCGCCGCCATTCCGGGCCGCCTGCCCGATCTGCGCCAGCCGCCGACGGGCTGCCGCTTCGCGCCGCGCTGCCCCTTCGCGACTGATGACAGCCAGTCACCGCAAAACCTGCGCGACATCGGCTGGCGGCTCGCGCGCTGCAGTTCCGCCGAGGCGCTGCGCGACACGCCCTGGCCGGTGCAGGTGGAGGCCGACGCCGTCGGATCCGCCTCACCAGCGACCCCGGCGGTCGCGGCCGAACCGGTCGTGGCGGTCGAGCATCTCAGCAAGAGCTTTGTGCTCGGCCGCGGCAAGACGCCATCCGCATCCGGCCGGTCGACGACATCTCGCTGACGATCGCGCCCGGCGAGGTCGTCGGGCTCGTCGGCGAATCCGGCTCCGGCAAGACCACGCTGGGCCGCACGATCCTGCGGCTGGTCGAGGCGGATTCCGGCGTCATCCGGATCGGCGGCGAGACCGTCTCCGGCAAGCCGCAGAGCGCGCTGGAGGCGATGCGGCGCACGGCGCAGATCGTCTTCCAGAACCCGGATTCCTCGCTCAACCCGCGCAAGACCATCCGCGAGCTGCTGGGCCGCCCGATCGCCCGCTTCGGCCTCGCGCCGACGGCCGAGATCCCCAGGCGCGTCGACGAACTGCTCGATCTGGTGCGCCTGCCGATGCATTACGCCGACCGCTACCCGCACCAGATGAGCGGCGGCGAGAAGCAGCGCGTCGGCATCGCGCGGGCGCTGGCGACGCAGCCGCGCTTCATCGTCTGCGACGAGCCGGTCTCGGCGCTCGACGTCTCCGTGCAGGCGGCGATCGTCAACCTGCTGGCAGATCTGAAGGACCGGCTCGGCGTCGCCTATCTCTTCATCTCGCATGACATCTCGGTCGTCGCCCATCTCGCCGACCGGGTGGCGGTGATGCATCACGGCAAGATCGTCGAGGTCGGTCCGGCGGATGCGATCATGAACGCGCCGAGCCACCCCTACACGATCAGGCTGCTGTCTGCCGTGCCGCGCGTCGATGGTCCGGCGCATGCGCGCCGCGAGGCCGGCCGCGAGGCTGCGATGCCGGCCTGAGCCGGCAAGCGCAGGTGCCGGGGGCCGGATGGCCACCCGGACCGATGTCGGGCGCCTATTTGCCCCAGCGCAGGGCGAGCGGATCGAGTTCGCGGGCGAGTTCGATCAGCCCCTCGCGGGTCTTGGGATGCAGCGACGTCAGCGGATGGCGCACGGCTTCCGACTTGATCACGCCGCCCTCCTTCATCACCGCCTTGGCCGAGCGCAGGCCGCATTGGCGGTTCTCGTAATTGATGATCGGCAGGACCTTCGCATAGAGCGCGGCGGCCTGCTTGCGGTCGCCCGCGGCATGGGCGGCGAGGATCGGCTTGATCAGATCGGGGATCATGGCCGACGTCATCGTGCCGGTCGCGCCGGCGTCGAGATCGGCCATCAGGGTGATCGCCTCCTCGCCGTCGAAGGGGCCCACCACCGCCTCGCCGCCGGCCTCGATCAGCGCGCGCAGCTTGTTGGCCGTGCCGGGAACCTCGATCTTGAAGTAGCGGACGAGCGGCACCTCCTTCGCCCCGACAGCGGCGCATCCTGCAGGATGATCGGGATGCCGCAGGCGTCGGCCACCTGCTTGAAATGCTCGACCATGCCCTGCTCGTCGGCCTTGAGGAGGGCGCCGTGATAGGGCGGCATCATCATCAGCATCTTGGCGCCGGCATCGGCGGCGGCCTTGGCGCGCTGGGCGGCGATGCGGGTCGAGAAATGCGAGGTGGTGACGATCACTGGCACGCGCCCGGCGACCTGCTCCAGCGAGAGATGCATCACCTGCTCGCGCTCGGCGTCGGTGAGCAGGAACTGCTCGGAGAAGTTCGCGAGGATGCAGATCCCGTCGACGCCCTGGTCGACCATCAGGTCCATGACGCGGCGGTTGCCCTCGAGATCGAGGTCGCCATTGTCGTGGAAGATGGTGGGGGCGATCGGCAGAATGCCCTTGTAGGGTTCGGTCATGGTGATGCCTCGTTGGGTCAGGCGGCAGAGCCGATCAGCGGCAGCAGCAGCAGGGCCAGCCCGATGCCCATCAGCGTCGAGACCAGCGCGTTCGACCAGAAGATCGAGAGCGAGCCCTGGCTGAAGATCATCGACTGGCGGAAGGCGTCCTCGGCCTTGTCGCCGATGACCATGGCCAGGATCAGCGGCGCGATCGGATAGTCGAGCTTCTTGAAGACATAACCGACGATGCCGAAGGCGAGCGCGACCCAGATGTCGAACTCCTTGCTGGCCACCGTATAGGCGCCGATGAAGCAGATCATCACGATCAGCGGGCCGACGATCGAGAACGGAATCCGCAGGATCGAGGCGAAGAGCGGGACCGTGGCCAGCACGACGACCACCGCGACGACGTTGCCGAGATACATCGAGGCGATCAGCCCCCAGACGAAGTCGGGGCGCTCGATGAAGAGCATCGGGCCGGGGTTGAGGCCCCAGATCATCAGGCCGCCCATCATCACCGCCGCGGTCGCCGAGCCCGGGATGCCCAGCGCCAGCATCGGCAGCATCGCGGCGGAGCCGGCGGCGTGGTCGGCCGTCTCAGGCGCGATCACGCCCTCGGGCTCGCCCTTGCCGAATTTTTCAGGATTGCGCGAGGAGCGCTTGGCCATGGCGTAGCTCATGAAGGACGCCGCCGTCGGCCCGCCCGGCGTGATGCCCATCCAGATGCCGATGGCGCTCGAGCGCAGCAGGGCGACCCAGTAGCGCGGCAGCTTCGCCGCGGTCCGCAGGACGTCGCGGACGCGAACCTTGGCGGCGACGCCCTCGAAGCGCAGCCCCTCCTCCATCGTCAGCAGCAGCTCGCCGATGCCGAACAGGCCAATCACCGCGATCAGGAAGGAGATGCCGCCGAGCAGGATGTCGAACTCATAGGTCAGGCGGATATTGCCGGACACCGAGTCCATGCCGACCGAGGCCAGCGCGAAGCCGACGCCCATGGAAACGACCGCCTTGAAGGGCGAGGCCCCGCCCAGGCCGATGAAGCTCGCGAAGGTCATGAAATAGACCGCGAAATACTCGGGCGAGGAGAAGCGCAGCGCGAATTTCGCGACCCAGCCGGAGAGCAGCGTGATCAGGATGACGCCGGCCAGCGCCCCGATCCCGGCCGAGAGGAAGGCGAAGGAGAGGGCTTCCGTCGCGCGGCCCTGCTTGGCCATGGGGTGGCCGTCGAAGGTCGTCGCCACCGAGGAGGGCTCGCCGGGAATGTTGAACAGGATCGAGGTGGTCGAGCCGCCAAACAGCGCGCCCCAGTAGAGCGAGGTCAGCAGGATGATCGCCGACACCGGGTCCATGGTGAAGGTCAGCGGCAGCATCAGCGAGACGCCGTTGGGCGCGCCGAGACCCGGCAGGACGCCGACGAGGATGCCCAGCAGCACGCCCGCCATCATCAGCAGGATATGGTGGGTGGTGAGCGCGACCGAAAAGCCGTGCATCAGCGAGGCGATGTTGTCCATGGCGGCGTCCTCGTTGGCGAACGGCGGGCCCTAAAGCCCGATCAGGCGCTCGACCGGGCCCTTCAGCAGCCCGATCTGGAAGAAGCGCTCGAACACGACATAGAAGACGAACGCCGCGCCCAGCGCGCTGGCGACCGAGACCAGCCAGCCATAGCCGCCCTGGAAGCGCATGGCGTAGACAAGGTAGGTGATGGTGGCGACGTACATGCCCGCGAAGGCCGTGATCAGTACGAAGGCGACCAGCGGGGCAAAGAATGCGACCACGCGGCCGGCCCGCTCGCGGTCGAGGAAGATCTCCCCGGCGACGGCCGCCCCACGCAGGCGCTGGGCAAAAGTGACCACCAGCGTCCCGACACTGGCGAGCGCCACCAGGGCGCCGGTGTAGAAGGGAAAGGCACCGGGCTGCGGGCCGGATGTGTCCCAGCCGATCCCGAATTCGAGCGCGCCCCAGACGACGATCAGCCCGAAGGCGAGCGTGACGAGCGCGGTCGCGGTTTCCGCCCAGAAGCGCGTGATCATGGAGCGTTTCCTCCCGGCCAGGATGGCCGCTCGAAACTGGCAGGGAGTGCCCGAGAGACAACCGGACGGCCGGGAGGCCGTCCGGAGAGGCATCAGCCGCGGTGCGTCAGTTGACGACCCAGCCCTCGGCCTGGAAGATCTTCTTGTTGGCCGCATCGTCCCTGGCGACGAAGTCGGCCAGTTCCTTGCCCTTCATGAACCGGGCGGTCTGGGCCGTGCGGGTGACGAACTCCTGCCACTCCGGCGTCTTGGAGACCTTCTCCAGCACGCCCTCGTAGAAGGCGACGGCGTCGGCGGGCACCTCGGCCGGCAGCCAGACGGTGCGTGGCATCTGGAAGGTCTCGATCGGCAGGCCGGCTTCCTTGCAGGTGGGGATATCGCCCCAGCCCTTGCCCTCGAAGACGGGCTCGCCCTTGGCGAGGCGCACCGGCGAGAAGACGCAGAGCGGCTTCACCTGGCCGGCCTTCCACTGGCCGATGTTCTCGTTGGGATTGTTGACGTTGGAATCGATGTGCCCGCCGGCGAGTTGCACGGCCGCGGCGCTGCCGCCCTGGAACGGGACGTAGATCATCTTGGCGCCGGTGGCCTCCTGGATCATCATCGTCAGCGTCTGGTCGGTGTCCTTGGACTGGCTGCCGCCCATCTTGAAGCCCATCGGCTTGGCCTTGACGGCCTCGATGTAGCTCTTGGCATCGGCATAGGGCGCGTCGCCCTTGACCCAGAGCAGGAACTCGTCGAGCGCGAGCGCCGCGACCGGGGTCAGGTCGGAGACCTTGTAGCCGAGCTTGGCGACATAGGGCAGCAGATAGGCGTTGTTGGTGCCGAAGACGACGCGGTGGGCGTCGCCCTTGCCGGACTTGCCGTGGAGATAGCCCTCGGCGCCCGAGCCGCCGCCCTTGTTCACCACCACGATCGGCTGGTCGATCAGCTTGTGCTTGCTGATGATCGACTGGATCATGCGGGCGAAGTTGTCCGTGCCGCCGCCGGCCCCCGAGGTGACGACGAATTCAACTGGCTTGGTCGGCTGCCAGGCCTTGGCCGTCCCGGCGGCGCCGATCACGATGGCACCGGCGAGTGCGGCTGTGATGCTGAAGCTCTTCATGCGTTGTCTCCCTGGATGATCGGTTTTCGCGGCCGCTCTTGGATGGCGGCTTTTGAAAGGATGGCAGGCTCAGGCTGCGGCTTTGGCCCTCGCCTTGCCGTCCTGAGCCATCTTGACGGCGAGCGCGAGCGCGGCGCGGGTGGCGCCGAGATTGGCGATACCCTTGCCGGCGATCTCGTAGGCGGTGCCATGGGCGGGGGTGCAGATCGGGAAGGGGAAGCCGCCGATCAGGGTGACGCCGCTGTCGAAGCCGATCAGCTTCATCGCGATCTGGCCCTGGTCGTGATACATCGTCAGCACGGCGTCGAAATCGCCGTTGCGGGCGCGCAGGAACACGGTGTCGGAGGGGAACGGCCCCTCGACGGTGAAGCCCTTGGCCTTCGCCGCCTGCACGGCCGGCTCGATGGTGTCGATCTCATCGCGGCCGAAATTGCCGCCGTCGCCGGCATGGGGGTTGATCCCCGCGACCGCGATGCGCGGCGGCTCGAAGCCGGCGGCGCGCAGATTTGCGTCCGCCAGCGACAGGGCGCGCAGGATGCGCTCCTGGGTGATGTTGGCGGCGACCTCCGAGAGCGGAATGTGGGAGGTGACGCGGGCATTCCAGAGCTTGCCGAGGATGTTGAACTCGCTCGCCGGCCCGTCGAAGCCGATCGCGTCGCGCACAAAGCGGATCTCGTCGTCATAGCCGGGATAGGCGAAGCGCATCGCCGCCTTGTTGAAGGGCGTGAAGAAGACCGCATCGGCCTGGCCGGCGGCGGCGAACTGGAGCGCGCGGCGTCGCCTTGCCGCGCTGCAGATCGGCCGGATCATGGTTGGCGAGATCGACGAAGACCGGGCGCTCGCCGAGCGGCAGCGCCTCTCCGTCGCGCACCACGCGGACCTGCGGATCGACGCCGGAATCGGCGATGCCCTGCTGCAGCAGCCGCGCATCGCCGAAGACGACATAGCGGGCCGCGGCGCGCAGATCGGCCTCCGCGAGGATGCGCGCCGTCAGCTCGGGGCTGATGCCCGAGGGGTCGCCCAGCGCGACCGCGACCACCGGCAGATCGCCCGTCATGCGCTCCTCCATCACCCTGCTCCGCTGCTGCGTCATGTTCGATGACCTCTGGCTAACACAGCCCGGAAGCTCTCACAAGTATGCTGTATGCAGCATATCAGAACTGCGATAGGAAGAGAGAAAGAGGCGGTGCGGCCGCGACAGGGCCGCCCTGGGAGGAGCCGATGAATTTCCACGCGCATTATGACCGCATCCGCGAGCCCATCGAAACCTGCCTCGTCGGCAGCGGCGGTTTCGGCCGAAGCTATCTCGCCCAGGCCCGCAAGATCCCGCTCGTGAATGCGCGCATTGCGGTGGATGTCACGGCCGAGGCGGCCGGCCGGGCGTTCGCGGCGGCGGGATACGCCAGAGCCGACATTGCGCTGTGCGAGACGCCGGCCGAGGCGCGAGCGGCCTGGGAGGCTGGCCGCTGCGTCGCCGCCGGGCGGCTGGAGACCGTGATCGCCCTGCCCTTCCAGCTTCTCGCCGAGGCGACCGGCAGCCCGGAGGCCGCGACCCGCCACGCCCTGCTGGCGATCGAGGCTCGCCGCCATGTCGCGCTGGTCTCGAAGGAGGCCGACAGCGTCGTCGGCCCCGGGCTCGCCCGGCTCGCGCGTGAGGCCGGTGTCGTGGTGACGCCGGTCGATGGCGACCAGCCGAGCCTCCTGATCGGGCTGGCGAGCTGGGCCGAGGTGCTCGGGCTCGAGATCGTCGCCGCCG
>LNFM01005538.1_pt1 | contig 22761 bp, 22 predicted proteins | sample 596031 | NCBI WGS metagenome assembly LNFM01 (sample SAMN04254537, study PRJNA301005) | activated carbon metagenome | isolation source: dual media filters at the Ann Arbor, Michigan drinking water treatment plant | place: USA: Ann Arbor | reverse complement strand
CTCGCTCAAGTATTGCGCCAGCGCTTGGCCCACTTCGTATGGAAGCGGGAGGCGATCGACTCGGGTTTGTCCATTGCGAACCAGTAGCTCGCCGACGTGCCAGTCGATGTCCTCCAGTTGTAGAGCTACCACCTCGCCAGCCCGCAGGCCGAGCCGCGCAAGTAAGAGGATGACCGCGTAGTCACGACACCCACTCGGTGTAGCCCGATCGCATTGAGCGAGGGTGCGCAGAACCTGATCGTCCTGGAGCGAGCGGGGAATCGATGACTGCGACCAAACAGCCGGCGCCGGTATATGCGCAGACAAATCGGTGTCGAGCCAGCCGCGGTAAAGCGCGAACCGTAGGAAGGCCCGAACTCCACCGACGACTCTGCATGCAGAGTTCGGACGGCACGCCTTCGTCGTCAGCCTGATGTGGGCCATGACGTCCCGCGCCGCAACGCTGTCGAACGTCAAAGGCCCACCGGCGAAGAGAAACGTCAACAGATTCCTGGCCGTGATCCGGTTGGAGCGGATGGTCGCAGGCGCCAGATTGCGCTCGTAGCGCATGTAGTCGACATACTCGGCCTCGATCTGCTCAATCGCGGTTGGATCGCGCTCAGGTGAGTGTGTGGAGATGATGCCCTGTGCCGCGAGATGCGCGAGCAGCCGCAGCAGCGTCGAACGGTCTTCGGCCCTCGGGGCGCGACGGCGCCTGCGGCCACGCAAGAAGGCATCGACCAAGTCTTCGGCTACTGCCGCGGCGGCTACGCCGCGTCCGTCCAACCAGCGGCTGAAGTCTCCAACCAACCATGCGGCGCGGCGTCGCGAGTCGCGGCTATAGCCCTTTGCTGCCAATGAACCGATGAAGGTATCGATGCACATGCCCAGCGGGCCTTCGCGCATCCGCGTCAGTGCGCGCGGGCGCACAAACAACTCTTCCATGAGGGTCTCCTTCCGGGGAAACCGTCCCCGGCGGAGCCGAACATATGGCCGCGAGGCGCTACCGTGAACCCGTGTAGTTCGTGTCACCGATGGGCAGCATCGATGCCCGCTCTGGCGTCGAGGTCGATGATTGCATCTGCCATCGCCGCGAGGTGCGGGGTCTGGGTGATGAAGAACTCCTGCCGGTAGCCGCCGAGCCGAAGGACCTCGCGCTTCATCGCCATGAACATGCGCTTGTGTTCTGGATCGAGTGGCCCATCGGCCTCGTCGGAGAAGAGCGTATCGAATCGCCGTCCGGTGTTCTGGGCCAGGTACAGGGCGATCGCGCGCGTCAGGCAGGCGTCGATGAAGGTTCGCTCACCACCGCTCATCAGGCTGAGGCTCTTGCCACCGCGCGCGTCAGGGCTCATCGTCCCGGATCCCGGCGTGTTATGCCGCATCGCTTCGCAGGTACCTGCGGCGCAGTTGCAGGGGCGGAGACGTCGGCCGGAGCGCGAACTCGGCATATCCGGGTTCTCGGCATAGTGGATCAACGAGTGCTTGACCCGCGCGATCGCGCTCTACTTATCCGGCAACACCGGGCGCCGGATCGGCACGCTGTTCAGCGACGAGGCGGACGGGCCGCTTGACCCGGAGCACAAGCGCATGTTCATGGCCATGAAACGCGAGGTGCTGCGCCTTGGCGGTTACGCCTGCGAGTTCTTTGTGAGCCAGACCCCAGAGCTGACTGGAATGGCCGATCGAATCATCGACCTGGAAGGCATGACGGCGCAGGGTGCGGAGGCGGTTGCTTGACTGCGTGCCATGCGAACGTCGCGTTGTCGCAGCGAAGCTGCCTTTCGCTTGGTCCCATCGATCGGCGCTGGACGGCCATCAGCGGTCTATCGCATTCGCGTCTGACAGCAGTCGCTCGGAGCTCCGGCGCGCCCGCCCAGATCAAGACGCTCCCACTGAAAGCGCTGAAGCTGAACGACGAGTGGGCCGATCGCCCGCTGATGCTCGGATGCAGGGTGGGAGGCGAGCTTTCGTGCGCAGCTGCGCACCTTCGCCGGGATCGAAGCGATCGTCCCGGCCGATCTGGAGCAGCACGTCGACGCCGTCGCCCAGCACGGCCTCGATGCGGGTTTGCAGCGCAACCCATTCGTCTTTCGACGCGCCGTCGCGCAGGACACGAGGCGGGACAACGATGGCTTGAATGCCCTCCCACTGTGCAAGACGCGCGGCCTGCCGCTCGGTGACGTCCGACAGGCTGCCCGCGACGACCAGCGTTGGACCGCGCGAACGCTGGGGCAGCCCAGCGGGGTCGGCTCGACCCCTCGGCAGGAGGCCCGCGATCTCGCGGGCCAAGCCGCCGGAGCCGACCCAGAACATCGGACGTGACGGCGACAGCGTCGCCATGGCCAGGCAGCGCAGGGCTTCCACGGTCTCCGCACCGACCACCAATGCATCCAGGTTCTGCTCGGCCAGTTCGCCGATACGCGCTGCCAGCGCGGCGGGGTCGTCCGTCGCGCCATCCACGTCCAGCGTCGTGGCCGAGAGCCCCACTTCCTTCAGCTGCATCGTGATGTCCGACGGGCGGTGGCTGTGTTCGAGTTGCCAGGTTTCAGTGTGCTCGAGCGGTACGCCGTGCAGGAAGACACGCCCCTGCTTGACCGTGCGTCCGAGGGCTGGATGCGCGGGCGCGACGAGCGCGAGGCCAGCCACAGGGACGAGACGAGCGACTTCCGCAGCCCAGTTGCCTCGCAGCGTGGAGTCGATCTTCTTGTAGAGACGGCGGCCGTCCGACTTCAATGCTGCGTACGCGGCGGCGGTTCGTTCCGCGGCTTCCGCAGGTGCTAGGCGCCGCGTGTCCGTGTCGACCGCGAGATGCCCGTCGTGTCTTGCCGCTGGAACGTCACAGGGCTGCACCACGACGAAGGTGCGGTGGCCTGCGCATGCGAAACCGATCGCACAGTCGGCGGCGCCGGAGAGGTCGTCCGCGATGATCAAGAGTCTCATGCCCGTGCCGCGCGCCGCGTTCGCCTAGTTCAGTTCCGCGAGTTGAGGCACCGCCACACCCAGACGCTGGCTGAGTTGCGTGATCTCCTCGATCACTTCCGAAGGCATGTCGATGCCGTCGCGCATCTGGCGGCGGTAGTTCCTTGCTTCCATCTCGCCTGGCAGGAAGATCTCCTCGACGCCCGAGGCCTTCTTGGACTGCTTGATGAACTCGATCTGTACATCCATGTTGCGCTTGAACTCCTCGGGATCGACGAGAAAGTCCAGCCGGATCGCGCAGAACGAGTGGCCCTTGTTGAGCGGCTCGAAGTCTTCGTAGACGTCCTTGAGCGTAGGGCCGATGGCCGCGCTCGAGATCATCGACGAGAGCATGCCGATCACCACCGACAGGCCCGAGCCCTTGTAGTCACCCATCGTGCGCAGGAACCCCTGCGTTGCGGCCGCGGGGTCGGTGGTCGGCACACCTTCGGCATCCAGCGCCCAGTCGAGCGGAATGGGCGAGTTCGTCTTGCTCGCCATCATGATCTTGCCCTTGGCGACCACACTCTGGGCCATGTCCAGCACGACCGCGTCGTGCTTCAGTGCCGGGAACGCGAAGCTGAAGGGGTTGTTGCCGATGCGTCGCTCCGCGCCGCCATAAACCGGCATCAAGTTGCCGCCGCCGATCGAGGAGCTGAAGCCGACCATGTTCCTGGGCAGCGCCATCATCGAATAGAACGCCGCTGCGCCGTTGTGGTTGCTGCCGCGCGCGGTGACGAACGAGACACCAGACCGCTCGGCAAGGTCGATGGCCTTCTGCATCGCGAAGTGCGAAACAACCTGGCCGGCGGCGTTGTGTCCATCGATCAGCGCCAGAGCGCCCCTCTCGCGCAGCACTTCGGGCTTGGCGCGCGGGTCGACGGCCTGCCTCTCGATCCGCTTCACGTACAAGCCCACGCGCAGGCAGCCGTGAGAATGCACGCCTCGCGCATCTGCCACGACGAGCGTGTGCGCCGTCAGCGCTGCATCCTCGGCAGACATGCCGACCGCCTCGAAGACCTGGGTCACCCAGTCCTGCAGCGTCTTCGGTGCGATGTTGACCGTCTGGTTGAAGAAGTAGTGTGCCAAGAGGGCCTCCTGCGCGTCTGTCGCGGGACGAAAGTCGCCTGCTGCCAGCGCGCGGCGCTGGCCAAGGAATCGGGTTAGCTGCTGCGTCGAATGTCGCAGCTTCTGCGAGGCGTCACTCCGGCTTGATGCCCGCTTCGCGGAGCAGCTTGGCCCAGTTCGCCGAGTCGGCCTTCTGGAACGCAGCGAACTGCTCGGCCGTGCCGCTCAGCACTTCGCCGCCCTGACTCTGGATCTTCTCGATGACCTCGGGCTTCGCGAGGATCGCCGCGACCGCGCCACGGAATCTGATCCACCGAGACACGGAGCTTTCGATCCATGACGAGACGACGATTCACCGCCATCGCGCTGCTCGTATCGTTTGTGGCAATGGCCACCTCCGGCCTGTTGATGCTGATCATCGACAAACCATCGTTCACGTTCAGGATGCACCCGGTCCACAAGCTGTTCGGCCTGGTGCTGGTAGGGGCGGCTTTGAGCCACATCCCGCTCAACGCGCGGGCATCGCAACCCATCCGAGGGAACGCGGCGCCTCCATCGCGGGCGCCGTGCCGGTGGCCGCCATGGTGTCGGCTTATGCCATCGTGGCGATGAACTCCATACCCCCCCACATCGCCCAGCCGCTGGACAAGACCGCCGATCGCGCCGAACACCGGGACAGCGCAAGCCGATGAATTTCCCGCAACCCGCGGCCTCGGGCCGGATGCCAGCGGCCCGCTACCTGGAGGGCGGCTCGTGCAGGCTCACCACCTCGCCCTGCAGACCGGCGGGCAGCCCGGGCGGCGTCGGGTAGCGTCGCAGCACATCCGGGTCGTGACCGGGCACCACGTGCTGCGGAGAGTCGGCTAGCGCACGCACCTTGTCCCACCCCGCGACCATGTCGCCCACGTGGAACACGATGGGGTACGGCATCTGCGCGTCCATGTTCTCGTAGTAGTGGCTGGCGTCCGATGCCAGCACCACCCAGCCGCGCTGCGTATGCACGCGCACCACCTGCAGGCCGTTGGTGTGGCCCCCGACCAGGCTGACCTCGATGCCGGGCGCGATGCGGGTGTCGCCTTGGCAGAACGAGACGCGGTCGGCGTACACGCCCTTGACGACCTCGACCACGTCCTCCACCGCGAAGGCAGCGCGAAAGAGCGGTCGGCACATCTGGCAGCCGGTGGCGTAGTGGACCTCGCGCTCTTGGATGTGGATGCGCGCGGTCGGCAGCAGGTCCAGGTTGCCGGCGTGGTCGTAGTGGAGGTGCGTGACGATGACGTCGCGGATGTCCGCAGCAGAGACGCCCAAGCCGGCGAGCGACCTGATCGGGCAGCGAAGGAAGGTGCGCGCGCGGCGTTGCGCCATGTCAGCATTGAATCCGGTGTCGACCAGCCACACAGCGCTGCCATCACGGATCGCCCAGACGAAATAGTCCATCGGCATCGCCGCGTCATGCGGGTCGCTGCCGGCGATGAAGTTGTCGCGCCGAGGGCGGTCATGCGCGGCATAGCGCAACGCATAGACCTCGTAGGCCGGAAGTGCGTCGTGTCCCAAGGCCGTCAGTCCACCTGGGCACCGGAGGCTTTGACGATGGGGGCCCATCGCGCGAGGTCTTCACTCACCATCGAGGCCAGTTGCGCCGGGCCGCCCCGCAGCACCTCTGCGCCCAGTGCAGCGAACTTCTCGACCACATCGGGCGAGGCCGTTGCCGCTGCCACGGCGGTGGTGAGGCGTTCGACCACCGCAGGCGGCGTTCCGGCCACCGCGAAGAGGCCGACCCACAGGTCGCCGACACAACCCGGCACCTCCTCGCTGATGGAAGGCACGTCGGGCAGCGCCGGCGAACGGCGTGCCGAGCTCACCCCCAGCGCGCGCAGCTTGCCCGCCTTCACGTGGGCGATGCACGAAGGCAGGCTCGCGAAGGCCATCGGCACCTGGCCGCCAATCACGTCGGTGATTGCCGGCGCCACGCCCTTGTAGGGCACGTGCTCCAGCGACAGCCCGGCGGCCCGGTTCAGCATCTCGCCCAGCAGATGGTTGAGCGAGCCGTTGCCCGCCGAGGCGTACTGGTACGGCGGCTTCTTGCGTCGCACCTCCGCCAGGAACTCTTTCAGGTTGCGCGCCGGAAAGGCCGGATTCACCACCAGCACGTTCGGCACCACGCCCACCGGTGCGATGGGGTCAAAGTCCTTCACCGGGTCGAAGCCGGTGGTCTTGTACAGCGCCGGATTGATCGCCTGCGTGCTGCTGATGGTCAGCAGCAGCGTGTAGCCGTCCTTCGCAGCCTTGGCAGTGGCGGCCGTGCCGATGTTGCCGCCCGCGCCGGCCCGGTTGTCGACGATGACGGTCTGGCCCAGGCGCTCGGTCAGCTTCTGCGCGAGGATGCGGCCAAGCGCGTCGTTGGTGCCTCCGGGCGCCTGCGGGACGACCAGGGTCACCGGCTTGGCGGGCCATGCCTGGGCTCGCGCCGAGAGTGCGGTCGCGACCAGTGTGGCCACACAGAAGTCGCGTCGATGGATCGTCATGGTCCTGTCTCCTTCGTTGTCGTCATGCCGCCTCGCCGGCCTCGGCGAGCAGCTGCAAGGCACGCCGGTAGACCGGCTTGTCGACCATCAGCTCGGCCACCCGCACGGCACCCAAGCCTTGCCGGTCGGCCGTCTCGAACGCCGCGACGATGTCGCGCGCAGCGGCCACCTGGCTGGCCGATGGGGTGTAGCAGTCGTTGACCGCCTCGATGAACTTCGGGTGCACGATGACCGCGCCACGAAAGCCCAGGCCGCGGGCGCGTTCCAGCACGCGGCGAAAGTCGTCGACGTCGCCCAGCGCTGCGATGGACGCGACGAACCCGATTGGCTGGATGCAGGCGGCCCGCGCCGCGTGCAGCAGCATCAGGCTGGGCGCGAGCAGCAGGTCTTCGACCGGCAGGCCGCCCAGGTCAAGCGAGAAGTCTTCGCTGCCCAGCATCATGCCCATCACGCGCTGGTGGGCGGCGGCGATGTCATGCAGCCGAGGCAGCGCCGCCGCACTCTCGATCTGCAACAGCAGGCGCACGTGGCCCTGCACCATGCCGTGCTCGGCCTCCAGTGCGGCCACCGCGCAAGCGATCCACTGCACGTCGCGCGGGTGCTCCACCTTAGGCAGCACCAACAAGTCCAGGCCCGGTCGCACCGCGGCGCGCAGGTCATCCGCCAGTGTCAGCAGATCGCCGTTGACGCGCACGGCTGCGCGTTTGCCCGCCGCGGCCAGGCGCGGGTAGCGCGCCGGCAGGCCTTGTCGCGCGGCGGCCTTGCGCGACGGGTGGGTGCCGTCTTCCAGGTCCAGGATGACGGCGTCGCTGCCCTTGGCGCAGGCGCTGTCGAACAGCCGGTCGTCGGCCGCTGGCACGAACAGGAAGGATCGAAGCAGCGTGCGCATGCTCAAGACTCCCCGCCGGTCGCCAGCCAGCGCGCGTTGTCCTGGCCCAGCGCTGGCGCGGGGCGGCGGATGGGCGGGCGCACGCCGTCGATCTTGTAGGGCGCGGCATGCACCGGCACGCTGCGGCCATCGGGCGTGGGCTGCGGCACCAGCAGTTCGCGCTCGCCGAGGTAGGGGTGCTGCATGAGGTCGGCCACGTCGCACACCGGCCCGGCGGTGATGTCGCGTTCGGCAAAGAAGCGCAGCGCTTCGTCCAGCGTCAGGCGGCCGACATGGGCCTGGATCATCTCGTCCAGCGCATCGATGTGGCGCAGCCGCGCCTCGTGCGTCGCAAAGCGCGGGTCGGTCAGCGCATCGGCCTGGCCGATGCCCTCGAACAGGCGGGCGAGCGTGCCCTCCATGCCCGCCGACAGTGCCACCCAGCGCCCGTCTTGCGTGCGGTACACGTTGCGTGGGGCGTGCGTCGGCGAGCGGCTGCCCGAGCGCGGCACCACCTCGCCGGTCAGCGTGTACTCGGCCGCCTGCGGACCCAGCACCGAGAACAGCGGCTCGAAAAGCGACAGGTCCACCTCGCGCACGCGCGGCTCGGCCATGCTGCGCTGCTGGTGAAGCACCGCCAGCGCCAGCGCGGCGCCATAGAGGCCGGCCACGTTGTCAGCCATCGCGAAGGGCGGCAGCACCGGCGGCCGGTCGGCAAAGCCGTTCATCGACGCGAAGCCGCTCATCGCCTCGATCAGCGAACCGAAGCCGCCCTTGCCGGCGAACGGCCCCGTCTGCCCCCAGCCGGAGATGCGCACCGCCACGAGCCGCGGATTGAGCTCCTGCAGCACATCGCGCCCCAGTCCCATGCGCTCCAGCGTGCCCGGGCGGAAGTTCTCCACCAGGATGTCTGCCCGGCGCAGCAGGTCGTGCAGGGCCGACTTTCCCGCGGCCGAGCGCAGGTCCAGCTCGACGCTGTCCTTGTTGCGGCTGTAGGCCAGCCAGTAGGTGCTGACGCCTTGGCGCTGCCAGGCGCGCAGTTCATCGCCCTTGCGCGGTGCCTCGACCTTGATCACCGTGGCGCCAAGGTCGGCCAGCACGTGCGTGAGCATGTTGCCGGAGACCAGTCGCGACAGATCGACGACGACCACGTCGTCCAGCGGCAAGGGTGTCGTCGATGCGGATTCGGTCATGGGCGGCTCCAGAGATGACGGATTCTGTTGTACACACGGCTATCGCGGAAATACATTTACGGCCTACCAACTATCAGAGCTCACGATACTCATGGAACTGCGTCAGCTGCGCTATGTCGTCGGCATCAGCGAAGCCGGCAGCCTGCTGGCCGCGTCACGTTCGCTGCACGTCGTGCAGCCCGCGCTGAGCCACCAGGTCGCGCTGCTCGAACGCGAGCTGGGCGCGGCACTGTTCCTGCGCTCGCATCGCGGCATGGTCCTCACCGACGCGGGTCGCGCTTTCGTGGAACACGCCCGCGTGGTGCTGCAGGACGTGGAGCGGGTCCGCAGTTCGGTCCGCGAGGCCGGCGGTCAGATCTGCGGCCCGGTGGTGCTGGGTCTGCCGACGACGGTGGCGCTGGTGGCCACGCTGCCGATCCTCGCCGCGGTGCGGGCGCAGTACCCGGACGTGCAGTTGAAGCTCATCGAGAGCCACAGCGGCTTCCTCGGCGAATGGCTGCAGGCCGGCCGGCTGGATGCCGCCTTCCTGTTCGCCGGCGGCGAGCGGCCTGGGCTCACCGAGCGTCACCTGCTCGAGGAGCGCCTGGTCTTCGTCAGCCACCCCGATACCGCGCCGCGGTCGCAACGGATCGGGCTGCGCTCGCTCTGCCAACGGCCGCTGGTCCTGCCGGCCAAGGACCATGGCCTGCGGCGCATCGTCGACGACGCCTGCACGCGCTCTGGTCTGACACTCACGCTGGTGGCCGAAATCGATTCGCTGCCCAACATCAAGAAGGCGGTGGCCGCCGGCATGGCCGCCACCATCCTGTCGCCCGGCGCGGTGTCGGAAGAGGTCCAGGCCGGCCGTTTGGCGGTCGCCTCCATCCAGAACCCGGCGCTGCAGCGGCGGGTGGTGGCTTCACACTCGCTGACCCGGCCCCTCAGCCCGGCCGCAGTGGCGGTGCTGGGCGCCGCGGAGCAGGTGATCCACGAGATGGTGCGCAGCAAGGCATGGCCCGCACGATGGGTCGCCACTTGAACCCGGAGGAACCATGAGCACACCGCACCTCAACCTGGCACGCTTCGACTTCGTGTCCGTCCGCCTCGCCGTGGTGTGCGCGCGGGCGGGCAACCTCACCGAGGCGGCGCGCGAGTGCAATCTGGTGCTGCCCGCCGCCAGTCGCCGGTTGCGCGACCTGGAGCGCGCCCTTGGCGCCCAACTGTTCGAGCGCCACCCACGCGGCCTTAAGCCCACGGCGCTGGGCCGCGCGTTCACCAAGCGAGGCATGGCGATCCTGCACGAGTTGGACAACCTGCTGGTGGAACTTGCGGATACCACGAAGGGCGTGGTGCGCCACCTCCAGGTGTTCGCGAGCACCGCGGCGATCACGCAGTTCCTGCCGGCGCTGCTGGCCGAGTACGCCGACCTCCACCCCGAGGTTCAGGTGGAACTTGAAGAGCAAGTGTCGCAGCAGGTGGTGGCGGCCGTGCGCGAAGGCCGCGCCGAATTGGGCGTGTTCGTGAGCGGACCCGACCTGCGCGGGCTGGACGCGCGCGACTTCCGCAGCGACGAGCTCGTGCTGATCCTGCCGCCGGGCCACCGCCTCATCGGCAGAACGCCGCTGCCCTTTGCCGACGCGCTGGACGAGCCCTGGATTAGCCTGAACGCCGGCGCCGCATTGCTGGAGTCCCAGCAGCGGGCAGCGATGGCCGCAGGCCGCACGCTGAAGCTGCGCATGCAGGTGCGCAGCTTCGATGCGGTCGGCCACATGGTGGCTGCCGGACTCGGCGTGGCCCTGCTGCCGAAGGAAGCTGCGCTTCCGATCGTGAAGGCCATGAAGCTGCACTGGCGGCCGCTGGCAGACGCCTGGGTGCACCGCCAGCTGCAGGTGGTGGTGCGGCCCGACGCCGACGAGACGGTGCGGGCCGTCAGGGATTTCCTGGTGTCGGTTTCGCAGAATGCGAAGTCCAGGCGATCCAGAAGCTAATGGACCCCAGGCGGCCAGAGCCGGACACTGGCTGCCATGACGACGCCACACCCCGCAGCCCTTGCCGGACTCAAGGTCCTGGAACTCGGGCAACTCATCGCAGGCCCCTTTGCCGCGAAGACGCTGGCGGACTTCGGCGCCGAGGTGGTGAAGATCGAGCCGCCCGGAGCCGGCGACCCGCTGCGCAAGTGGCGCCTGCTAAAGGACGGCACGTCGGTGTGGTGGCAGGTGCAGTCGCGTAACAAGCGTTCCCTGGCACTGGACCTGCGCACGCCCGAGGGCCAGGAGGTGGTACGCCGCCTCGCGTCCGAAGCCGACGTGCTGATCGAGAATTTCCGCCCTGGCGCCATGGAAGGCTGGAACCTCGCGCCCGATGAGCTGCTCGCGGCCAACCCGCGCCTGATCGTGCTGCGCATCAGCGGTTACGGCCAGACCGGGCCCTATCGCAACCGGCCGGGATTCGGCGTGGTGGCCGAGGCCATGGGCGGACTGCGACACCTCACCGCCGAGCCAGGCCGCGTGCCGGTGCGTGTCGGCGTGAGCATCGGCGACACGCTGGCCGCGCTGCACGGCGTGATCGGCATCCTGCTCGCGTTGCAGCACCGCCATGCAAGCGGGCGCGGCCAGGTCATCGACGTGGCCCTCTACGAGGCCGTCTTCAACTGCATGGAGAGCCTGCTTCCCGAGTACAGCGCCTTCGGTGCGGTGCGCGAGGCCGCCGGCAGTGCCTTGCCCGGCATCGCACCGACGAACGCCTACCGCTGCCGGGACGGGGGTTATGCGCTCATCGCCGGCAACGGCGACAGCATCTTCCGCCGGCTGATGTCGCTGATCGGCCGCGACGACCTGGGCCAGGACCCGGCGCTGGCCGACAACGCCGGCCGCGTGGCCCGCGTGGCGGAGCTCGATGCTGCCATCGGCACCTGGACGGCTGTGCGCACGGTCGACGAGGTGCTGGCTGCGCTGGACGGCGCATCGGTCCCGGCCGGGCGCATCTACACCGTGGCCGACATCGCCGCCGATCCGCACTACCAGGCGCGCGGCATGATCGACCAGGTGACGATGGACGACGGCAGCGCGCTGTCGGTGCCGGGCATCTGCCCGAAGCTGTCGGCCACGCCCGGCCGCCACCGCCGCAACGCGCCCGCACTGGGCCAGGACTCCGGCGCGGTGCTGCGCGAGATCGGCCTCACCGACACCCAGATCGCCGCGCTGCGCGAACGCGGCATCGTCGCCTAGGGAGCGCTATGGAACGCATCCACTTCAACGAGGTCGTCACCCGTGACGGCTTCCAGAACGAACCGGCCTTCGTGCCCACCGACGCCAAGGTGGCGCTGATCGACGAGTTGTCGGCCTGCGGCTACGCCAAGATCGAGGTCACCTCGTTCACGTCGGCGAAGGCGATCCCGATGCTGCGCGACGCCGAGGAGGTGATGGGCCGCATCCGCCGAGTACCGGGCGTCGAGACCACGGTGCTGGTGCCCAATGTTCGTGGCGCCGAGCGCGCGCTGGAGAGCCGGGCGGACGAGTTGAACCTCGTGATGTCGACCTCGGAGACGCACAACCTGGCCAACCTGCGCATGCCGCGCGAGAAGAGCTTCGGGGGGCTGCGCGAGGTCATCGACATGGCCCGCGGCAAGGTGCCGGTGAACGTTTCGCTGTCGTGCTGCTTCGGCTGCCCGATGGAAGGTGACGTGCCCGAGGCCGAGGTGCTGCGCTGGGCCGATCGCTTCGCCGAACTCGGCGTGCGCGGGCTGACGATCTGCGACACCACCGGCATGGCGCATCCGACCCAGGTGACGCGCCTGACCCGGGCGCTGCAGCAGCGATTCGGCAACCTGCAGCTGACGCTGCACTTCCACAACACACGCGGCATGGGGCTGGCCAACGTGCTGGCTTCGGTGAACGAAGGCATCACGCGCTTCGACGGGTCGCTCGGTGGCCTCGGCGGCTGCCCGTATGCGCCCGGCGCCACCGGCAACATCTGCAGCGAAGACGCGATCCACATGCTGCAGGCGATGGGCTACGACACCGGCATCGACCTGCCCCGCCTACTGGCCGTTGCACGCAGCCTGCCCGCCATCGTCGGTCACGACGTGCCTGGCCAGGTCGCCAAGGCCGGGTTCATCACCGACCTGCATCCCGCCCCGTCCTACGTCGCCGAACTGCGAGTCTCAGCCTCATGATCGACCACCTCGACCACCTCGTTCTGACCACCGCTCGCCGGGAGGCTTGCGTGGACTTCTACACCCGCGTGCTGGGCATGCAGCTCGAAAGCTTCATCGGCGGCACGCCGCCGGTCGAGCGCTTTGCCTTCAAGTTCGGCCATCAGAAGATCAACCTGCACGTGCAGGGATCGGAATTCGAGCCCAAGGCGCATCTGCCGGTGCCCGGCGCGCTGGACCTGTGCTTCATCGCGTCCATTCCGCTTGACCAGGTGATCGCAAGGCTCCAGGCGGCCAGCTGGCCCATCGTCGAAGGGCCGGTGATGCGCACCGGCGCCACACAGAAGATCCGCTCCGTCTACGTGCGTGACCCTGACTTCAACCTGATCGAGATATCCGAGCTGGCCTGACCGGCCGGCGACCCTCGCACCACCACCCCGACGGCCTGCGCCAGGGACCTTTCGGGTCCCAGGCCAAGCCGCTGCATTGCCCAACGAAGGAGACATCATGCGAATTCACCGGCTCGTTCTTTGCGCCACGTTGGCGCTCGTCGCCCACGCCGCCTCGGCCCAGGCCTGGCCCGAGAAGCCGATCACCATGGTCGTGCCCAGCGCACCCGGCGGCTCCACCGATTTCGCCGCGCGCCTGATCGGGGAAGCCCTGGGCAAGGCGCTCGGCCAGCCGATCGTCGTCGACAACAAGGCCGGCGCCGCGGGCAATCTGGGCACCGAGGCGGTGGCGCGCGCCAAGCCAGACGGATACACGCTGCTGATGCAGTACTCCGGCTACCACGTCGGCAACCCGGCGCTCTTCAAGCAGATCAAGTGGAACCCGACGAAGGACTTCGTGCCGGTGGCGTTGGTGATGCGGGCGCCGCACGTCATTGCGGTATCGGGATCGAACCCCGCGCACAACCTGCAGGAGTTCATCGCCTGGGGCAAGAAGAACGGCCGCGGCGTCTTCTATGCGTCGTCGGGCAACGGCTCGATCCAGCACATCGCCGGCGAGCTGTTCGAGCAGCAGGCGAAGGTACAGACGACGCACGTGCCCTACAAGGGCGCCGGGCCCGCCGTGAACGATCTCCTGGGCGGACAGGTCGACATGTTCGTCACCACGCCCCCCTCGGTGATCGGCCACGTGACCAGCGGCAAGCTCAAGGCCTTCGCCTACACCGGCAAGCAGCGCCATCCCTCGATGCCCAACGCGCCGACTTCGGCCGAGGCGGGTCTGTCGGGCTATGAGGTCGAGTCGTGGTTTGCGGTGTTCGCGCCGGCGGGGACCCCGGCCCCCGTGGTTACGCGCCTGACCAGAGAGATCAAGACCATCGTCGAGAGCGAGAACTACAAGACGAAGATGAACGACCAGGGCGCCTTCGCCGTCTACATGGACCCGACCGCGCTGGGCCAGTTCGTCCAGAGCGAGCTCGCGCTGTGGGCCGGAATCATCAAGTCCAAGAACATCACGGCCGACTGACGGCGCCGGGGATCCACCATGAAGATCGGATTCATCGGCCTAGGGCAGATGGGCAAGCCCATGGCCCTGAACCTCCTGAAGAGCGGCGCTGCGGTGTACGTGCACTCGGCCGACCGCTCGACCTACGCGGCGATGCAGCAGGCCGGCGCGATGCCGGTGGACCAAGCGGCAGACCTGGGAGACGCCGACGTCGTGTTTCTCTGTCTGCCTCACGGCGACGTGGTGCGCGATGTGCTGTTCGGCGCCGGTGGGCTGGCAGCGCGGCTGCGTCCCGGCCAGGTCGTCGTTGACACCAGCACCATTGCCTACGGCACCACTGTGGAGGTGGCCGAAGCGTTGCGAAAGTCGGGCATCGACTTCGTGGACGCACCGGTCTCGGGCATGGAAGCTCGCGCCGTCGACGGCACGCTCACGGTGATGTGTGGCGGCGAGCGCGCAGTCTTCGAACGGATCGAACCATTGCTCAGGCACATGGGCAACCAGATCCTCTTCATGGGCCCGGCGGGAAGCGGCCAGCTCACGAAGCTGATCAACCAGCTGCTGTTCGACATCAACTGCGCCGGCCTTGCCGAGATCCTGCCGATGGCGGTGAAGATGGGCCTGGACCCCGCGCAGGTGGCCACGGTGGTCAACAGCGGCACGGGTCGCAGCTATGCCTCCGAGTTCTTCGTGCCGCGCATGCTCAAGGACAGCTTCTCGTCGGGCTACCCGATGAAGCATGCCTACAAGGACCTGGTCAGCGCGGCCGAACTGGGCGCGCGGCTGTGCATGCCGATGCCCGTGCTCGCAGCAGCGACTGCCACGTACCAGACGGCCCTGCTCAAGGGCCACGGCGACCGCGACAAGGGCGCCATGGTCCTGCCGTTCGAAGAACTGCTGGGCGTGAAGTTTCGAAGCCCGGATGCCTGACCCAGGAGACACGCATGTCCGCACCGCATGAACCCCTTGGCCTGGACAACGGCCTCACCAACTACGGCGACCGCGACTTCGCGCGCTATCTGCGGCGGTCGATGGCCCACTCGATGGGCGTTTCCGATGAGCTGCTCTCCAAGCCGATCGTCGGCATCGCGACCTCGCCCAGTCAGTTCAACAACTGCCACCGCTACATGCCGGAGCTGGCCGAGGCCGTCGCGCGCGGCGTACTGGCCGCCGGTGGCCTGCCGCGGGAGTTTCCGACCATCTCTCTGGGCGAGGTCTTCCTCAACCCGACCAGCATGGTGTTCCGCAACCTGATGTCGATGGACGTGGAGGAGATGATCCGCGGCCAGCCGATGGATGCGGTGGTGCTGATCGGCGGATGCGACAAGACCGTGCCGGCCCAGCTGATGGGCGCGGCATCTGCCGGCCGCCCGGCGATCCAACTCGTCACCGGCCCGATGATGACGGGGCGCCACAAGGGCGAGCGGCTGGGCGCCTGCACCGACTGCCGCCGCTTCTGGGGCAAGTTCCGCGCGGGCGAGATCGACCGCGTGGAGATCAAGCAGGTCGAGACTCGCCTGGCCACCACCGCGGGCACCTGCGCGGTGATGGGAACAGCAAGCACCATGGCCTGCATCACCGAGGCGCTGGGCATGTCGCTGCCGGGCACCGCAGCCATCCCCGCCGTGGACTCGCAGCGGCTCGTCGCGGCGGAAGAGACCGGCAAGGCTGCGGTGCGCCTGGCCCGCCACCCGATCACGCCGGACCAGGTCATCACCAGCCAGTCCGTCGAGAACGCCTTCCGATTGCTCATGTCGCTGGGCGGCTCGACGAATGCCATCGTGCATCTCACGGCCGTGGCCGGTCGCCTGGGCATCCGCATTTCGCCCGACCGCCTTAACCAGATCTCCGACGAGACGCCCGTGCTGGTGGACCTGAAGCCCGTGGGCGAGGGCTACATGGAAGACTTCCATGCCGCCGGCGGCGTGGGTGCGGTGCTGCGCGAGTTGAAGCCGTTGCTTCACCTGGACTGCCTGACGATCGACGGCACCACGCTGCGCCAGCGCCTGGAAACCCCCGCTGGCTGGGTGGACCGCAAGGTGATCCGCAGCTTCGAGCAGCCGATCTCTCCGGTCGGCGGGCTGATCGCTCTCTCGGGCACGCTGGCTCCACACGGTGCGATCTTCAAGCGCGCCGCGGCCACGCCGGCACTGTTTGAGGTCGAGGGGCGCGCCGTGGTCTTCGAGGGCCTGGAGGACATGGCCGCGCGCATCGACTCGCCCGACCTCGACGTCAACGCCGACGACATCCTTGTCCTGAAGAACGCCGGTCCCCATGGCGCCGGCATGCCCGAAGCGGGCTACCTGCCGATCCCATCGAAGCTGGCCCGCGCCGGCGTGAAAGACATGGTGCGGATCTCCGACGCGCGCATGAGCGGCACGGCCTACGGCACCATCGTGCTGCACGTCGCGCCCGAAGCCGCCGTGGGTGGCCCGCTTGCAACCGTGCGCAGCGGCGACCGCATCCGCCTCTCGGTCGCGAACAAGCGCATCGACCTGCTGGTCGACGAGGCCGAGATCCAGCGCCGCCTGGCGCAATGGTCGCCGCCGCCAAAGCCAGAGCGGGGCTATGCCGCGCTGTACCGCAACACCGTGCTGCAGGCCCCAGAGGGCTGCGACCTCGACTTCCTGGTCGGACGCGCCAAGGCGCCCGCCTCCACCTGAACGAACGGATCCCGCCATGAACCTCTTCACCAAGCTGTCCCAGCGCGCTGCCGAAGGCCGCCCCATCCGCGTCGGCCTGATCGGCGCCGGCAAGTTCGGCTCGATGTACCTGGCCCAGGTGCCGCGCATTCCCGGCGTGCACCTGGTCGGCATCGCCGACCTCTCGCCCGCTAACGCCCGCGCCAACCTCGAGCGTGTGGGCTGGAGCCCGGCGCGCACCGATGCCGCGTCGCTGGACGATGCGCTGCGGCGCGGCAACACCCACGTGGGCGACGACTGGCAGGCGCTCGTGTCGCACCCGCAGGTGGAGATCGTCGTCGAGTGCACCGGCAACCCGATCGCCGCTGTCGATCACTGCCTGGCGGCCTTCGCGCAGGGCAAGCACGTGGTCAACGTGACGGTGGAGGCAGACGCCTTCTGCGGCCCGCTGCTGGCGCGCAAGGCACGTGATGCCGGCGTCATCTACTCGCTGGCCTACGGCGACCAGCCGGCCCTGGCCTGCGACCTGGTCGACTGGGCGCGCACCTGCGGCTTCCCGATCGTGGCGGCCGGGCGCGGCCACAAGTGGCTGCCCAAGTTCCGCGAGTCGACGCCTGACACGGTGTGGGACCACTGGGGCGTCACGGCCGAGCAGGCCAAGCTGGGTGGCATGAACCCGAAGATGTTCAACGCGTTCCTCGATGGCTCCAAGCCGGCGATCGAGAGCACCGCCATCGCCAACGCCACGGGGCTGGAAGCACCTGACGACGGCCTCGCGTTCCCGCCAGGTTCGGTCAACGACATTCCCGCGCTGATGCGTCTGAAGAACGAAGGCGGCCACCTCACGAAGAAGGGCGTGGTCGAGGTCATCTCCTCACTCAACCCCGATGGCTCGTCGGTGGGCTACGACATCCGCAAGGGCGTGTGGGTCTGCATCGAGGCCGACACCGACTACATCAAGCGCTGCTTCCAGGAGTACCAGGTCGTGACCGACCCGGGCGGCCGCAACATGGTCGCCTACAAGAAGTGGCACCTGATCGGCCTGGAGCTGGGCGTGTCGGTGGCGTCGATCGGCCTGCGCGGCGAACCCACAGGCGTGCCCAGCCACTTCAATGCGGACGTCATCGCCACGGCCAAGCGCGACCTGAAGCCCGGCGAGATGCTCGACGGCGAAGGCGGCTACACCGTCTTCGGCAAGCTGTTCCCGGCCCGCCGTTCGCTTGCCCTGGGCAGCCTGCCGCTCGGCCTGGCACACCACCTCAAGCTGGTGCGCCCGGTCCTCAAGGACCAGTCGCTGACATGGGACGACGTGCAGATCGACCCCGCGCTGCCCGCGTACCGTGTGCGCCGCGAGATGGAAGCGTTGTTCGCCGTCTGACAGGCCGTGACTACAGGAGACAAGCCATGAAGACCTTGCTGGAGCGGCTGGCGATGCTGGCCGTCACCGCGGCGCTCGTCGCGTGCGCGAATGCACCGGCCGAGCGCTCCTTGAGCGAGCCAGTCGCCACCGCTGGCGGCCTCGTGTCCGGCGATGGACAGGACGTTCGCGCCTTCCGCGGCATCCCCTACGCTGCGGCACCAGTCGGGCCGCTGCGCTGGCGCCCCCCGCAGCCGGCGCCGGCCTGGACCGGTGTGCGCGACGGAAGCAAGTTCGGGCCCGACTGCATGCAGCCGCCGGAGTACCCGGAACTGCGTGGCAGCGGCATGAGCGAAGACTGCCTGTCCATCAACGTCTGGACGCCCGCACGCACGAACCGCGAGCGCCTGCCGGTGATGGTGTGGGTATACGGTGGCGGCTTCACCTATGGCTCGGGCTCGCATCCCAGCTACGACGGCGAAGCGCTGGCACGGCGTGGCATCGTCGTCGTGACCTTCAACTACCGCATGGGCCTGTTCGGCTACCTGGCGCACCCGCAGCTGTCGGCCGAGTCGTCGACACGAAGCTCGGGCAACTATGCGTTGATGGACCAGCTGGCAGCGCTGCGCTGGGTCCAACGCAACATCGGTGCCTTCGGCGGTGATGCCGCCCGCGTCACCGTGGCCGGGCAGTCGGCGGGTGCGATGTCGATCAGCGCGATGCTGATCTCCGGTCGCGCTGAAGGCTTGTTCCAGCAGGCCATTCTGCAAAGCGTGGGGGTGATGCGGCCGATGAGTGACCTGGCCTCGTCCGAGGCCTTCGGCACGACTGTCGGCCCAGACATCGCCCGGCTGCGGGCCACGCCTGCCGCCGATCTGGTGCAGCGGCTCAAGGCGGTGACACCACCCGGTCGCGAGGTGACCAGTTCCCGCGGTATCGGTGTCATCGTCGATGGCGACGTGGTGCCGCGCGACGATCGCGTGGCCTATGCCCAGGGCCGCTACCTGAGGGTGCCGATGATCGTCGGTACCGTGGCCAACGAAGGCGGTGGCGTGGCGCGCACGCTGGGCGTGAAGACGACGGCTGACCTGCGCGGCTACGTCGCACGCAACTTCCCCGGCAACGAGGCGCGCGCTCAGGCGGCCTATGAGGCAGCCAGCGACGCCGATGTGATGCGCGTGCTGTCCGACCTGGTGTCGGACACGCAGTACCAGTACGGCACCCGCGAGATGCTGCGCGTCGCCGCCCCGCGCGAGCCGCGGCTGTGGCGCTACGTCTTCAGCCAGCGACGCAACGGCGACGCCGCCGCGCCGATCCATGGCGCCGAGCTGCAGTACCCGTTCGACAACCTGCGCGCGCCGCATCGCGGCCGCCCGCGGCCTTTCGATGCCACTGACGCGAATCTGGCTCGACAGATGGCCGACACGTGGGCCCGCTTCGTGAAGACCGGAGACCCCAATGGCGGCGGCTTGCCGGTGTGGCCCCGCTATGCCACCGACGCCGAGAGCTACCTGGAGCTCGGCACCCCGTTGCGCACCGGCCAGCTCGGCGCCGAACCGCGCCTGGACCTGATCCGCGACCACTACCTCCACAGAGCCGGCCAGACCGCGCCGCTGCAGGCGAACGCCCGATGAACATCGTCTTTCTCGACCGAGACACCCTGTCGCCGCAGACCCGGCTGCGCCCGCCGGGTTTTGCGCACAGCCTGGTGTGCCACGGCGGCACGGCACCCCATCAGATTGCCGAACGCATCGCCGATGCCGACATCGTGCTGGTCAACAAGGTGCGCCTCGACGCACCGGCCATCGCCTCAGCCCGGCGCTTGAAGTTGATCGCTGTGGCGGCCACCGGCACCGACAACATCGACCTGGCCGCCTGCCGGTCGCGCGGCATCACCGTGAGCAACATCCGCAACTACGCCGTGAACACGGTGCCGGAGCACACCTTCGCGCTGATCTTCGCGCTGCGGCGGAGCATCTGCGCCTACCGGGATGCCGTCCGCGCCGGGCGCTGGCAGGCCTCCGGCCAGTTCTGCTTCTTCGACCATCCGATCCGTGACCTGGCCGGCTCGACACTCGGCGTGATCGGTGACGGGGTGCTCGGACAAGCCGTGGCCAACCTGGGCCGGGCCCTCGGCATGCGCGTTCTGATGTCGGCGTTCAAGGGGCGCGACGATATGGGGATGCTGTACACGCCATTTGCTCGCATGCTGGCGGAGTCCGACGTGATCACGCTGCACTGCCCGCTGCTGCCCGAGACACGGCACATGATCGGCGCCGCGGAGTTCGCGGCCATGGCCCGCAAGCCGCTGCTGATCAACACCGCGCGCGGCGGCCTGGTCGACGAGTCTGCCGTGGGGCCGGCGCTGGAGGCAGGACAGATCTCCGGTGCAGGATTCGACGTGGTGGCCGGCGAACCGCCAGCGCCGGGGCATCCGTTTATGACGCTGCAGCACCGGCCGGACTTCATCCTCACGCCTCACGTGGCTTGGGCGAGCGACGAAGCGGTGCAGGCTCTGGCGGACCAGTTGATCGCCAACGTCGAGGCGTTCGAGCAGGGCTGCCCCCGGAACGTGGTGACGGGCTGAGCCTGTGGTCGTGAACCACGCGCTTGCCGATCCGCGACGCTTCCTGCGTGGGCTGTTCGAAGCTGCCGTCGACCGGGCACTGCCCTCGCGGGTGCTGCCCGCCTTCCTCCCGACGCCACCCAAGGGCCGAACCGTGGTGATCGGGGCAGGCAAGGCTGCGGCGGCGATGGCGCAGGCTGTCGAGGCCGCATGGCCTTCCGACGCGTCGCTGGGTGGTGTGGTGGTCACACGGTACGGGCACATTCCCCCGCGCGCAATCGGACTGCCGCACCGGATTGAGGTGCTCGAGGCTGCCCACCCCGTGCCGGACCAAGCCGGGGTGCGTGCCGCGCAGCGCATGCTGGCGGCCCTGTCCTCGCTGACACCGGACGATCTGGTGCTGTGCCTGATGTCGGGCGGAGCCTCAGCCTTGCTGACGCTCCCCGTCGCCGGACTTGATCTCGCGCTCAAGCAGAAGATCAACCGGCAACTCCTGGCCAGCGGCGCGCCGATCGGTGAGATGAACTGCGTGCGCAAGCACCTGTCGGCCATCAAGGGAGGCCAGCTCGCCCGGGCCTGCCGGCCGGCTCGCTTGGTGACACTGGCTATCAGCGACGTGCCAGGGGATGACCTCGCGGTCATCGGCAGTGGGCCCAGCGTGCCTGATCCGACCACCTGCCGCGAGGCGCTGGACATCCTGCAACGTCACCGCATCGATCTACCGGAGCCGCTGCGCCGTGCGTTGGCCGACGGCCTGCTGGAGACCGCGAAGCCGGGGGAGGACTGCTTCGCACGGGCCGAGGCGCACGTCATCGCTGCCCCGTGGGCATCGCTCGAAGCCGCGGCAGAAGCAGCGAGGGCGCAGGGTATCCGCGCCTACATCCTGGGCGACGCCCTGGAAGGCGAGTCGCGCGATCTCGCCTGCGCCCTCGGGCCCATGGCGCTGGCCGTGGCGCACCGCGGCCAGCCCTTCGAAGCGCCATGCGTCCTGCTGTCGGGCGGCGAGACCACCGTGACCTTCTCGAACGACGACCGACCCATCCGCCCCGGTCGTGGCGGGCGCGCCGGCGAGTTCTGCATGGGTCTGGCCCATGCCCTTCAAGGACATTCTTCGATCTGGGCGCTCGCCGCGGATACAGACGGCATCGACGGCATCGAGGACAACGCCGGCGCGATCGTCGCACCTGACACCCTCGAACGGGCCCGACTCGCCGGCCTCGACATGCTCGACTGCCTGGATCGTCACGATGCCTACGGGTTCTTCAGCGAACTGAACGACCTGGTGTGCACCGGTCCAACCTTCACGAACGTGAACGACTTTCGAGCGATCCTAGTCTGCTGAGGGGCCGTTTAAGCATGAACGCAGCCCGAAGAGCGCCACCCGACAGTGTTGACATAGACATGGCGGGACTCGGTCTCCCTGCTGCGGATGTCTGCTCTTCAAGCGACCACACTTCAGCAATGGGTCGTGCACGGCCGGCCACCTCGGCGGCACGGGTGTCTGGTCGTTGGTGGACAGCGGGTCTCGGCGCCTGACGCGGAGTGCATAGGTGCACAGCTTCTGCAATGCGCCAGCAGGGCCTCTCTGGATCCTCCATGGCTAGGGGCTCAAGAGAGGCCCCTGAACTACAGCTCAGGGGCGAGGGAATCGGACTCAGCGCACCGGCAGACCGCCGACGGCTGCCAGTTGCCAGCCGCGCAGGTCGGGGAACCTGTCGGCGAAGTCGAAGATCAGGTTGCGCCGCTCTTTGGACAGTGCCACTCGCGCGAACCATTCGCTATACCGCTGCTCGCGCTCGATCGGGAGATCTAACTCCGTCGCGTGGACCGCGAGCGGGTGCGCCTCGGCTACGCGAATGGACGGGTACCAGGAGCCGCACGCCGGCTGCGCGCCGTCTTCGATGAGGCGGCGAATCCGCCGGACGTACGCCTCCGGTGAGCAGTCCCGCGAGCCCGGCTTGAGGGAGCCACCCTCGCAGGCGCCGGCAAAGTAGACGGCTTGCTTGAGCACCTGCTCC
>LNFM01017641.1_pt1 | contig 22762 bp, 20 predicted proteins | sample 596031 | NCBI WGS metagenome assembly LNFM01 (sample SAMN04254537, study PRJNA301005) | activated carbon metagenome | isolation source: dual media filters at the Ann Arbor, Michigan drinking water treatment plant | place: USA: Ann Arbor | reverse complement strand
CGCGTCTGCGCGACCACGGCGAAGAGCGGCTGGCCGTGATGCAGGATCGTCTGCGTCGCGAAGACCGGCTCGTCATGGCGATGCGTCGAGGAGATGTCGTTGACGCCGGGAACATCGGCCGCCGTCAGCACCGCGACCACGCCGGGCGCCGCCAGCACGGGCGCGAGATCGAGCGCGACCAGCCGGCCATGGGCGATGCGGCTCAGGCCGAGATAAGCGTGCAGCAGCCCCTCGGGCGCAGCGATGTCGTCGATATAGACGGCTTCGCCCGCGACATGGCGGGCGGCGGAATCGTGAATGCGCGGCGCTCCGACGATGGCGGAGGTTTCGCTTTCGAGCCGACGGCGCGCATCAGCCATGGGCGGCCTCCGCAAGGGGGCCGGCGACGCGGGTCTCGACGCCGGCCTGCGTCGTCTCGATCAGGAACCGCAGCAGCAGGTTGCCCGCGACCGTCAGCCGGTAGACGGCCGAGGCCCGCATGTCACTGAGCGGCGTGAAATCGCTGGCCAGCGCGGCTATGGCCGCGTTCACCGCCGCCTCGTCCCAGTGCCGGCCGGTCAGCGCGGCTTCCGCGGCGGCGGCGCGTTTGGGCGTGCCCGCCATGCCGCCATAGGCCAGCCGCGCTTCCGCGATGCGGCCGGCCGCGTCGAGCCGCAGCAGGAAGGCGCCGCAGACGGCGGAGATGTCCTCGTCGAAGCGCTTCGAGATCTTCGAGACATGAATCAGCGCCTCCGGCCCCGGCTTGGGCACGATCACCGCCTCGACGAACTCGCCTTCGCGCCTGTCCTGCTTGCGGTAGTCGAGGAAGAAGTTCTCCAAGGGGATTTGGCGCTGTTCGCCGCCACGACGCAGCACCAGCCTCGCCCCCAGCGCGATCAGCGCCGGCGGCAGGTCGCCGATCGGCGAGCCATTGGCGATGTTGCCGCCGATCGTGCCGGCATTGCGGATCTGCTCGCCGCCGAAGCGGCGCATCAGCTCGTCGAGTTGCGGCGAGAGCGACGCCAGAACGGGGCGGACCTCGGCATGCGTCGCCATCGCGCCGAAGACGAGATGATCGCCCCGATCCGCGATCTCCCGCAGCGCCGCGATCCGCCCGAGCGAGATGACGGGGTCGAGCCGCCGCATGCCCTTCGTCACCCAGAGCCCGACATCGGTCGCGCCCGCGACGAGCGTCGCCTGCGGATGGGCAGTCACCAGATCCGCCAGCCCCGCGACGGTCGCCGGCGCTAAGAAGCGCCCTCGGGGTCCGGAGAGGGCGAGCGTGTCGTCGTCTGCGAGAGCGCGCAGCCTCGCGGTGACCGCCTCGCGGTCCGGCCTGTCGCCGCCACCCGCCGACATCCGCTGCGCCGCCGCGATGATCGCGATGCGCGCAACCGATGGCGCATCCTCGTTCAGCCAGAGCGCGAAGAGCGACATCACGATGCCCGGCGTGCAGAAGCCGCATTGCGAGCCGTGGCAATCGACCATCGCCTGCTGCACCGGATGCAGGCTGCCGTCCGGGCCTTTCAGATGCTCGACCGTCAGCAGCTGGCAACCGTCCAGCGTCGGCAGGAAGCGGATGCAGGCATTGATCGCCTCGTAGCGCAGCCGCCCGCTATCGAGCCGGCCGACGACGACCGTGCAGGCGCCGCAATCGCCCTCGGAGCAGCCCTCCTTGCTGCCGGTCAGGCGCCGTTCCAGCCGCAGCCAGTCCAGCACGGTCAGCGTCGGATCGCAGGCCGCGATCTCGATCAACTCGTCGCCGAGGACGAAGCGGAGCGTGTCACGCATGGGCGGCTCGCAGGCTGCTGACCGCTCCATTGTGGGTCATCCCGGGTGATCGGAGGGAGACCAGGGATCCATTCCGGAACCTGTCCAGGCAACGCACTGGAATGGATCCCGGATCTCCGCTTCGCTGCGTCCGGCATGGCGACACAAATCATGCTCTCAGATTAGGCATGATCCCCGCTTGGCCGGAAGCTTTGATTTGGTGCAGATGTGATGTGAATCCGAGCCGGAGTGCCAATCCTTGAGCCAGACCAGTCCCCTTCGTGCCCTGCGCGGCCGCCTTTTGTGGTTCGTGGCCGATCCGCACGACGCCGGCGAGGCGGCGAATCGTTATGTCGCGGACGGGCTGCTGGTGATCGAGGGCGGCGTGATCCGTGCGGTCGGCAAGGCTGAGGAGATCCTGCCGACCCTGCCGGCGGGGGCGGAGATCATCGACCACCGCCCGCATCTGATCATGCCCGGCTTCATCGATGCCCATCTGCACATGCCGCAGACGCAGGTGATCGCCTCCTATGGCGCCCAGCTGATGGACTGGCTCCACCGCTACACCTTCGTCGAGGAGCAGCGGCTGGCGCAGCAGGGCCATCCCGAAAAGCTCGCCACCTTCCTGCTCGATGAGTTGTTGGCCAACGGCACCACGACGGCGGTGATCTACTGCTCGGTCCATCCGCAATCGGCGCAGGCGCTGTTTGCCGAGTCCGAGCGCCGCAACACCCGCATGATTGCCGGCAAGGTGATGATGGACCGCAACGCGCCCGAAGCGCTCACCGACACGGCGCAGAGCAGTTACGCGGACTCCAAGGCGCTGATCGAACGCTGGCACGGCAGGGGCCGCCAGCTCTACGCCATCACGCCCCGCTTCGTCGTGACCTCGACGCCGGAACAGATGGAAGCGGCGGGGCGGCTGGCGGCCGAGCACCCGGACTGCCATGTCCAGACCCATATCAACGAGAACCGGGCCGAAATCGCGCTCGCCAACGAACTCTATCCCGAGCCGGGAGACTATGCCGGCATCTACCAGCATTACGGCCTGCTCGGACCCAGAAGCCTGCTCGGCCACTGCATCCACATGACCGACCGAGAATGGCGGCGCTTCGCCGAAACCGGCAGCGTCGCCGTCTTCTGTCCGACCTCGAACCTCTTCCTGGGATCGGGCCTGTTCGACTGGGCCCGCGCCCGGGCGGAGGGCGTGCCGGTCGCGGTCGCGACCGATATCGGCGGCGGCACCTCCTATTCGATGCTGCGGACGATGTCGGAGGCCTACAAGGTGCTGCAGTTGCAGGGGCAGTCGCTCTCGGCCTTCGCCGCGCTCCACGCCATTACGCTGGGCAATGCCAAGGCTCTGAAGCTCGACCACCTGATCGGTTCGCTGGAGCCCGGCCAAGAGGCCGACATCGTCGTGCTCGATGCGAGCGCCCAGCGCGCCATGGCGCACCGGCTGGAGACAGCGCGCGATCTGGCGGAGGAACTCTTCGTCCTGGTCACGCTCGGCGACGAGCGCAACGTCGTCGCGACCTATGTGATGGGGAAGCGGGTGGAACGGCCGCCATGTTCAACACATTGATTTTTTGTTGAGCACAAGGCATGTTCAACACTGTTCAATAATGTTGAACATGGTCATGGCCGAGATCGCCTATCACTCATCGTTGGCCCACAGCGCCTACTACGATCTGCTCAATGCGCTGCGGGACGAAACGGTTTCCGAGCTGCGCGGCGCTCCGACCCGTGTCGAGCGCAATGGCCGCGTTTACTGGTACGACAGCTACCGTGTCGGCACCGAGGTCAAGAAAGCTTACATTGGCGAGGATAGCTCGCAATTGAGGCAGCGTCTGGACGGGGCGGCGACCATCAAGGCTGCGGCGGTCGAGCGACGCAGCCAGCGCACGCGCCTGATCCGGATCCTCCGGGCGGAAGGCTTCCTCCCGATCGACGCCGCCACCGGGAGCCTCGTGGCGGCGCTGGCCGCGACGGGCGTGTTTCGACTTGGCGGCACCCTCGTCGGCACGCTGGCTTTTCGTCTCTACGAGGGCGAACTCGGCGTGCGCTACCGGCTCGACGATGCCGCCCAGACCAACGACATCGATATCGCCAGTTTCGAGCGATTGTCGCTGGCGGTGCAGGACAGTGTCGAGGAAGGCCTGCCGCGACTGCTCGGCGATTTGGCCTTCGAACCCGTTCCGGGGCTGGATCGCCAAAGGAGCTGGCGCTGGCGGCAGAGCCGCAAGAACCTGTTGGTAGAGTTCCTGACGCCGTCCTTTACCGACACGGAGGACACCAGGCCCCTGCAGGCATTGGGCGTGCACGCCCAATCGCTCCACTATCTCAATTTCCTGCTCGCGGAGCCGATTCCCTCCGCCCTCTGCTACCGCAACGGTGTTCTCGTCCAGATACCCCGGCCGGAGCGCTTCGCGATCCATAAGCTGATCGTGTCCGATCGGCGGCGAGAGGGAGCCGACAGCCTGAAATCGATCAAGGACCGCAGACAGGCGGCGTTCCTGATCGAAATCCTGGCGCGCGATCGTCCTGATGAACTGCGAGAGGCCTATCAGGACGCCTTGACCCGCGGCCCACGCTGGCGCGAGCGACTGGCCGCTGCGCTGGCTCGCATGGGGGGAACGAAGGTCCTTCTGGACGCTCTGTAGCGAAATCGATGTAGATCTCGCGCAGGCGCAGCGCGGTCGGGCCCGGGGCGCCGTTGTGGATGCTGTGGCCGTCGATCGTCGTCACCGGCATGACGAGGCTGGTCGCTGACGTGATGAAGGCCTCCTCGGCGTCCAGCGCCTCGGCCAGCGTGAATTCGCGCTCCTCGAAGGCGAAACCCGTCTCCGCGATATAGGCCAGCACGGCCTTGCGCGTGATGCCGGGCAGGACCTTGTTCGAGAGCGGCCGCGAGATCAGCGTCTTGCCCTTGACGATCCAGGCGGTCGAGGAGGCGCCTTCGGTCACCACGCCGTCCTCGATCATCCAGGCTTCCTGCGCGCCGTTTTCGGCGGCGAACTGCTTGGCCAGCACTGGGGCGAGCAGATTGACGCTCTTGATGTCGCGCCGGGCCCAGCGCAGATCCGGCGTCGAGACGACCTTGATGCCGGTCTTCACCGCCGGGGCGTTCACGAAGTTGCGGGCCTGGGTGAACATCACCAGCGTCGGCGTGACGTCCTTTGGGAACGGAAAATCGCGATCGGACGCACCGCGCGTGACCTCGAGATAGACGCCGCCCTCGTCCAGGGCGTTGCGCCGGATCAGTTCCTCGTGGATTGCGACCAGTTCCGCCGTCGACCAGGGCAGGGCGAGCCGGATCTCGCCGCAGGAGCGCGCGAGCCGCGCCAGATGCGCCTCGCAATCGACGAGCTTGCCGCCGATCACCGCCGAAACCTCGTAGATGCCATCGCCGAAGATGAAGCCGCGGTCGAAGACCGAGATCTTGGCGTCTTCCTCGGGGAGATAGGCGCCGTTCACATAGACAATGCGGGACATCGGTCGGCTCTCGTCAGCGGGTTTCCAACACCATCGCTCCTAGCCGAGACGCAGGCCGGGCGCGAGGGGCGAATGCCGGCGTCGATGCGGGGGCAGACCCGCTCTGGCTAGGGGCGAAAGCTCAGGAAGCGCGACGGGATCGCGCCCTGCGGATTCGGCGCGAAGCCGGCGAGGCGGCTCGAAACGAGGTTCCTGTGGGAATAGTGCAGCACCGGAATCCAGGGCTGGTCGCGGACGATCAGGCTGTCGGCCTCGCGCAGGATCGCGGCGCGCCTGGCGAGATCGGCTTCGCCGGCCGCGAGCTTCAACAGCGCGTCGAACTGCGGATCCGCGTAGCGGGAAGAGGAAGGTCAGCGGATCGGAATAGTCGCCGATCCAGCCATAGCGGGCGACGTCGAAATCGCCGCCCTCGCGCAGATGGGCGAAATGCGCTGCGCTGTCGGTCTCGATCAGGGAGGTCTCGACGCCGATCGCCGCCCATTGCTCCGCGATGGCCGCGATGGTGCGCCGGTTGTTGTCGCTGCGGTTGTAGCGCAGCGCGAGCCGCAGCGGCATGCCGGGCCCATAGCCCGCGGCTGCCATCAGCCGCTTCGCCTCGTCCTCGCGTTCGAGCGGGGAGGCGGCCTTGAAGTCGAGTTCGGCGCGTTCGCCGAAATTGCCGATATGCGGCGGGATCACGCCATAGGCCGGCAGCATGGTGCCGGCCCAGGCGCGTTCGGCGATGAACTCCCTGTCGATCGCGAGCGACAGCGCCCGGCGCAGACGCACATCGGAGAAGGGGGCTTTGGCCGTGTTCAGCACCAGGAAATAGGTGCCGAGCGCTGGCGAGACGCGGAGCTGCGCGCCCAGCCGCCCGCGCAGGGCCGCGATCTGGTCGGTGGGGATGTCGGTCGTCAGGTGCAGTTCGCCGGCCAGGAAGCGCCGCGCCGCGACCGCCGCATCCGAGATGGGATAGGAGATCACCGTCTCGATGCGGACGTCGGCGGCGGCGTGGAAGGAGCGGTTGCGGTCCAGCCGGATATGAGAGCTGGGCACGAAATCCTTCAGCACATAGGGGCCGTTCGAGACCCAGTCCGCCACGCGCGCCGCCATCCGGCCGGGCCGGTCCGCGGTGGCCGGGTAGACCGGCAGCGTGGCCTGGTGCGCCAGCAGTTCGAGCAGATGGGGCGTCGGCCGTTCGAGCCGGATTTCGAGCAGCCCGGGCTCTGGAGCCGACACGCCGAGATCCTCCACGCGCACGCCCTCGGCGGCCTTGTGGATGCGCTCGGCGTTCAGGATCGGATCGAGCAGGGTGGCATAGGGCGCGCCCGAGCGCGGATCGACCATGCGCCGCAGCGAGAACACGAAGTCGGACGCCGTCACCGGCTCGCCGTTCGACCAGCGCGCATCCCGACGCAGCGTGAAGCGCCAGACCAGCCCGTCCTCGCTCGTCGTCCAGCTCTCGGCCACGCCCGGCGCGATCTCGCCCTTCATCGTATGGATGACGAGGCCCTCATAGAGGTCGCGCAGCAGATGCGCTTCGGCGACGCTCGTCGTCCGCAGCGGATCGAGACTGCCGGGATCGCCGTCATGGCTGCGGTAGAGAACGCCCTGGGCCAGCGCAGCCCCCGCCGTCGCGAGCGCTAGACCCACCGCGAGCACGAAAGCGAGGCTCCGAAATCCCGGCAAAAGACGCTCTCCCTGCTGCGACGGGTGAGACGGGCGGGGCCCGCTGGACCGCAGTAGAGCCCGGCTCGTTGGCGCCGCCAAGAGGGCGAGACGGATCGGCACGCGGCCGCTCCGCCGCTCCGTCACTCCAGCAGGAACCGGTCGTTCTCGAAGGCGATGACGCAGTCAGGCGCCAGGGCCCCGCAGTCGCGCAGGGCGTTCGCCTTGGCTGTTTCCAGATCGGTGGTGCCGAACCAGTAGCGGAACTCCTTCTTGCTGCGGCTGAGCGCCATCGCCCGCTCGCCGGGCCCTGAGAAGTAGCGCTCGAAGACATCGAGCCGCGTGGTCAGGCCGAGCTTGGCATGGAAGGCCCGGCCGCGATCGCGGGGGATCGTCGGCAGGCCCCAGGCGCGCAGCGAGGCGTCCATCTCGCGCAGCCAGAGATGCCTCGCCTGGCCGTGCAGGAAAGCCATGTGGCCGCGCGGCTTGAGCTCCGGCAGGTCGATGAAGCGGACATCGGCCCCGGCATCGAGCGCCGCCTTGCGCATCCGCGCGACCAGAGCCGGCGGGAAAAGCTCGTCGTTGCGGGCATAGATCCAGAGCTGCGGCACCGCATCCGGCCCCTGCCAGGCGGTCATGGCCGCGACCAGAGCGTCCTGTCCCCGCTCTGTGCAGCCCTCGAGATTGAGCCCGCCAGCGACGTTGACGACGCCGCGCAGGCCTGGCGGCTTGCGGCGCATCAGGGCCATGGCGGTGGCGCCACCGGCGGATTCCCCGAGCAGGATCACCCGCTGCCCGTCGACATCCGGCCGCGCCTGGAGGACGCGCAGCGCGCCCTCGATGTCATCAGCATCGTCACCGAAGGAGCCGGCGACGTCGGGGGCCGGGCAGGAGGCCAGCGACGGCAGCGGTCCGTCCGACTGGCCGGCGCCGCGGCGCATCACCACCGCGGCGAGCCAGCCCCGGCGGGCGAGATCGCGCGCCAGCGTGGCGTAGCGGGCCGCCCGCAGATCGCCCATGCTGAGCGAACTGCTGTTGCGGCCATGGGTGATGATCGCCAGCGGCAGCCGCCCGGTTGCGCCCTCGGGGCGCACGATCAGGCTTTCGAGCCGAACCTCGCGCCCTTTCGCCTGGATGCGAAGGAAGCCGTTCTCCTGCCGCAGTGCCGCGCCCAGCGGAACGTCCTGGGCAAAGGCGCGGTGACCCGGCCATGCCGCTGCCATGGCGAACAGCAGACAGAGCGCGCGCAGGACCATCGCGATCTTCAAGGCCTGCTTTCCTCCAACTGGCGCGGCGGCACCGTGGGACAGGCGCCGCGTGGATCATGGCAGAGCGGGTGTCGCGTCTGCAACGGCGGCAGGTGGCTGTCAGCCGGCCGCCGCCGCCCGCTCCTGCGCCTCGACCACCGCCACCGCCGTCATGTTGACGACGCCGCGCGCGGTCACCGAGCCGGTGAGGATGTGGACGGGCTTGGCCGCGCCGATCAGGATGGGCCCGACCGGCAGCGCATCCGCCAGCACCTTGGCGAACTGGTAGGCGATGTTGGCGGCATCGAGGTTCGGGAAGATCAGCACATTGGCCACGCCCTTGAGCCGCGAGGAGGGCAGGACGCGCTCGCGCACCATCGCCACCAGGGCGGTGTCGGCCTCCATCTCGCCGTCGCATTCCAGCTCCGGCGCCCGCTCGCGGATCAGCCCCAGCGCCTTGCGCATCTTGACGGCCGAGGGCGTGTCCGCGGCACCGAAATCCGAATGCGACAGCAGCGCGATCTTGGGTTCGATGCCAAAGCGGGTGACATGGCTCGCCGCCAGCACCGTCATGTCCGCGATCTCCTCGGCACTGGAAGAAGGCGCCCTTGTTGGTGATGATCAGCGTCATCGCCGAGATGTCGCAGACGCCGGGCGCCAGGCCGATGATGTCCTTGATGTGCCGCAGACGCGACATGAAGCGGCCTTCGAGGCCGGTGATCATCGCATCGGCCTCGCCACGCGCCACCGCGAGCGCCGCGATCACCGTGTTGTTGGTGCGCACCAGCGAGCGGGCGGCTTCCGGCGTGACGCCGCGCCGGCCGGCGATGTCGAGATAGGTCTGGACGTAGTCGCGATAGCGCGGGTCGTCCTCGGGGTTGATCACCTCGCAGTCGATGCCCGGTCGGATCGACAGGCCGAAGCGCTGCACGCGGCTCTCGATCACGCTCGGGCGGCCGATCAGGATCGGAATCGCCAGCCCCTCTTCGAGCGCGATCTGGGCGGCCCGCAACACGCGCTCATCCTCGCCCTCCGCATAGATCACGCGCTTGGGATCCGCCTTCGCCTGGGTGAAGAGCGGCTTCATGATGAAGCCGGAGCGGAAGACGAAGCGCGACAGCTCCTCGCGATAGGCCTCGATATCGGGCAGCGGCTTGCGCGCCACGCCGGTCGCCATCGCCGCCTGGGCGACGGCCGGCGCGATCCGGATGATCAGGCGTGGGTCGAAGGGGTTGGGGATCAGCGAGGTCGCCCCGAAGGTCGAGGATTCGCCGCCATAGGCCCGCGCCGCGATGTCCGACGTCGCCTCCCGCGCCAGCGCCGCGATGGCGCGCACGGCGGCGAGCTTCATCGCCTCGTTGATCGTCGTCGCCTGCACGTCGAGCGCGCCGCGGAAGATGTAAGGGAAGCAGAGGACGTTGTTGACCTGGTTGGGATAGTCCGAGCGCCCGGTGCAGATCATCGCATCGGGCCGCACCGCCAGCGCGTCCTCCGGCGTGATCTCGGGATTGGGATTGGCCAGCGCCAGGATCAGCGGCTTGGGACCCATCGCCTTGGCCATCTCGGGCTTCAGCACGCCGGCGGCCGAGAGGCCCAGGAACACGTCGGCGCCGGGGATGACTTCCGCCAGCGTGCGCGCGTCGGTCTCCTGCGCATAGACCTCCTTCCAGCGGTCCATCAGGGTGTTGCGGCCCTTGTGGACGACGCCTTCCAGGTCCGTCACCCAGATGTTCTTGCGCTGCGCGCCGAGCTCGACCAGCAGGTTGAGGCAGGCCAGCGCCGCCGCGCCCGCGCCCGACACCACGATCTTGACGTCGCCGATCTTCTTGCCGGCCAGGTCGAGGCCATTGAGGATCGCCGCCGAGACGATGATCGCCGTGCCGTGCTGGTCGTCATGGAAGACCGGGATGTTCATCCGGGCCTTGAGCTGCTCCTCGATCTCGAAGCATTCCGGGCCCTTGATGTCCTCGAGATTGATGCCGCCGAAGGTCGGCTCCAGCGCCGCGACGACCTCGACGAACTTCTCGATGTTCTTCTGCTCGACCTCGATGTCGAAGCAGTCGATCACCGGCTTGGAGGCGAGCGGCCCGATGTCGCCCAGCCCCAGCACGGCCGTGCCGTTGGTGATGACGGCGACGAGGTTCTGCCGCGAGGTCAGCTCCGCGGCCTGGGAGGGATCGTCGACGATCGCCTCGCAGGCGGCGGCGACGCCGGGCGAATAGGCCAGCGCGAGGTCGCGCTGGTTGCCGAGCGGCTTGGTCGCCTGGATCTCGATCTTACCGGGGCGCGGCAGGCGGTGATAGACGAGCGCGCCGGAGCGGAGATCGGGGGACAGGTTGCTCTTCATCGCGGCGGCTCCGGCGGCGCAGGCTCAATGTCAGGAGCAGCCGAGGTCGCGCGAATGGGGCGAGGTCGTCAAGCGCGGTGAATGCATTAATCGCAGGCAGGGATCGCCGTCGTGGCCCGGCCGGGAGGCATGGGCCGGGCCGTCGCACTTGAATCGCTCTGTGAAGGTTCTCGCCTGGCAGATGAGGCGATCGATTCAAGCCTTTGGCCAGAATCGTCTTTCTGGTTCGCCGGCGTCCGCTGAGTGCGCCGCGACGCGGCTCAGAACGCCTTGAAGGTGATGATCGTATGGGTGTCGGCGATCTCCGGGATCGACTGCACCTTCTGGGCGACGAAATGGCCGATATCGACGTCCGCCGCGACATGGAACTTCGCCAGGATGTCGTAATTGCCCGCCGTCGAATAGATCTCCGAGGCGATCTCGCGATCGGCGAGTTCGCTGGCGACCTCATAGGTCTTGCCGAGCTTGCATTTGATCTCGACGAAGAAGGTCTGCATCGCGGGCTCCGGATCTCGTCTGCGGTCAGGCCCGTCCGGCGGCCGGGAGGCCGCCCGCCGCAGCCGCCGCGCCCGATCTGGATAGAGCCTCCCGCCCCGTCAGATCAAGCGCCGGCGAGTTCGGCGATGCGGCGCGTCATGGCGTTCTCGGGATCGGCGAGGCCCGCGATCACCGTGAAGTGGTTGGCGCCGGCGATCTCCTCATAGCGGGTGCGGACGCCCGACAGCCCCCAGACATCGACGATGCGGCGGCTCTGCTTGAAGTACTCCTCGCTCTCCTCGCCGCCGACCACGGCGTCCATGACCAGGCCGGAGGGCGCCGGCCAGAACAGCGGGCTCTCGCGCTCGGCCGCCTCGAAGCTGAGTCCGAGCGCGCCGTTGATGCTGGTCTCCGTCAGCGGCTTCAGATTGTAGAGGCCGGAGATGCCATAGGCCGCCGGCACGAGATGTTCCGGCAGGTTCTCCTCGACATTGGCCCAGTTGGTCGCGAGCAGGCAGGCGGCAAGGTGCCCACCCGCCGAGTGGCCGCTCGCGACCACCGGCAGCGCGTAGCGCTGCCACAGAGCCGCGGCCGCCTGCTGCATCTCCCAGACGATATGGCCGACCTCGACCTGCGGGCAGAGATCATAGCCGACGACCGCCACGGGGACGCCGCGCCGGTTCAGCCCGCGCGCCATATGCGAAAAGAAGCTCCGGTCGAGCGCCTGCCAGTAGCCGCCATGGATGAACAGGACGATGGCGTTGCCGCGCATCGTCTCGGGCTTGAACAGGTCGTAGCGCTGGCGCTCGCTCTCGCCATAGGACACGCCCAGCTCGCACAGGGCCTCGGCGCGATAGGCCTTGGCATCCCCGGCCCAACTCGCGATGATCTGCGGATGCTCCGGCACGCGGGCGCGGTTGTTGTACTGGATCTCGTAGTCGCCCGACATTCCCTCGCTCCGGCTCGCCCGATCTGCGGATGCAGCCCCCTTTCGGGAGCGCGTCACCCCCCCCGCTTGGCAGGTGTCGTCACTGTGCGCCATCGCTTTTGACAGGTCGAGCCATGGGCGGCACAAGGCTGCGCGCGTCTCGTGCAGGACGCTTTTGCTGGGGAGACGACGATGGACAACCCGATCCTGGCCGAGGTGACGCGCGGCGGCACGGTCGAATCGCGCCATCGCGGCGCCGCCATCGTCGTCGACGCTGATGGCGCCGTGGTCTTCTCCACCGGCGACGTCGAGCGCCCCGTCTTCCCGCGCTCGGCGGTGAAGGCGATCCAGGCGCTACCGCTGCTCGAGAGCGGCGCCGCCGACCGCTACGGCCTGACCGAGGCCGAGATCGCGCTCGCCGTCTCCTCCCATTCCGGCGAGCCGCTGCACGCCGAAACCTCGCTGGCGATGCTGGCGAAGGCCGGGCGCGAGGCCGGCTGCCTCGAATGCGGCGCGCACTGGCCGATGAACGAGAACGCCGCACGCGCGCTGGCCCGGGCCGGCCGCGAGCCGAGCGCGCTCAACAACAACTGCTCCGGCAAGCATGCCGGCTTCGTCTGCCTCTCCTGCGGGATCGACGAGGACCCGGCGGGCTATGTGAAGGCCGGCCATGCCGTGCAGAAGGCCGTGCGCGGGGCGCTGGAGGAGGTGACCGGAGCCGCCCATTCGACGGACTTGATGGGCACCGACGGCTGCTCGATCCCGACCTATGCGGTGCCGCTGAAGGCTCTTGCCCTCGGTTTCGCCCGCATCGGCACCGGCCATGGCTTCGGCCCTGAGCGGGCGAAGGCGGCCGCCCGCATCCGGAAGGCCGCCGCGGCGCATCCTTTCATGGTGGCCGGCACCGGCCGCTTCGACACCCGCGCCATGGAGCTGCTGCGCGAGCGCATCTTCATCAAGACCGGCGCCGAGGGCGTCTATTGCGGCACCCTGCCGGAGCTGGGCTACGGCATTGCGCTGAAATGCGACGATGGCGCCGGCCGTGCGGCGGAGGTGGTGATGGCCGACCTGATCGCGCGCTTCCTGCCGATGGACGAGGCTGGAACCGCCGCCTTCGCCCCACTGCGCGAGAGCGTGATGACCAACTGGAACGGCATCGAGGTCGGCCGGGTGAGGGCGGCATCGGGCGGCTGAGACCCGGGCAGAGCGCCTAGCCCACGGCGTTGTTCTCGACCCGGACGCCCGCCGCCCGGGCGTCGGGCGCCTTCGTCAGATCCCCCGTGACCGCCTTCCCGTACTCGGTCCCGACGACGGCGCCGCGGCTGGCTTCGGCGATGACATTGCCCGAGATCACCGCATTGCGCTGCTTGGGGACGAGCGAGACGGAGATGCCGATACCGGTCCGGCGCACCATGTTGCCGGTCGCAACGAGATTGCGCATGCCCCAGGACCAGCCGAGCGAGATGCCGATCTCGCTGGCATCCTCGATGACGTTGCCGGTCACTGTGGCCTCTGCCTCGACATGCACGCCCAGGCCGCCGATCGGCTCCTTGACGCCGGGATAAAGACCCTTGCGGGCGCGGCGAATAATGTTGTTGGCGAAGACGCTCAAGCGCCCGCCATGGTCGAGATTGGTGATGTTGGCTCCTTGCGCGCAATCCTCGACGAGGTTGTTGGCGATGATGGCGCCCTCGAAGGCGAACTCGGAATAGAGCCCGACCTCGCCGCAGCGCCGCCCCTGGTTTCCGAGAATCTGGACGCTGGCGCCGGAATTGTTGCGGATGAAGGTCAGCGCGCAGTCGCGCAGCTGGTTGCCCTCGATGATGACGCCACCGGCCCTGTAAAGGCTGATGCCGTTGCCGTTGGGGCCGTCGCCACCGGCATCGGCGCGGATGCGCTCGACGCGGTTGCCGCGCACGATCGAGCGCTCGTCGCCCGCCTGGCCGCGCCAGAGCTGGATGCCGTTGTTGCCGCAATCCTCGACGGAGTTGCGCTCGATGCGAAGCCCCCGCGAGTCGAGGGAAAACAGCGCCGATTCGCGCATGGTGCGGAAGCTGCTGCTCTCGATGTCGCCGCCTGTGCGATGGATCACGAGCCCGACCGAGCCGGCATCGGTGAAGGCGCAGTCGCGGATCTGGAGGACCTCCACATCCTCGGCCGTCAGCAGGCCCTGGCGGCCGGCCGCGCGCAGGCCGAGGCCGTCCAGCGTCACACCGGTCAGCGATGATCGCTGGGTGCCACGCGCCTCGAGCAGCGGGCCGGGCTGCGCCGCCACCAGCGTCGTCGCGCCCGGCACGCCGATCACGCTTGCCCCCTCCGGCAGGCTGACGCGGCCGATGCGGTAGCGCCCCGGCGCGATGACGAGCGGAACCTGGCGCCGCGCGGCTTCAGCGAGGGCGCTCTGCAGCCGCTGCGATTGGTCCTCGGCGGCGCCCGGCCGCAAGCCGAACGGGGCCGCCTCGAGCCCGAGCCCGCCCAGGGGCACCGGTTTGGCGGCGCGTGAAGACTGGCCGAGCCCGGGGGCGGCCGCGAGCGAGCCTGTCCCGAAAACAGCCATGGCCAGCAGCGAACGCCGCGATATCGCGAGAGGGGTTTGCGCCATGCGATCAGTGCTTCAAGCGCCGTGCCGACGGCGCCTGTGCCGTTCCGGCACGCCGATCAGCCGGCCCCGCGGCCCTGACGCGCGAGCGCGGCCCCGATCTCGGCGAGGCTCGCCACCAGCACCGCCTTCCGGGCGCGAACCGGGGGCAGGGCGCAGCCAGGGCACATGGATGAAGATGACCGGCACGCCGCTGCTGCGGTTAGGCCGGAGGGCGGCCGCATAACACGCGTCACAGAGATAGCGCCCGGCCGAGGGGGAGAGCGCGCTGCGCAGCCCGCGACGGCGCAGAGCCGCCAGCGCGGCCTGGGGATGGGCCGTCGTGCGCAGGGGAAGGGCAGTCGGTACCGGCCTCGCGGTTGGAGTCGCCCCGCTGACGTCGGGATGGAGCGGGCTGGCATGGCCGCGGCCGAGGAGTTCCACCCGGATCTTGCGGGCGCGTGCGGCCAGCCCGAGCATCAGGATCGCCCGAGGGCGCGAATCCGCGAGATGGGCGCGCAGCCGCGGCAGCCCTCCGGCATAGCTCGTCTCCAGGATCAGGGCGTTGGCTGCGAAGCCGGCGGCCCGCAGCCGCGTCGTCACGGCCCGCGCCAGAGCGGTCGTCGGATTGACCCGCACCCGCGGGAAGGGGCCGAAGCCCGTGACCAGAATGTCCGGGCGCGCTTGCGTCATCGGCTCAGAGCCCCAGCGCCTGCGCGATGTCGTCCGCGGCCAGCGTCGGCGCCAGCGTGCCCGCCGCGACGGCGGCTTCCAGCGCCGGCGTCGCGGCCTTCAGCGCGGGGTCGTTGCGCAGCTTCGCCTTGAGACGGTCCTCGACCATGGCCCACATCCATTTCACATCCTGCCGATGACGCTTGTCGGCGATGAGCCCCTTCGCCTCGTGGCGGGCGCGGTGATCCTCGATCTTGGCCCAGAGCGTGTCGAGTCCGTCTCCGGTCAGGCCCGAGATCGTCACCACGGGCGTCGACCAGAGCGGAGAGGAAGGCGCCAGAATGTGCAGTGCGGCCTGGTACTGGGCCGCGGCGGCCCTTGCGGCGGTCGCACCGGCTCCATCGGCCTTGTTGACCGCGATCATGTCGGCGAGTTCGATGATGCCCTTCTTGATGCCCTGCAACTCGTCGCCGGCATTGGGCAGCATCAGAACCAGGAAGAAGTCGGTCAGCTCCGCCACGGCCGTCTCGGATTGTCCGACGCCGACCGTCTCGACCAGGACGACGTCGAAGCCCGCCGCCTCGCAGAGCAGCATCGTCTCGCGCGTGCGTGCCGCGACGCCGCCGAGCGTGCCCGATGAGGGAGAGGGCCGGATATAGGCGGCCGGATCGACCGCGAGCCTCGCCATGCGCGTCTTGTCGCCGAGGATCGAGCCGCCGCTGCGGGTCGATGAGGGGTCGACGGCAAGCACGGCGACCTTGTGTCCGCGCTGGGTGAGAAAGCTGCCGAGCGCGTCGATCGTCGTCGACTTGCCGACGCCGGGCACGCCGGTGATCCCGACGCGGATGGCGCCGCCGGTCCGCGGCAGGAGCGCCTGGATCAGTTCGCTGGCCTGGCGGCGATGGTCCGGCCGGCGTGACTCGACCAGCGTGATCGCCCGCGCCAGCGCCGCCCTGTCGCCGGCGAGCAAGCCGGCGACCAGTGCGGTGACAGGAGCGGGAGGATCGGCCATAAGCTCCCCTAGCAAGGCCGAGGGTCCAGCGACAAGGTTCCGCCGGTCGGCCTTGCCGTCATCGTGAGGCGCGCGGTTGTCTCGACGGTGCATCGCGCACGGGGAGAGCTGTCAGGCGATGATGACGATGCGTGCGGCGATGCGACTTCGGGTTCTGGTTTGGGCGGTCCTCGCGCCGCTGGCGCTGGGCGCCTGCGGGACGCCGCGCGTGCTCCAGGTCAACCCCACCGCCAGCGTCCCCGCGGATATCGCCGGCACGGTGGAGATGTTCGTCGCGACGACGCGCGAGGCCTCGTCCGAGCCTGTCTACTTCAATGGCGAGCGGGGGCCGCGGCTGGCGTTCGCGCGCCTGGATTTCACGGTCCCGCGGGCCCACAAGACGGGCGAACTCGAACTGCCGGATTCGGGGCCGAGCGATCCGGCCAAGCATTTCGCCGTGACGAACGTGCAGCGGCTCGACCTCGCGCCGATCGTCGCCGATGTCCGCCGCGAGATCCTGAAGCGGCCGGCCTCTCAGCGTGACGTTCTCGTCTTCGTGCATGGGTTCAACACGAACTTCGCCGATGCCGCCTATCGCTTCGCGCAGATCATTCACGACTCGGGCTTCAAGGGCGTGCCGGTGCTGTTCACCTGGCCATCGCGCGGCCAGTTGCTCGCCTACCCCTATGACCGCGAGAGCGCCTATTATTCGCGCGACTTCCTCGAGCTCAACCTCCGGGCGATCGCGCGCGATCTCGGCACGACGCGCATGGACATCCTGGCGCATTCGATGGGCACGCTGCTGACGCTGGAATCGCTGCGCCAGGCCTCGATCCGTGGCGACGGCACCTTCGGGGGCAAGCTTCGCGACGTCATCCTGGCGGCGCCCGACGTCGATCTCGACGTTTTCAGGACCCAGATGCGCGAGATCAAGCGTCCGGTCACCGTCTTCGTCTCGGCGGATGATCGCGCGCTCGATTTTTCCCGCCGCTTCGCCGGTGACAAGACGCGGTTGGGCGCCGTTTCGGCCAAGGACACAGAGATTATCGCCGAACTCGAGAAGCTCGGCGCGCGCATCATCGACCTCTCGGAAGTGGCGTCGGGCGACCCGCTGAACCACAGCAAGTTCGCCTCCTCGCCGAAGGTCGTGCAGATGATCGGCCAGCGACTGCAGGCAGATGGCGGCATCGCCACGGCGGGTCCCCAGCTCGGCGACCGGCTCGGCGACATCGCCGGCGGCGTCGTCGGTACCGTTGGATCGACCGTGGGGCTGGTCGTGACGGCACCCGTGACCATCATCTCGGGTGGCCGCTGAGCCACGCTTGGCGGCGAAGCGCAGTTGTTCGAGAGACTCGCCGCATTCTGGCCGCGTTAGCCTGTCGTTAAGGGGGGACTGGCCAATTCGGCCCCCTCATCATCGACTGGATGCCCGACACGATGCTTGGTTTACGGCACGCATCTTCTTGCCGTCGGACGGCGCTCGCCGCGCTGCTCGCACTCGCGCTCTCGGCCTGCGCCCAGAGCGAAGTCGCGGTCTCGCCGTTCTCGGAGCCGACCCGGGCCGATGCCTCGGCGCTGGGCAAGGAGCCCGAGCTGCTCGTGGTGACGACCCGCAAGCCGGTCGGCCCGCGCCAGCCCTTCTTCGGGTCCGATCGTGGCTCGCTGACCTTCGCGGAAGCGCGCCTCGCACCGCCCGCCGACGGGATTTCCGGCCGCGTTTCCTCCGCCGTCAGCGGCGACTGGGCGGTGCTGGGCCTCGACAGCCAGACCTCCGCCGATGCCGGCCGCGCCTTCGCCCAGGCTGCGACCGGCCGCGATGTGCTGCTCTATGTTCACGGCTACAACGAGACTTTCGAATCCGCGGCGCGCAGCGCCGGCCAGCTCTCGCATTCGCTCGAATTCCAGGGCCGCACCGCGATCTTCTCCTGGCCGTCCGGCGGCAAACTGTTCGACTACGCCTATGACCGCGAAAGCGCACTGTGGTCGCGCGACGGCTTCGTCAAGGCGCTGCAGGCCCTCGTCGCCAACCCGACGGTCGGCCGCATCCACATCGTCGCACATTCGATGGGCACCTTCCTGACGCTGGAAGGGCTGCGCGAACTGCGCGATTCCGCCGACGTCTATTCCCGGATCGGCTCCGTCGTCCTCGCTTCGCCCGACATCGATATCGACGCCTTCGAGCAGACGGTCGGCAAGCTCGGCCCGCTCGCCCGCCGCATGACGCTGATCATCGACCCGGGCGACCGGGCGCTGGCGCTCTCGGCCCGCATCGCCGGCGGCGTTGCCCGCGCCGGAGCGGCCGATCGATCGCGCCTGGAGGCCCTGGGCGTGCGCGTCGCGGACACCTCCGGCCGCGGCTGGAGCATGCTGCGGCACGACCTCTTCCTCTCCGACAGCGAGGTCACGCAGGTCGTGCGCCGCGCCATGGACCGCGGCAAGGGCGCCTGAGCGGCTTGTCCGGCCGGGCGGTCCCGCGCAAACTCCGCGCCGAGGAGGCGTGGAGCGATGTCGACGGTTGGCCGGGTTCTGGTGGCAATGCTCCTGCTGGCCTTTGGGCCGCAGATCGCCGCGGCGCATGACCTCACGCCGTTCCAGGAGGCGGGGCGCAGCCATGTGATCCATGAGGACGTCTCGCCCGCCGGCGCCGAGCCGATCAATGTCGAGACCTATGTGCCGGCGGCCTGCACGGCAAAACCCTGCCCCCTGCTGATCGCGATCCACGGCCTCGAGCGCAATGCCGAGCGTGCGCGCGACAACTGGGTCGAGGCGGCCGAGCGCCATGGCCTGCTGATCGCCGCGCCGCATTTCGACCGCGACCGGTTCCCGACGCGGCTGTTCCAGCAGGGCGGCGTGCGCGACGAGACGGACCCGGCCCGCTGGCTCTATGCCAGCATCGAGCGCTTCTTCGATCGCGCTCTGGCCAGCGGCCGCGTCGCGGGAACGCGCTATGTTCTGTTTGGGCATTCGGCGGGCGCCCAGTTCGTCCACCGCATGGCCCTGCTGATGCCGGCGGCGCGCTTCTCGACGGCGATCAGCGCCAATGCCGGCTACTACACGCTGCCTCTGCGGGGCGAGGGGGGCGGCTTCTCCTATCCCTATTCGCTGAACGGAACGCCTGCGACCGAGGCGACGCTGGGGGCCGCCCTCGCGAAACCACTTTGGGTGATGCTCGGCGAGCGGGACGACGACCCAGCCCATCCGCAGTTGAACCACAGCCGCGGCGCCGAGGCGCAGGGCCCGACCCGGCTCGCTCGGGGGCGCCATTTCATGGCCGTGGCAGCCACGGAGGCGGCGCGGTTGAAGGTGGAGAGCCGCTGGCGCGCGATCGTTGTGCCAGGCGTCGGCCACGATTCGCGGCGAATGGCTTCAGCGGCGGCAGAGGCCCTCTTCGCGGGGCGTTAGCCGCTCAGAGCGGTGGCAGGCCGACGCGCTTCTTCACCGTCGCCAGCGCGAAATTCGACTCGACCGACTGGATGCATTTCAGCCGGGTCATCTTCTGCTTCAGAAAGCGCTCATAGCCCTCGATGCCGTCGGTCAGCACCCGCAGCAGATAGTCCTGGCTGCCGGTCATCAGGTAGCATTCGGTCACCTCGTTCCAGCCTTCGACCGCCTTCTCGAACTCGGCGATGTGCTCCTGCGTCTGCTGCGACAGCCGCACCGAGACGAAGACGCTGAAGGGCAGGCCATAGGCCTTGGGATCGACGGTCGCCGAATAACCCTGGATCACACCGCTCTCCTCGAGACGCTTGAGGCGGCGCAGGCAGGGCGTCGGGGACAGGCCGACTTTCTCCGACAGATCCTGGTTGGTGATGCGGCCATCCTCCTGCAGGACGGCCAGCATGCGGCGATCGACGTTATCGAGCATAAACTGCTCCCACTTGCTTCAACTATGGAAGGATCTCACTCTCGTGCTGGCATAGAGGGGTGGAACCGTCCAAGCAATCGCTGCGTCTTGCGCTTATGTTATCGCCTTGGGCGCATTCTGCGGCGCACCCCGTTGGACAGCGAGGCCATCATGAGCGACGACAGCTATCACAAGGACCGGATCGCCAATCGCAAGCTGCATCCCGAGACGCTGATGATGGGCTTCGGCTACTCGCCGGCCATGTCGGAAGGCTCGCTGAAGCCGCCGATCTTCCTGACCTCGACCTTCGTCTTCGAGAACGCCCAGCAGGGGAAGGATTTCTTCGACTTCACCTCCGGCCGCCGCCAACCCAAGCCGGGCGAGAAGCCGGGTCTGGTCTATTCGCGCTTCAACCACCCGAACATGGAGATCCTCGAGGATCGCCTGGCGATCTGGGACGAGGCGGAGAAATGTGCCGTCTTCGCCAGCGGCATGGCGGCCATCGCCACGACCTGCTTCGCCTTCCTGCGGCCGGGCGACACCATCATCCATTCCCGCCCGCTCTATGGCGGCACCGAGACCCTGCTGAAGAACCAGATGGGCGCCTTCGGGGTCACGCCTTTCGGCTTCACCAACGGGCTCGACATTGCGCAGATGCGCGAGACCGCCAAGGCCGCCGCGGCCAAGGGGCGCGTTGGCATGATTCTGGTCGAGACGCCGGCCAACCCGACCAACGGGCTCGTCGATCTCGCCGCCTGCAAGCTGATCGCCGACGAGCTCCAAGCCTCGCAGGGCCACCGTCCGCCGGTCGTCGTCGACAACACCATGCTCGGCCCGAAATACCAGAAGCCGCTGAAGCAGGGCGCCGATCTCTCGCTGCTCTCGCTGACCAAATATGTCGGCGGCCATTCCGACCTCGTCGGTGGCTCGATCAGCGGCGCGGAGGCGCTGGTGCGGCAGGTCAAGAGCTGGCGCGGCTCGCTGGGCACGCAGCTCGACCCCAACTCCTGCTGGATGCTGATGCGCTCGCTCGAGACGCTCGACATCCGCATGAGCCGCGCCAACGAGAATGCCCGGCTGGTCGCGGACTATCTCTCCGCCCATCCGAAGGTCGCCAAGGTGCATTATCTCGGCGACCTCAAGGACGGCGATCCGCGCAAGGCGGTGTTCGACCGGCAGTGCACGGCGGCCGGCTCGACCTTCGCCTTCGACGTGGTCGGCGGCGAGAAGGAGGCCTTCGCACTGCTCGACAACCTCCAGATCATGAAGCTCGCCGTCTCGCTCGGCGGCACCGAGACGCTGGTCTCGCACCCCGCCGCGATGACGCATTCCGGCGTCGCCCGCGAATTGCGCGAGGAGATCGGCCTCACCGACGCGCTGATCCGCATCTCCGTCGGCATCGAGAACATCGAGGATCTGATCTCGGATCTGGCCCAGGCGCTGGAAGCGGTGTGAGGCTTGCCGCCCGTCATTGCGAGCGAAGCGAAGCAATCCAGCCGGCCGCTCGCACCCTTGGATTGCTTCGTCGCTGCGCTCCTCGCAATGACGGTGGGCGTGTTCGTGTCGCCTAAACCCCAACCCGCCCCCAGCCCGGCAGCTTCAGCGCCGGGCTGCGCAGGTCGAGGCCGGCCACCAGCCCGAGCAGGTTGATCTCGACGCCCTCGACCCAGCCGATGGTGAAGCCGGCGAGCCCGTAGAGCGACGCCTGGATGCCGGTGCGGCTCGGCGTCAGCCCGGCGAACAGGCCGTCCTCGCGGAAATCCTTGCCGATCGCGGTCGGTGGCAGGGCCCGCGCGAGTTCCGGCACCTCGGCCATGACATGCTGGACGAAGCTGTTGGAGTTGGGGCCCGGCCAGGCCTGGTAGCTGCCGGGCGTGACATAGGCGTAGCTTTTCACCGCCGCGCGGATGCGCGGGATCAGCGCTTCCGCCGCCGCGCCACGGATTTCGGCGACCGGCTCCGGCAGGTTGCCATACCAGCGCCCGTCGGCCTCGCGGTGGTTGACGCGCACCGGCGTGCCCCAGCCGACCACGTCGAAGCGGGTATAGGCGCTGGCGCCGGCCTCCTTCACCACTACCCAGGAATGATGCGCGAAGACGCCGCGCCAGCGGCCGACGCGGGCGGCGAAGACATGGACGGTGGCTTCCGGCTCGGTCGAGGCGGCGGGCAGGAGCTTCGCGCTCGACCAGTCGGCCCGGCGCCAGTCTTCGGCCGTTCCCTGCATCGACCACCAGGCGGCGTGGGTCGCCACCGGCACGATGAAGACGAGCAGGAACAGGAGAGGCAGGAGGCGGGCAGGGCGCATGCTGGCAATATGTGGCAACCGTATTGCATCGCAAGATCGATCGACGCGGTGCGGGATCACAACGGCTTGAGACGTGGCGCCAAGCTGGTAGCCTCTGCGCCGCCTGTCCGGAGAGGAATCGAACGCATCATGATGGCTGGTCGCTGGTTCAAGGGAATCGTCTCGGGTCTCGCGCTGGGCCTGTCGCTGGCCGTTGCGGGCCAGGCCGCGGCGCAGGGCAAGGAACTGCGCATCTACAACTGGTCCGACTATGTCGACCCCGAGGTGCTCGACGCCTTCAAGAAGGAAACCGGGATCACGGTCGTCTACGACACCTTCGACCAGATGGAGACGGTCGAGACCAAGCTGCTGGCGGGCAAGACCGGCTATGACCTGATCGTGGTCACCGCCTCCTTCCTGCCGCGCCACATTCCGCTCGGCCTCTATGCGCCGATCGACGCCGCCAAGGTGCCCAATCTGAAGAACGCCTGGCCCGAGATCCAGGG
>LNFM01005230.1_pt1 | contig 22763 bp, 16 predicted proteins | sample 596031 | NCBI WGS metagenome assembly LNFM01 (sample SAMN04254537, study PRJNA301005) | activated carbon metagenome | isolation source: dual media filters at the Ann Arbor, Michigan drinking water treatment plant | place: USA: Ann Arbor | reverse complement strand
GGCGCACCAGGCGGGATTCGAACCCACGACCCCCGCCTTCGGAGGGCGGTACTCTATCCAGCTGAGCTACTGGTGCGTATGTGTTGCGGCGGTCTATTTGACCATTAGCTGACACCCTTCTCAACTCGACGAGTATTGCCTTCGGAGGGCAGTACTCTATCCAGCTGAGCTACTGGTGCAGCGCGGGCGCAATCATACGCATCTACGGCTCCCGCGTCCATGGCAGAGGCCTAACGTTCGTGATTCTGCACGAATGATTCAGCTGTGTTCGAGAAGGTGGCAGAAAAATGCCTGTTTCGTTAATTTTTTCGAACGTACTATTGCCCTTTAACGGTCAAATCCCTAGCATTCGTTTGAGATATCAAACGCGCACCACCAGTTACCGACAACGTGCCGCAAGGTCGCACACCCGCGCTTGAACAGGCGTGTAGCGGTGTTGGTCATGCTTTTCGGGCTTTCTTGTCTTATGTGAAATACCGGCGCTTGGGTGTCGGGCTATTAAGGAGACTGCTATGCAACTGAAAGACACCCAGCTGTTCCGCCAGCAGGCCTATATCGATGGGCAGTGGCTGGACGCCGACAGCGGCCAGACCATTAAGGTGAATAACCCGGCCACCGGCGAAATCATCGGTACTGTGCCGAAGATGGGCGCAGCGGAAACCCGTCGTGCCATTGAAGCCGCCGACCGTGCGCTGCCAGCCTGGCGTGCCCTCACTGCCAAAGAGCGTTCGAACAAGCTGCGTCGTTGGTTTGAATTGCTGATCGAGAACCAGGATGACCTTGGGCGCCTGATGACTCTAGAGCAGGGCAAGCCGCTGGCCGAAGCCAAGGGCGAGATTGCCTATGCCGCCTCCTTTATCGAGTGGTTCGCTGAGGAAGCCAAGCGCATCTATGGCGACGTGATCCCGGGCCATCAGCCGGATAAGCGCCTGATCGTGATCAAGCAGCCAATCGGTGTGACCGCGGCGATTACGCCGTGGAACTTCCCTGCAGCGATGATCACCCGTAAGGCCGGCCCGGCCCTGGCCGCTGGTTGCACCATGGTGATCAAACCTGCTTCGCAAACGCCATTCTCCGCCCTGGCACTGGTCGAGCTGGCTGAACGTGCGGGTATTCCGAAAGGCGTGCTGAGCGTGGTCACCGGCAGTGCCGGTGATATCGGCAGCGAGCTGACGGGTAACGCCTTGGTGCGCAAGCTGAGCTTCACGGGTTCGACCGAGATCGGTCGGCAGTTGATGGCCGAGTGCGCCAAAGACATCAAGAAGGTCTCGCTGGAGCTGGGCGGTAACGCGCCCTTTATCGTGTTCGACGATGCCGACCTGGATAAAGCGGTCGAAGGCGCGATCATCTCCAAATACCGCAACAACGGTCAGACCTGCGTCTGCGCCAACCGTCTGTACATTCAGGACGGTGTCTACGATGCCTTTGCCGAGAAGTTGAAGGTTGCTGTGGCCAAGCTGAAGATTGGTAACGGTCTGGACGAGGGCACCACCACGGGCCCGCTGATCGACGAGAAGGCAGTGGCCAAGGTCAAGGAGCACATCGCCGATGCGGTCAGCAAGGGCGCGACCGTGCTGGCGGGCGGCAATGCGATGCAGGGCAATTTCTTCGAGCCGACCATCCTGGTCAACGTGCCGAAGACAGCAGCCGTGGCCAAGGAAGAAACCTTTGGCCCGCTGGCGCCACTGTTCCGCTTTAAAGACGAGGCGGAAGTTATCGCCATGTCCAACGACACCGAGTTCGGTCTGGCTTCGTACTTCTATGCCCGTGATCTGGGTCGTGTGTTCCGTGTGGCCGAAGCCCTCGAATACGGCATGGTCGGCGTCAATACTGGGCTGATCTCCAATGAGGTCGCGCCCTTTGGTGGTATCAAGGCGTCGGGCCTGGGCCGTGAAGGCTCCAAGTACGGCATCGAGGACTACCTGGAAATCAAATACCTCTGCCTCGGTATCTGAGTCAGCAGGTTTGTTTCACGCGCCAAGGGCACGAGAGCGCTGACCCCTGGCGTTGCTTCAACCGCACTTCCTGAGGGGGCGGGATAGCTGGGGCAGTCGATCATCGCATGCTGCCGCAGTTGCCTTCCGCCCTGATTCCTTGGACCACGCCGCCCGATGAGCGGCGAATGAGGACGCCATGAGCAAGACCAACGCATCAATGATGAAACGCCGTGAAGCCGCTGTACCGCGCGGTGTCGGTCAGATCCACCCGATTTTCGCTGAGTCGGCGAAGAACGCCACCGTGACTGACGTCGAAGGCCGCGAGTTTATCGACTTCGCTGGCGGCATCGCCGTGCTCAACACCGGTCACCTGCACCCTAAAGTTGTTGCCGCGGTACAAGAGCAACTGACTAAGCTGACCCACACCTGCTTCCAGGTATTGGCCTACGAGCCCTACGTTGAGCTGTGCGAGAAAATTAACGCTAAGGTGCCAGGCGACTTCGCCAAGAAGACCCTGCTGGTCACCACTGGCTCCGAGGCGGTGGAGAACTCGATCAAGATCGCCCGTGCGGCCACCGGCCGTGCAGGTGTGATTGCCTTCACCGGCGGCTACCACGGCCGCACCATGATGACCCTGGGTCTGACCGGTAAGGTTGTGCCGTACTCGGCCGGTATGGGTCTGATGCCAGGCGGTATCTTCCGCGCTCAGTACCCGTGTGCGCTGCATGGCGTCAGCACCGATGACGCGATCGCCAGCATCGAGCGCATCTTCAAGAACGACGCCGAGCCACGTGATATCGCTGCCATCATCATCGAGCCCGTACAGGGCGAGGGTGGTTTCTACGTCGCACCGAAAGACTTCATGCTGCGCCTGCGCGCCCTCTGTGATCAGCACGGCATTCTGCTGATCGCTGACGAAGTGCAGACCGGCGCGGGTCGTACCGGCACCTTCTTCGCCATGGAGCAGATGGGCGTTGCCGCCGATCTGACCACCTTTGCTAAATCCATCGCCGGCGGTTTCCCGGTGGCGGGCGTGTGCGGCAAGGCGGAGTACATGGACGCTATCGCACCAGGCGGTCTCGGCGGCACCTACGCCGGTAGCCCGCTGGCCTGCGCCGCGGCCCTTGCAGTGATCGACGTATTCGAGGAAGAGAACCTGCTGGAGCGCTGCAAGGTGGTCGGTGAGCGCCTGGTCGGTGGTCTTAAGGCCATCCAGGCCAAACACAGCAGCATCGGTGAAGTCCGCGCGCTAGGCGCCATGATCGCCATGGAGCTGTGCGAGGGTGGTGATGTGCACAAGCCTAACGCCGCCCTGACCGGGCAGATTGTTGCCAAGGCGCGTGAGAAAGGGTTGATCCTGCTGTCGTGCGGCACCTACGGCAACGTCCTGCGTGTGCTGGTACCGCTGACTGCCGAAGACGAGCTGCTCGACCGCGGCCTCGCGATCATCGCCGAGTGCTTCGACGAATTGGCCTGATCGCTGTCGCCTCACCCATAGAACCCGTCTCGGCGGGCGTGCCGCTCACTTGTTGCAAGTGAGCGGTATTTTTTTGCCTGCGTCAGTGTCCTGCGAGCTCCGAAATCAGCGAGTTGACCACCATGCTGGCTTTCTCCATCTCGGTAACGGCACGCAGTACGCTGTTCCAATCCTGGCCCTGGGCGGCGTGCAAGGCCTCGTGGGCGCGGTCGTGAACTGACTTGTGCGGCTGCTCCAGTTGCTGAAAGCTGCGTTGCTTGCCGTAGCGCCGGTTGGTCTCACTGTTCTGGTACCACTGCCCGAGACGGCAGCTGGTGTGGCTGCTTAACTGGGTGTTGCTGTCCTGCAGGAACAGCCGCTGGTAGACGGTGAGCTTGAACAGCAGATGATCCAGCTTGACCGCTTCGCAGAACGAGCCCAACGCAATGTTTTCGATGAGCTGGCTCATGTGCTCGCCCATCACCACCATTTCATCCAGGGTCTGCGCCGAGTGCGAGACGTCGCCTGACAAGCGCGTTGCCTCGTTGGACAGGCTGCCAATGGAGAGGCTGGCGCTATCGGTTTCCTGGTTGATGCTGGCGACCAGCGTGCTGATTTCCTGGGTGGCCTGGCTGGTGCGTTGGGCCAAGGCGCGCACCTCATCGGCGACCACGGCAAACCCGCGACCCTGGTCGCCCGCGCGGGCAGCCTCGATGGCAGCATTCAGAGCGAGTAGGTTGGTCTGCTCGGAGATGGCCTTGATCAGGTCGACGATGCGACTGATCTCACCCACGCGCTCCTGCAGCAGGCCAACGCTCTGGACGCTGCTGACGCCCTGCACTGCCATGCCGTTGAGTGAGCTTGAGAAGCCACTGAGCAGTGTCGAGGTTTCCTGGAAAATGCCCCGGCTCTGATCGAGCTTGATGACTTCCTGATTCAGTTGTTCGGCCTGGGTCACCACGCCGTCTCGGGTTTGCGAGAGAGACTCCTCGAAACGCGCCAGCTTGCCATGCAGTTCATGCTGGTAGCGCGTAACGCCGTGGAGTTCGGTATGCGCCTGCTGGCTTTGCTGCTGCAGGCTGCGCTGTGCTTCAAGTTCTTGTTGCAGTACGGCTTTTTCTTGGTTCAGGCGGCTGACTTCCCGCTCTAGATTTTCACAACGCAGGCGCCATTTACGATCGAACATCGAACACAACTCCAAACCCAGGCTGGCAAACGATTCGGCGAGGCCGGTACATCATTTGTTTCGGCAGGCAACGCTGAAGATTGAGTGCCATTAAGGCTCGTGGATTACCTGCTACCGGCGTTATCCAAACCATCGCGCAAAAGCGCCAGCGGCCGAGGGTGGTCGATGAAATAGCCTTGGGCGTATTCGATGCCGAGACCGCGCAGGCATTCCAGCGTCGCTTCGCACTCGACGAACTCTGCCACTGTCTGCAGACCAAGCTGTGTGGCGATCTGCTGCATGGAGCGGACCATGGCCTGGTTGATCGGGTCATGCTCCAGGCCGCGAATGAAGCTGCCATCGATCTTCAGGATATCCAGGGGTAAGTGGCGCAGGTAGGCGTAGGACGCAAAACCGCTGCCGAAGTCATCCAGGGCGACTTTCAGGCCCTGGCTGCGCAGCTGGTTGATCCAGTGCGACGACACCCCCAGCTCGCCCAGGGCCACCATCTCGGTTACCTCAATGCACAGCTTTGAAGGTGGCAAGCCGTAGTGCTGCAGTTGTGTGCTGAGCTGCTGATGAAAGTCGCTGTCGAGCAATGAGGCGGCGCTCAGGTTGACGTTGACCTGAGCCAGGCGCTCCAGGTGCACAGGGTTGGCTGCCAGCCACTGCAGCAGGTGCTGGACCACCCAGCGGTCGATGGCGCCGAGCAGGCCGTAGCGCTCGGCGGCACCCAGGAACTGCCCGGGGCTGATGCACTCGCCGCTGCAGGGGTCGTGATAGCGCAGCAGGACTTCGTAATGCAGGCGCGTATCGCTGTGCTGCAAGGCCATGACAGGCTGAAAGAACAGCTCGAAGTGATCCTTGTCGAGGGCTTCGCGCAGACGGGTGATCCATTGCAGCTGGCGCTGATGCTCCAGCAAGGCGCCATCCGCCGGGTTGAACGTCAGCACCCGGTTGCGGCCCAGGTGTTTGGCTTGCTGGCTGGCGCTATCGGCCCAGTTCAACGCGGCCTGCCAATCGCTGACGACCGGATCGAGTGCCAGGACGCCGATGCTGGCGTACAAGCGGAAAGGGCGGCCGTCCCAGGTGAACAGAAACTGCTCGACGCTGCAGCGCAGCCGTTCAGCTTGATGGCTGGCGGCTGCTCCGTCCGCCTCGCACAGCAGTACCGCAAATTCATCACCGCCCACCCGGGCCAGCTCTGCCGAGGCGGGTAGCTGATGTTGCAGGTGGCTGGCGAGCTGGCGCAGCAGTTGATCACCGGCCGAGTGGCCGCCCAGGTCGTTGACCTGCTTGAACTGGTCGAGGTCCAGGTACAGCAGATGGCTGAAGCGCTGTCCGCTGCCACTCAAGCTCTCTTGCAGCAGGCGTTCAAGTTCGCGGCGGTTGAGCAAGCCGGTCAGTGAGTCCCGTGCTGCGAGGTGTTGCAGGCGCTCTTCCAGGGCACGGCGTTCGCTAAGGTCGACAACGATGCCTTCGATGCAGTCCTGAGCGGGGCGCAGGTGCAGGGACAGGTAGACCCAGTGTGGCTTGTTCTGCAAGTCGTAGAGCTGACACTCCTGGCTGGCGGCCGGTTGCGTCAGGCTGAGCGTGTCCGTCAGCTGCTGCCAGCTGGTGCTGCCCAGCAAGCGCTGGATTGGGGTGCCGATCAGCGCCTCGGGCGCGCTGTCAGGCTCGAGAAAGCGTGCCAGGCTGGGGTTCACTTCAAGCAAGACGCCGGCCGAGGTGCAGCGAAATATCCCCTCGCTGGCGCTGCGAAACAGTGCCTGATACTGCTCCAGGTTGCTGATCGCTTGTGTCTGGCTGATTAGCAGGGCACGGCGCACCCGTTCCAGTTGACGATCCAGCAGAACGGCGAACAGCAGCATGCTGATCGCCGGCAGGTAGGCATGCAGGTAGATAAACCCGGGCGGCAATGGCATCACGCCGGAGCGGCTGAGCGGGACAATCAGCATCAGCAGCAAGGCGGTGCTCCAACACAGCAGGTAGCCCAGCGCGTAGGGCCGCCGCTGCCAGAGGCCGAGTAGCACGAGGAGCATCTGGAACAGGCCGGTGATCAGGATCACGATGTTGAGCGTGGCGTAGGCCTGATCGCTGAACAGGCTCCAGCCGCAGACTGTCAGCGTGGCGACGAAGAGGGCGTCACGCGCCCAGCGCAGGTGACCTAGCCGCAGTTTCAGGGCGCTGGCCAGGAACAGCGTACTGAAGATCAGCATGCCCGGATTGGCCAGGTTCGCCAGCAACGGAGGCAACCACGTCCAGTTCGGCGCGAGCAGCCCGGTGACGCCATGCACCGTGGCGTTGTACACCGCCACGCTGACGGCTGTGATGCAGAAGTAACCCATCTGCGGCTCGCGCAGAGTGGCGAAGCGAATCAGGTAGAAGAGCGCGAAGCTGAGCAGAGCCCCCAGCAGCAAGCCGCTTTGCAGCCAGGCGTGTGCCGTCAGGCGCGGTCCCTGATCGGCGCTGGCCAGTTGCATCGGCAGGCTGATTGAGGAGTCACTGCGTACGCGAATCAGCAACGTATGAGGGCCGTCGGCCAGGGGCGGCAGGGTCAGCATGAAATGCGGATAGGGCTCGCCGCGTTGCAGAAAGGGCAGGTGGTCGCCACTCAGCAGCGGCCCGCGCAGGCGACTGCCATCGTCCAGCCAGACTTGTAGATCATCGAGAAAGGGGTGGTCGATCAGCAGGCTCAAGCGCTGGCCGGCAGGCATGTCCAGTTGCACCGCGGCCCACCAGACACTGCTGGAGTAACCGAGGCGCGGCACGCCCTGATGCAGCACACCACGGCCTGGCAGGTGCTGCAGGACGTCGGCAGGCGTCAGTTCACCGGTGCGGTCTTCGAGCAGCAGGCTGCGTTCAATCGGTGTGGGCTGCTGCAGTTGTTCGGCGCTCAGGGTCAACATCGGCACCGTAGCCGCCATCGCCTGCGCGCCCCAACAGGCCAGCCACATCACGAGCCAGCGTAGTAAGGGTTTCATACAGGAGCCTCAGCGCTGACGGTTTCATGCGCCTTGAGGCGCGGTGCGATTCTAACTGACAGCCGGGCCGTTTATTGCGCTGACGCTCTCACTTAGCTCGACGAGCAGCTTGCTTACCTGGGTGGCGGTCATGTGGAACGGATCGAAGCGGTCGCTGCTCGAGTACTTGAGGAATAGCGCGCGATTGGCCTGGCGCGCACCGGCCCAGCCCATGCTCCAGTTGCCGTAATGACGCGCATCGATTTCTTCGTAATCGAGAATGGTCAGGTCCTTATGCCGGGTATCGTCCGCCAGGCGGTTGTACAGCGCATTGACGGCCTCACGCGGGCCTTCCAGTGCCTGCAGAAAGATATCGGCGTTGCAGCACAGAATGCCGGTCAGCCCTTGGCCTGGGTTATTGCGCTGCGAGCTGTCCAGAATCTCGCGGATCAGCTCGGCCGATACCGGGTGACTGGCGCGGCTGGCGTAGGTCAGACGAACGAGCATGAAGCCTCCGTTTAACGAGTGAAGAAGGTGCGGGCGAAGATGAGGGTGCCGACGCCCCAGGCGGCATTGACCAAAAAGCCGATCAAAAAGCGGCCTGGAAGTTGGCCGATATTGAACCCCATACCTTTGAGTGGGAACACAATCAGCAGGGCAACCGTGGTCAGCGCAATCCCGCCGAACAGTAGGCCTTTGAGCCAGGGTTGCGGGCGGGCTGCATCCCAGCGCAGCAGCTGCAGCATCACGATGCCCCAGACACCGCCCCAGAACGCGGCCGAGAGCCAGGCGGGTACGCCAAGCGGCACTGTGGCCGCGGTATTGAAGGGCGCGAACGGCACGATGCCATACGCATGCAGCAGGCCTAAAACAGGCTGATGGAAAAACACGACGGCGAGGAACCCCGCTACAAAGAACAGGCTGAAACGGCGCATCGTCGTACTCCTATATGGGAACTTCGCTGATACTGCCTTAATGTACAGACCTTGTATAACTAAATACCCCATTGGCTGCTGTAACACAGCCCGCTCTTCGCGCTCTAATGCACCACCCACCGAGGAGTACCGTCGTGCACGCCATGCTTCCCCTGCTAGACCGCCTGGCATTTCCCGCCATTCGCCGTGATGCGCTGCAAGCATTGCAGGTCAACCTGACCTACACGTGTAACCAGCGCTGCCTGCACTGCCATGTGAATGCCGGACCGACGCGCACCGAGCGCCTCAGTGATGAAGGCCTGGCGCTGCTCTATCAGGTGATCGACGCGCACCCCGTGCACACCCTCGACCTCACCGGCGGTGCGCCGGAGATGCACCCGCGTTTTCGCGAAATCGTCAGTCACGCACGGGGCGAAGGCTTGCGGGTGATCGATCGCTGCAACCTGACCATCCTCAGCGAGCCGGGCTATGAGGACCTGGCGCAGTTCCTCGCCGACCAGGGTGTTGAAGTCAGTGCGTCGTTGCCGTGCTACTCGCGCGATAACGTCGACAAGCAGCGTGGCGATGGCGTGTTCGACGCCAGCATCAAAGGCCTGCAGCAGCTCAACGCGCTGGGCTATGGCCAGCCGGGCAGCGGGCTGATTCTCAACCTGGTGTACAACCCGCAGGGCCCGAGCCTGCCGCCACCGCAGGCCGCGCTGGAGGCCGACTACAAACGTCATCTGGTGGAGGACTTCGGCATTGTCTTCAATCACCTGCTGACCATTACCAACCAGCCGATTGCGCGCTTTGGCAGCACGTTGGTGAGTAAGGGGCAGTTCAACGACTACATGCAGTTGCTGCGTGACAGCTATCGCCCGGAAAACCTCGAGCCGCTGATGTGCCGCACGCTGGTCAGCGTCGATTACCAGGGCTACCTGTACGATTGCGACTTCAACCAAATGCTTGACCTGCCGCTGGCGCTGCCCGAGGTGATAGGTCGTGATCGGCCGCACCTGCGCGATCTGCTGGGGGCGCGCCTGGACGGCCAGCCCATCGTCACCCGCGATCACTGCTTCGCCTGTACTGCCGGGCAAGGCTCAAGCTGCGGCGGCGCGTTGAACGAATAGAGTGTGCACCGCGCCTGTGTTGGTGCGCGCAGCGCACCCTACGCGCCGGTATAACCATTAACCAAGGATCGCTTCATGCAACCAACCAGTCTCACCGGGCTGTTCTTCTGGGGTTTTCTCGTGGTCTACGGCGCGCTGATGCTGGCGCTGTCGCCGCGTACGGTGACCCTCGGCGGGTTCTTCAACGGGGAGGACAACCAGGGCCGCAGCGCATCGCCCTGGCTGATCACCTCAAGCATCTTTATCAGCTGGATCTTCGCCAAATCGGTAACCAATGCCGCCAATCTGGGGGCGACTTATGGTCTGGTCGGCGGTTTGGCGTATGCCATGTACTGGCTGTCGATTCCGCTCACCGGGTTTGTCATCTACCGCCTGCGCCGGCGCTATGCGGCAACCGGGCTGGTGAGTTTCTTGAGCAGCCATTACGGCCGGGGCGCCGCGCTGGCGTTTTCTGCCGCCATCCTGATTCGTTTGTTTAACGAGGTGTGGAGCAACACAGCGGTGGTCGGTGGTTATTACGGCGACTCCGGCAGTATCGAATTTATCGCCTCGGCCTTGTTGTTTACCGCCGTAACCCTGGCGTACAGCCTGCGTGGCGGTTTGCGCAGCTCGATCCTGACCGATGCGGCGCAAGCGGCGATCTTCGTCATCGCTCTGGTTTGGGTGCTCGGCCTGGTGCTGCCGCAGCATTCGCCCAGCGAGCTGGCCAGCACCAGTAATTGGGCACTGAATGCGGGCGTCGACCTGCTGCTGGTCGCCGGCCTGCAGGCTTTTAGCTACGGTTTCCACGACCCGGTGCTGACCGACCGTGGCTTTATCAGCGAAGAAAAGGCCATGCGCCGCTCCTTCCTGATTGCCGGGGTGCTCGGTTTTATCGCCATCCTCGCCTTCAGCCTGATCGGCGTACACGCCCAGCTCAGCGGCATTGCCGCCTCCGACAACGTACCAGCAGCCCTGGCCAAGAGCCTGGGGATTGGTGCGCTGTTGATAATGACCGTGGTGATGGTGTCCGCTGCCGGCTCGACCCTAGACTCGACCTTCTCCAGCCTGGCCAAACTGGCCGGGCGCGAGCTGCCGAAACTGGCCGGCCGCGACCTCGGGCAGAAGGCCATTGGTGTGGGTATGGCAGTGATGGTGGTGTTCGCCCTGCTCGGCAACCTGCCGATGATTGCCGGCACCGACATCCTCAAGGCCACCACCATCAGCGGCACCATGGTGATTGGCCTGGCGCCGGTGTTCGTGCTGCACGGCCTCACCACGCCGACACGGCTGGGTTTTCACCTGAGCTTCTGGACTGGCCTGGGCCTCGGCGTTGCCCTGACCCTGAACTGGATTCCGCAGAGCTGGGCCATCGGCGACGGCAAATACGCGCTGCTGCTCGGCACCAACCTGTATGGCCTGGGCCTGTGCGTACTCGGTTATCTGCTGCCCGGCTGGCTGCGGAGGACGGCGTGATGCGGCTTTCCCTCGTAGGGTGCGCTGTGCGCACCAAGCATCTGCCGGAGAACATGGTGCGCACGGCGCACCCGACCGCTGTTTGGTTGGGGGCTGACGTTTGATGCGCGCCGGCCGTGATTGTCCCTTGGACTACCGCCTGGCATGGGATGCCTTTAGCGGTGAGCCCGCGTTTGAGTGCGACACCCTCTATGTGGTCGGCGGTCTGTATGGCAATCGTCAGGCCCTGGCCGCCCTGCAGCGGCGCCTAGCCGCCGAACCACAGGCGCGTGTGGTGTTTAACGGCGACGCCCACTGGTTCGACCGCGACCCCGAGATTTTCCAGCAGATCGAGCAGGGCCTCGTCGCCCACCTGCCGCTGCGCGGCAACGTTGAAACCGAACTCGGGCGCGCCGATGACAGCGGTGCCGGCTGCGGCTGCGCCTACCCGATGACGGTGGAGGAGGCGGTGGTCGAACGCTCCAACGCTATCCAGCAGACATTGAACCGCACCGTGCAGGGCTTGCCGGGCATGGCCGAGCGCCTGGCTGCGCGGCCGAGCACGGCGCTGGTCAGTGTCGGCGGCCAGCGCGTGGCGATCAGCCATGGCGACGAGCAGTCCCTGGCCGGCTGGAGCTGCTCGCGCGAATCGCTCAGCGAGCCGGCGCGCCAGCAGCAACTGGATGCCTGGTTTACCGCCAACAGGGTGCACGTGCTCGCCACCAGCCATACCTGCTCGGCCGTGGCCTTGAACCTTGAGAATGGCGCGCTGATCAATAACGGCGCGGCCGGGCTGCCGAACTTTGCCGGCGGCCGCTATGGCCTGCTTAGCCGCATCGCCACCACGCCACACCCGGCGGCCCTTTACCGTTGCCAGCGTGACGGCCTGTTTATCGAAGCGCTGCCGCTGAACTACGAGCACGACGCCTTTCTTGCCGACTTCGACCGCCAGTGGCCTGACGATAGTCCAGCGGCGTTGTCCTACCGTTCACGCATTAACGGCACTGTGGCGGATCAACCGTCGCAGGCCTTGCTGGCCGGCTTTAACCTGTGCCAAAGCCTGTGCGCCCTGGAGGCGCTGACTGATGAATAGCCGCAAACTGGCTCTGATGGGCCTGATCCTCGCGCTGCTGGGCAGCTTCTTTGTCTTCGACATTGGCCAATACCTCAATCTGGACGCGCTCAAGGCGCAGCAAGCGGCGCTGAATGCCCAGGTGGCCGCGCAGCCCTGGCTGGCGGCGGGGCTGTTCTTCCTCGCCTATGTCGCGGTTACGGCGCTGTCGCTGCCCGGCGCAGCCTTGATGACCTTGCTGGCCGGCGCGCTGTTCGGTTTATTCCAAGGTTTTGTGCTGGTGTCCTTCGCCTCAACGCTGGGCGCGACCTTGGCCATGCTCAGCAGCCGATTCTTGCTGCGTGACTGGGTGCAAAGCCGCTTTGGCCAGCGCCTCGCCGGTATTGATGCGGGCATCGAACGTGAAGGCGCGTTCTACCTGTTCGCTCTGCGCCTGGTGCCGCTGTTTCCGTTCTTTCTGATCAACCTGGCCATGGGCCTGACCCGCCTGCCGGCGCGCACCTACTGGTGGGTCAGCCAGCTCGGCATGCTGCCGGGCACCCTGGTCTTCGTAAATGCCGGACGCGAGCTGGGCCAGCTCGACTCTCTGGGCGGCATCCTCTCGCCGGGGCTGCTCGGTGCCTTTGTGCTGCTCGGGGTGTTCCCGCTGATCGCGCGCAAGCTGCTGGGCCTGATCCAGGCGCGGCGGGTGTATGCCGGCTGGCACAAACCAAAAACCTTCGACCGTAACCTGCTGGTGATCGGCGCGGGCGCCGGTGGCTTGGTCAGCGCTTATATCGCGGCGGCGGTCAAAGCTAAGGTCAGCCTGATCGAGAAGCACAAGATGGGCGGCGACTGCCTGAACACCGGCTGCGTGCCGTCCAAGGCGCTGCTGCGTTCGGCCAAGCTGGCCAATGAACTGAAAAATGGCGCGTCCCTAGGCTTTACCGACGTACAGGGCACGGTGGATTTTCCGGCGGTGATGCAGCGCATCCAGCGGGTGATTGCCGACATCGAACCGCATGATTCGGTGGAGCGCTACACCGGCCTGGGCGTCGAGGTGATCCAGGGTGAAGCGAAGATCCTGTCGCCCTGGAGCGTGGAAGTGAATGGCCAGACGTTGACCAGCCGCAACCTGATCATCGCCGCCGGTGCACGGCCGCTGGTGCCGAAGATTCCCGGCATCGAGCAGGTGCAGGGCTACACCTCGGACACGATCTGGAGCCTGCGCGAGCAGCCGCGTTGGCTGCTGGTGCTGGGCGGCGGGCCGATTGGTTGCGAGCTGGCCCAGGCCTTCCAGCGCCTCGGCAGCCAGGTGATTCAGGTGGAGTTGGCCGAGCGCCTGTTGTCTCGCGAGGATGCCGATGCCGGCGAGTTGGTGCTGAGCAGCCTGCGCGCAGACGGCGTGGATGTGCGCCTGCAGCATCGCGCCGAACGCTTTGAAGTGGTCAATGGTGAGCAGCGCATGGTCGCCCGCCGCCTGGACACCGATGAGGAAGTGACCATCGCCTTTGACTGTGTGCTACTGGCCCTCGGCCGCGTGGCCAATGTCACGGGTTACGGGGTCGAGGAGTTGGGGCTGACCCTGCGTGCCAACGGCACTCTGGAGACCGACGAGTACCTGGCCACGCGCTTTCCCAACATCTACGCCGTGGGCGATGTCACCGGGCCGTATCAGCTCACCCATGTTGCCGCGCACCAGGCCTGGTTTGCCGCAGTCAATGCGCTGTTCTCAGGCTTCAAGCGCTTCAAGGTCGATTACCGGGTCATCCCCGCCTGCACCTTCACCGACCCTGAAGTCGCCCGCGTCGGCCTCTCCGAAGGCGAAGCTAAGGCGCAGAACATTGCCTATGAGGTGACCCGCTACGGCATCGACGACCTCGACCGGGCGATTGCCGATGACGCCGCCCACGGCTTTGTCAAAGTACTGACCGTGCCGGGCAAGGACCAGATTCTCGGTGTGACCATCGTCGGCGAACACGCCGGGGAGCTGCTCGCCGAATACGTGCTGGCGATGAAGCATGGCCTGGGCCTGAACAAGATTCTCGGCACCATTCACACCTACCCGACCATGGCAGAGGCCAACAAATACGCGGCCGGTGAATGGAAACGCGCCCACGCCCCACAAGGCCTGCTGCGCCTGGTCGAGCGTTTTCATACCTGGCGCCGCAGCTGATGCGCGGGTTACTGCTGGCCCTGCTGGTGCTGTCGCCGCTGGCCCAGGCCGATAACCAACTGACGCCCTGGACGGCTGGCCCGCCCAGCGGCGCATGGTCGACGCCCTGGCGCCTGGCGGATATCCCCAAGCTCAAGCCGTCCGCGCGCACACTGGTCGAGCAGAACGGCCAGCAGGTGCTGCGCATTCAGGCCGATGCCGCCGCGGGCGGCTTGCTGCATCCGCTGGACCTGCCCGGCGATCAGCCTTGGCAACTGAGCTGGCAATGGCGCACCGAGCGCAAACTGGAGCAGGCGCGCTTCGCCACCCGTGAAGGGGACGACTACGCCGCGCGGGTCTATGTGCTGCTGGATTACCCGCTGGATTCGCTGAGCTTTGTCACCCGGCAGAAGCTGCGCCTGGCGCGCACCTTCTTCGACCCTGACCTGCCAGTGGCAACCCTCAGCTACGTCTGGGACAACCGCGCCGCCCCCGGCACCCATGCCCGCAGCGCCTACACCGAGACGGTGGAGATGCTGGTGCTGCGCGGCCCGGAAGCGCCGCTGGGGCAATGGCTCAGCGAAAGCCGCGATCTGAATGCCGATGCCATCGCCGCCTTTGGCAGCGCACCGCGCAAGATTCTCGGTGTGGTGTTTGCCGCCGACAGCGACAACACCGGGGCGTCGGCCGATAGCGCGTTTGCCGCGCCGCGCCTGCAGCGCATCACGCCTTGATACAGCTCGCGCGGCGTATCGGCTTGAACCGTCATGGGCGCAGCCGTTAGGGTGAAGGCCGCACTTCTTATCGACCGGACGCCAGTGCCCATGCCTGCCCGCTACGCCCCATCCGCGACTGACACCTGCCGGGACCGCCCATGAGCGGCTATGACCTGCTGTTGCTGGGCGCCGGCCATGCGCATTTGGGCGTGCTGCGGCGCTGGGCGCTGGTCGAGCGGCCGCCGGGGCGTATCGCGCTGATCAGTGCCGGCCCTGCTACCTGGTACTCGGGCATGCTGCCGGGATTCTTGGCCGAGCGCTTTCAGGCCGAAGACTGCCGTGTAGAGCTGCAGCCCCTGTGCCGCGCAGCCAAGGTCGAGCTGATCACCGCTGAAGTGACCACCCTGCACGCCGACAACCGCCAGGTGGGCCTGGCTGACGGGCGCACCCTGGAGGCGCGCTGGTTGTCGCTGAATGTCGGCGGGCAGGTGGTGGCGCCGCCGCACGCGGGCGAAGGCCTGGAGCTGCTGGCGGTCAAACCCTTCGATGCATTCGTGCAGGGTTGGCGTGGCTGGCAGCAGACGCCGCAGCCATTGGCGATTCTCGGCGGCGGGGCGGCCGGGGTGGAGTTGGCTCTGGCGCTGGTCGACCGCGTGCCGGGGCTCTCGCTGTTTTGCGCCGGGCCGCTGCTTGCCGGGCTCAACCCCGGTTTACGCCTGCGTGCGCTCGGGCATTTGCGCCAACGTGGGGTTCGGGTGCGCGAGCATTGCCCGATTGATCGTGGCGAGGGCGATGCCCTGTACAGCGGGCCCCTGTGTGTCTGGCGTGGCCCGCGCGTGCTGCTGGCCAGTGGCGCCCAAGCCTGGCCCTGGCTGGCCGAGAGCGGCCTGCGCTGTGATGCACGTGGCTTCGTCGAAATCAGTCGCACCCTGCAAAGCCATTCGCACCCTGCAGTGTTCGCCGTGGGCGACTGCGCCAGCTTGCCGGGCGCGGCCAAAAGCGGGGTCTACGCCGTGCGTCAGGGCCCCGTGCTGGCCGCCAACCTTTCGGCGGTCTTGCGCGGCTTGCCGCTACGGCGTTACCGCCCGCAGCGTCACAGCCTGGCATTGCTGGCCACCGGCGACGGCGGTGCCTTGCTCGGTTGGCGCAGCTGGAGCGCCGGTGGCCCTCTGTTTGGGCGCTGGAAAGACTGGCTGGACCAGGGTTTCATTCAGCGTCATCGCCTGCCGGAGTAGTCGGCATGTCAGGCTCGACTGCGACCAAAGTGCCATGGCCCAAACTGGACTAGAGTGATCGAATCGGGGATGGCGTTTGTGCGTCAGGTCCCCACGCCTGCTTCAGATTCCACTTTCCGTGCCGACGTAGTGATCACCACCATGATCGCCGGCCGGTTACAGAGCAGCGTTCTCGACACCTCGAGCCGCGTGCACAGGGATGTGGTCGGCAGCAGCTAAGAACAATAACGAGGTTCGCCATGAGTCGTACCGCTTTTGTCAGCCACCCCAAGGCGTGCGCCCTGCATGCCGTTGGCCTCGCGGCCCTGATGGGGGTGTATCAGCAGGTCATGCTGCCATGGTATGTGAGCATTCCCTCTTTCCTGTTGCTGGCCCTTTGGCCTTGGCTGGGGCCTTGGCAGCGTCGCTATGACGAAGACGCTGCGCCGCCGCGCAAGCCAGCAAGTGCACTGGATAGCCTGAGCCAAACCCTGTCGCGACACACCTGCCACAACGCGCTGTCGGCCGCGCAAGTGGCCCATGCCGTGCAGCAGCTGGCAGGCAAGCTGCAGTCGCAGCTGACCGCCGTTGAGCAGATCAGCCAGGGCGCCGATGCCATTACCCACACCGAACAGGACAACGCCCAGCGTGCCGAACAGACCCTGGCCGCTGCGCAGACTGTGCGCCACAACAGCGCCAGTGGACAGGGCGAGCTGCAGGAAGCGATTGCGCGTATGCAGCGCCTGAGTGCACAGACGGCTGCCAGCCGTGAGCTGATCGACGGCCTCAGCGCGCGTACCGAGCAGATCGAAAAGGTCACCCTGGTCATCCAGTCCATCGCCAGCCAGACCAACTTGCTGGCGCTCAACGCAGCCATCGAGGCCGCGCGCGCCGGCGAGCAGGGCCGCGGCTTTGCCGTGGTCGCCGATGAGGTGCGTAACCTCGCCGCGCGCACCGCGACGGCCACCGAAGAAGTCGGGCAGATGGTCAGCGACATTCGCCAGCAGAGCAGTGCGGTGGTCAGCCATATCCAGCAGCAGGCCAGCGAGCTGGACCAGGCCGCCGCGCAGATCGAACACACTGGCGAGCAACTGCGCGGTATCGCCGACCTGGCGCTGGAGGTCGAAGGGCAGGTGGCACAGATCAACGAAGGCACAGCGAGCAACCACGAACGCTTGGCCAGTCTGTTTGTAGCCGTTGAGCAACTGCGCGGCGATGCCCAGGCGAGCGAGGTACAGACACGTCAGCTGGCCGGCGCGGCCGAGCAACTGGTCGGCCAGGCGGAGACCGTGAGCGAGCAACTGGCGGTGGTCGGGCTGGATGACTACCACCAGCGCGTCTACGACCTGGCGCGTGAAGGCGCTGCTGCCATCGCCGAACGTTTTGAGGCCGACGTGCAGGCAGGACGGATCAGCCTCGACGACCTGTTCGACCGGCGTTATCAACCGATCCCCGACAGCTTTCCTGCCAAGTACCGCACGCGCTTCGACACTTACGCCGACCAGGTATTGCCCGCGTTGCAGGAGCCGTTGCTCAAGCGCCATGAAGGCATGGTGTTCGCCATCAGCACCACGCCGGAAGGTTACGTGCCGACCCATAATGCGGCCTTCAACCACCCGCCCACCGGCGACCGTGCTGTGGACACCGTGAAAAGCCGCAGCAAGCGCCTGTTCAACGACCGCACTGGCATTCGCTGTGGCAGCCACCAGCAGGCGCTGTTGTTGCAAACCTACATGCGTGACACCGGTGAGCTGATGCACGACCTGTCAGTGCCGATCAAGGTCCAGGGTAGGCATTGGGGCGGCCTGCGCCTGGGCTACAAGCCGGAGCCGTAAGGCCGGCGCTAGGTCGAGTTGCGCGACGCCGTGTCGAGCCCCGGCCGCTGTGCAGGGTCGCGCCCGGCCGGCGGCGGTTGCTCAACACCTCGCGCCGCTGCCTCTGTTTAGCCCGCTGCCATCAGGCGTTTGTACTGCCGGGTGCGGCGGGCGTTTTTCAGCTGCTCGAGTACCAGGGCGCGCAACGGTGAGACCTGTGGGTTGGGGTGGCGGCCCTGGCTGAGTTGGCGCAGCTGGTATTTCACCACCGCCATATAGGCCAGCGAGGCAAACGCCTTTTGCTTCCAGCGGATCGGCGCCAGCTCGGCGCTGCTGGGCTGCCCGGCCTGCCACTGTTTCGGCAACGCCGGGTTGATCGCCAGGGCCGTGGCTATGCCGGCCATGGCCACGCCGCTGGCCAGCACCTGCTCGACCACCGGCAAACGACGAATGCCGCCGGTGACCATCACCGGCATCTCGGCCGCCGCGACTATCTCCCCGATGAACGCGAGAAAGTAGGCCTCGCGGGCCAGGGTGCGCCCGTCGCGGGCATCGCCCTGCATGGCCGGCGCTTCATAGCTGCCGCCGGACAACTCGACCAGATCCACCTCCAGCGCATTGAGCAGCTGCACCACCTGCTTGGCATCGGCCGCGTCGAAACCGCCGCGCTGGAAGTCCGCCGAGTTGAGCTTGACCGCCACACAGAAGCTCGGCGCCACCGCCTGACGCACGGCTTTGACGACCTCAAGCAGGAAACGCGCGCGGTTCTCCAGCGCGCCGCCCCAGCGGTCGCTGCGCGTGTTGCTGAGCGGTGAAAGGAACTGGCTGAGCAGATAACCATGCGCCGCATGAATCTGCACGCCGCTAAAGCCAGCCTGTTCGGCCAGTTGCGCGGTGCGTGCAAAGCGCTGAATGAGGTCCTGGATCTCGGCGTCTTCCAGCGCCTTGGGCACGCGAAACATCTTCGACAAGCCGCCCAGCTCCAGCGCGACGGCTGAGGGTGCGACGGTCTGTTGGCCAAGGTTGGCCTGCATTTGCCGGCCAGGGTGGTTGATCTGCATCCAGAACTGCGCACCCTGGGCGCGGCCGACGCGGGCCCACTCGCGAAATTTATCCAGCTGACGGTCATCTTCCAACACCACGCCGCCGGGGCCGGTCATGGCGCGGCGGTCGATCATCACATTGCCGCTGAGCAACAGCCCGGCGCCGCCCTCAGCCCAGGCCTGGTAAAGACGCAGCAGTTCGGCCGAGGGCCCCTGGCTGGCGTCGGCCAGGTTCTCTTCCATCGCCGCCTTGGCGATGCGGTTGGCGACGACAGTGCCATTGGGCAGGTGCAGCGGTTGGAAGGCAGCCATGATGAACTCCGAGGTGGTACGTGGTGCAAGGCTAAGGTTAAAGTCAACTTCAAGGTCAATAGCCCGGAGTGCACAGGATGAAAATCGGTGAACTGGCCAACCGCAGCGGTCTGGCCGCCTCGCGCATCCGTTTTTATGAAAGCCGTGGGCTGATCAGCGCCCAGCGCCAGGCCAATGGTTACCGCCGCTACCCAGAGCAGGCCGTGCAGACCCTGGGCATCATCAGCTGCGCCCAACAGGCCGGTTTCAGCCTGGAAGAAATTCGCCGCCTGCTGCCCGATGCCAACGCCGAAGGCTGGGCCCATGACCAATTGCTCAGCAGCCTGCAGCGCAAGGTCGTTGAGATCGAAGCCATGCAGCAGCGCCTGGCGCAGAACAAGGCGCAGTTGCTGGCCATCATCGCCAGCATTGAGGACAAACCGGCGGGCATGCCCTGTACCGAGAATGCCAAGCGGGTGATGGCACAGCTGCGGGGCGAATGACCGCACGCAATGTTTAGCCGGGTAATAACCAAGCATGTGGAAAACAGGATTTAACGCATGCGTGGCGCTGTGTGAACCTGCCGAGCATGTTCTCCTCTGTGCTGCAGTCCCTCATCCCCACTTACCTTGCGCCGTTGCGCAAGCGCTGCGCGTGCGACGCTGTACACCTGCCGAAAACCCTCGCGTTCTGGGCGCTGTGGCATTGTCGCCACGCCCGCCCGCCGGATAGTCTCGCGGTTTGATCTGAAACCGGCGACCCCGTCGCCCGCCGATCATTGCTGGCTCATACCCCGAGCCGCCGTGCGCTTTTGCAGCGCTAACGAGAGCACCATGTCCTTTGCACCTGTGCAGCACGCCGAGCTATTCCTCGCGCAAAATCCTGATATCGACCTGTTCGAGCTGTTCATCATCGACGCCAACGGCGTGCCGCGTGGCAAGTTACTGCACCGCGATGAGCTGCTGGCCGTTTACCGCAGCGGCCGTCCGCTGCCGAGTACCATCCTTGGGCTGAGCATCAATGGCGATGACGTCGAGGACTCGGGGCTGGTCTGGGATGTGGGCGATATCGATTGCCGTGCCTACCCGCTCGCCGACAGCCTCGTGCGCATGCCTTGGCGGCAGATGCCCATGGCCGCACTGCAGGTGAGCATGCACCCGGAGTCCGGCATGCCGGCGGCGGTGGCCGACCCACGGCACGTGTTGATGCAGGTGATCGACCGGCTCGAGGCCCAGGGGTATCACCCGGTGATGGCCTGTGAGCTGGAGTTTTACCTGCTGGACCAGAAACGTGATTCGGCTGGCCACCCGCAGCCCGCGCTGGATGCCGACGGCCAGCGCCCGCGCAGCACCCAGGTATACGGCCTGCGCGAGCTGGAGCAGATCGAGCCGTTTTTGGCTGACCTTTATGCGGCCTGCAAGGCGCAGGGCATTCCGGCGCGCACGGCGATTTCCGAATACGCGCCGGGGCAGGTGGAAATCACCCTGGAGCACGGCCCGGCGCTGGCGGCGATGGACCAGGCGGTGCGCTACAAGCGTTTGGTCAAGGGTGTGGCGCACAAGCACGGCATGCAGGCCTGCTTTATGGCCAAGCCTTTCGACCACCTGGCCGGCACCGGCATGCACATGCACGTCAGCCTGGCCGATGCGGCGGGCGCCAACCTGTTCGCCGACGAAGACCCCGCGGGCACACCGCTGCTGCGTCAGGCGGTGGGCGGCATGCTCGCCAGCCTGCTTGATTCGCTACTGCTGTTCTGCCCCAACGCCAACTCCTACCGACGCTTCCAGGCCAACAGCTATGCACCGCTGGCGCCGACCTGGGGCGTGGATAACCGCACGGTGTCGCTGCGTGTACCAGGTGGCCCGGCGGTCACCCGGCATATCGAGCACCGCATCTGCGGCGCCGATGCCAATCCCTATTTAGCAGCAGCGGCGATTCTTGCCGCGATCCACCGTGGCATCGTCGAGCACCTAGACCCCGGCGCGCCCATCGAAGGCAACGGTTATGCCCAGGCCACGACCTTGCTGCCCACCGACTGGCTGACCTCGCTGCAGGCGCTGGAGCGCTCCAGCTGGGCGCGCGAGGCGTTGGGCCCGGCGTTTCTCAAGGTGTTTTTGGCGATCAAGCGCGCCGAGTACCGCCAGTTTATGGCCGAGGTCGGCGAGCAGGACTGGCGCTGGTACCTGAGTAACGCCTGAAGGCTCCTATTCGAAAAGGTCGCGGTTAAAGCCCCTCCCACATGCGATGCCACGCTCCGTGGGAGGGGCGTTAGCCGCGACGACTGATTCATGGGTGCGAGCGCACCCCAAGGACATGCAATGAACGCAAGCAACCAACCTGCCGCCGAGCGCGCGCCGTCCTACTACTCGGCCACCCTCAATGAAGAAACCGACTACCCAACCCTGCAAGGCGAGGTCAGCGTCGATGTGGTGATCATCGGCGGCGGTTTTACCGGCGTGGCGTCTGCCGTGGAGCTGGCCGAGCGCGGCCTCAAGGTGGCGATTGTTGAAGCCAACAAGATCGGCTGGGGCGCCACCGGGCGCAACGGCGGCCAGGTCACCGGCAGCCTGTCGGGCGATGCGGCGATGACCAAGCAGATGCGCAACACCCTCGGCGAGGAAGTCGAAGACTTTATCTGGCACCTGCGCTGGCGCGGCCACGCCATCATCAAGCAGCGCGTGGAGAAGTACGGCATCCAGTGCGACCTCAAGCACGGCCACCTACACGCCGCGATGAAACCTGCCCATATGGCGGAACTGGAGGCTACCTACGCCGAAGCACAGCGCCGCGGCATGGGCGCTGACGTGACCCTGCTCGACCGCGCCGGCGTGCGCAGCCACCTGGCCAGCGACCTGTACAGCGGCGCGCTGAAGAACACCCGCAACATGCACCTGCACCCGCTGAACCTGTGCATCGGCGAGGCCAAGGCCGCCGCCAGCCTGGGCGCGCTGATCTTCGAGCACTCCGAAGTGCTGGAAATTGTGCATGGCGCCAAGCCGGCGGTAGTCACCGCCCAAGGCCGAATCAACGCCAAGCAGGTGCTGCTGGCTGGCGATGTGTACCACAAGCTGGAGCCGAAAAAGCTCAAGGGCATGATCTTCCCGGCCATGGGCGGCATCGTCACCACAGCGCCGCTGGGTGAGTTGGCGAAGGAAATCAATCCGCAGGATCTGGCGGTGTACGACTGCCGCTTCGTCCTCGACTACTACCGCATGACCGCCGACGGTCGCCTGCTGTTCGGCGGTGGCTGCAACTACTCCGGGCGCGACTCACGGGATATCGCCGCCGAACTGCGCCCCGGTATCGAGCAGACTTTCCCGCAACTCAAGGGTGTCGACATCGACTTCCAGTGGAGCTGCGCCATGGGCATCGTGATCAACCGCATTCCGCAGCTGGGCAAGCTCTCGGACAACGTCTGGTACTGCCAGGGCTACTCCGGCCACGGCATCGCCACCACCCACATCATGGGCGAGATCATGG
>LNFM01011624.1_pt1 | contig 22766 bp, 23 predicted proteins | sample 596031 | NCBI WGS metagenome assembly LNFM01 (sample SAMN04254537, study PRJNA301005) | activated carbon metagenome | isolation source: dual media filters at the Ann Arbor, Michigan drinking water treatment plant | place: USA: Ann Arbor | reverse complement strand
TTCGCGCCTTCTGCAACCCGCCCCTGACCAGCCAGCAACTGGCCGACACCCTGACCATGGCCGGTCTGGAAGTGGAAGAGCTGCAGCCTGTGGCACCTCCCTTCTCCCAGATCGTGGTGGGTGAGATCAAGTCTGCCGAGCAACACCCCAATGCCGATCGCCTGCGCGTGTGCCAGGTGGATGTGGGGCAGGGCAGCCTGCTCAACATCGTCTGCGGTGCGCCCAATGCGCGGGTGGGCATCAAGGTGCCCTGTGCGCTGGTGGGCGCCGAACTGCCGCCCGGTGAAGACGGCAAGCCGTTCCTGATCAAGCTGGGTCAATTGCGCGGCGTGGAGAGCCAGGGCATGTTGTGCTCGGCGCGTGAGCTCAAGCTGAGTGAAGACCATGGCGGTTTGCTGGAGCTGCCGGCCGACGCGGTGGTGGGCCGCAACATCCGTGAGCAGCTGTTGCTCGACGACATGCTGTTCACCCTCAAGCTCACGCCCAACCTGGCCCATTGCCTGAGTGTTTACGGCATCGCACGCGAAGTGTCTGCGCTCACCGGTGCGCCTTTGATCGAGCCCACGTTTGAAGCCGCCGCCGTGTCCTTGCAGGACCGGTTACCGGTGCAGGTGCAAGCGCCCGATCTGTGCGGCCGTTTCACCGGGCGCGTCGTGCGCGGCGTCAACACCCGCGCGGCCACGCCGGCCTGGATGGTGGAGCGCCTGGCGCGCTGCGGTCAGCGCAGTGTGTCGCCGCTGGTGGACATTTCCAACTATGTGATGTTCGAGCTGGGCCGCCCGTCGCACATCTTCGACCTCGACAAGATCCACGGCGGCCTGCAGGTGCGATGGGGTCGTGAAGGCGAGACGCTCAAGCTGCTCAACGGCAACACGGTCTCGCTGGATGCGCAGGTGGGTGTGATCGCCGACGATCAGGCGGTGGAATCGCTGGCCGGCATCATGGGTGGCGACGCGACCGCCGTGTCCGACGACACACAGAACATCTACATCGAGGCCGCGTTCTGGTGGCCCAAGGCCATCGCCGGCCGGTCGCGCCGCTACAACTTTTCCACCGACGCCGGGCACCGTTTCGAGCGCGGCGTGGATCCGTCGACCACCGTCGAGCACATCGAACGCGTCACGCAATTGGTGCTCGAGATCTGCGGCGGACAAATCGGTCCGATGGATGACCATGTGGTCAACCTGCCGGTGGCCCAACCGGTGACGTTGCGCGTGGCGCGCGCAAACAAGGTGATCGGGATGCCGCTCACGCAAGCGCAGTGTGCGGGCGCTTTGCGCCGCCTCGGGTTGGCCTTGGAAGAGGGCGACGGCACGATCACCGTCACGCCGCCGGCCTACCGTTTCGATATCCAGATCGAGGAAGACCTGATCGAAGAAGTGGCGCGCGTGGTGGGCTACAACCAGTTGCCCGAGACACCGCCGCTGGCACCGATCACGGCCAAGATCCGGGCGGAAGCGAAGCGCGGCCCGTTCGCCGTGCGCCGCCTGCTCGCCCAACTGGGCTACCAGGAAACCATCAACTTCAGTTTCGTCGAAGAGCGTTGGGAGCGCGAACTGGCCGGCAACGCCGACCCGATCCGCCTGCTCAACCCGATCGCCAGCCAGATGAGCGTGATGCGTTCGTCGTTGATCGGCAGTCTGGTGGCCGTGCTCAAGTTCAACCTCGACCGCCGCGCCGATCGCGTGCGCCTGTTCGAGGTGGGCCGCGTGTTCCAGAAGGATGCGTCGGTGGTCGACAGCGACACCAGTGTGGCCGGCTTTCACCAGCCCATGCGCGTGGCCGGCCTGAGCTTTGGTGCGGTGGACACGTTGCAGTGGGGCACCAGTGAGCGTGCGGCCGATTTCTTTGATGCCAAGGGCGATGTGCAGGCCCTGCTGGCGCCTTTGAAGCCCGAGTTCCGCGCCGACGAGCATCCGGCCATGCACCCCGGCCGTTGCGCCAGCGTGTGGCTGCGGGACCGCTGTATTGGCCATGTGGGCGAGCTGCATCCTCGCTGGCGTCAGTCTTACGAGTTGGCGCAGGCGCCCGTGCTGTTCGAGCTGGAGCTCGACGCGGTGTTGGCACGCGATGTGCCGGTGTACCAGCCGGTGAGCCGGCATCAGGCGGTTGAGCGCGACCTGGCCATCGTGGTCAAGGAAAGCGTGAGCCATGCCGCCGTGGTCGATGCGATTCGGGCGCCTGCCAGTGCCTGGTTGCGCGACGTCGTGCTGTTCGACGTCTACCGCCCCAAGAAGCATTCCGATGCCGCCGCGCCTGGCACCTTGGCGCCCGACGAGAAAAGCCTCGCGGTGCGACTCGTGCTCAACCGCGACGACGCTACACTGACCGACGAAGACATCGAGGCCACCGTCAAGGCGGCGCTTGAGTCATTGCAAACGCGTGTGGCCGCCCGCCTGCGCGCCTGACCGAACGAGGATGGAGAAGCACCGCATGGAACTCGCTGTTGAAAGCCTGGAAACACCAGCGCTGACCAAAGCCCAATTGGCCGAGATGCTGTTCGACCAGATTGGTCTGAACAAGCGGGAGTCGAAGGACATGATCGACGCCTTTTTCGACCTCGTCACCGACAGCCTGGTCGAAGGCACCGACGTGAAGATATCGGGCTTCGGCAACTTCCAGATCCGCACCAAGGCGCCCCGCCCCGGGCGCAATCCGCGCACCGGAGAACCCGTGGCCATCGAAGCGCGCCGCGTGGTCACCTTCCACGCCAGCCCCAAGCTCAAGGAACAGGTGCAGACCGCCGTCATTGGCGGTTGAACCCGATTCTCGATGCTCTGGGGTGACAGACCCTTCGGTCGGCGCCTCTCCCCGTAAAACCGGTGGGGTGCAGCCCGCCTGCGCCAGACGGTTGCCTCCCGCCTCCGAGCGGTCGTGCACCCGTGGTCTCGGGGGTGTTTGCAACAATTCACAGAGAATTCCACCTCGGCCTGCGCACGCCCATGCTTGTTAGAGTAAATTCAAGCTTCGGTCTGTACCGCCTTGATTTTCATGGAAAAAACGCTCCCACCCATCCCCGCGAAGCGCTACTTCACCATCGGTGAGGTGGGCGAATTGTGTGGCGTCAAGCCGCACGTGCTGCGTTACTGGGAGCAGGAGTTCACGCAGCTTCGCCCCATGAAGCGGCGGGGGAACCGACGCTATTACCAGCACCATGAGGTGCTCATGATCCGCCGCATTCGAGAGCTGTTGTACGACCAGGGCTTCACGATCAGCGGTGCCCGCAACAAGCTGCAGGAACTCGTTCAGGCCGAACGCGAAAAACGGCGCGGAGAGGACGACGACGAGGCCATCGATGTGCTTGATCTGGATGCCGTGATTCACGACGAGGTGTCCGGCACGTTGAACGGACCGAACCACGACGTGATCCTCGGCACGGGGCTGATGGTTCACGATGTTCGCCGCGAGTTGCTCGAAATACGCGAGTATAATTCGAGGCTTGTCGGCGTGTAGCGCAGCCTGGTAGCGCACTTGCATGGGGTGCAAGGGGTCGCGAGTTCGAATCCCGCCACGCCGACCATTGAAAACTGAAAGCCCGCAATCGAAAGGTTGCGGGCTTTTTCAGTTTTTGAGCGTTTGAATGCGTGTGTCAGCGCGGTCTTGCAAAGCCGGACGCCACCCAGGCCTGCGCGCTCTCGACATTGAGCTTGAACGTCGGCGGTGCGGGCACGCGGGCCAGTTCTTCGTCAAACGCATTCACCGCACTCAGGGACGCGGTGGCGCCTTCTTCGTCGGGCACGATGACCAGCGCCACGCGCAGCCGTTGTCCATCGACCGTCAAGGTGACGTTCTTGTTGAGCTGTGCGTGCAATTGCTGTTCGGAACGGCGGATCACTTCCCTGGCGGTCTTCACAAGTGTGTTGAAGGCGGCGGTGTCCAGGGGCTTGGGGTTTTTCTTGTCGCGGCCCATGGTCCAGGGTCCCACCAGGGCGGGCTCGGTGGCACCGTCGAGGTGCATGGCCACCGCCCAGCCATCGTCGTCTTCGTTCTTGATCACGCGGGCGGTCCATTGCCCGTCGCTCCACAAGCGGTCTTCATGAATGGGTTGGTGGGTGTCAAAGGTCATGGGGATGCAGGGGTGGCATTGAACGAAACGGCGTGGGGAGCCCATACTGTACGCAACGTCATCAACGCAGCGGAGGCCGATCTTGAACCTCAGAGCCGATTCTGGCGCACCTGCCTTCGACCCCGCTTTGGCAGCGATGTCCGAGCATCTGCCCGGGGCGCTGCTGCAGTATGTGCTGGCGCCTGGCGGTGAGCACCGCATTGGCTGGATGAGCCGGGGCTGCCGCGAACTCTGGGAGGTGGCACCGCAGGCCGCTGAACCGGACGCCGAGCTGCTGTGGTCGATGGTGGATGCGCAGGACCTGCTGGCCCTTCGGGCGTCGGTGATGGAGTCGTCCCGCTCGCTGAGGGATTGGGTGCACGAATGGCGCATCACCACGGCGTCCGGGCGGCGCAAGTGGTTGCACGGTGTGGGAAGGCCGCAGCGCGGGGCCGACGGCTCGGTGGTCTGGAACATGGTGATGGTGGATGTGAGCGACGGCAAGCGCTCGGGTGATGCCACGCGGGACAGCGAGGCCAGGTTCCGGCAGTTGCTGGAGTACGTGCCGAATGTGTCGGTGCAGGGCTATGGACTGGACCTGACCACCCGCTACTGGAACCAGGCCTCGGAGCGCCTGTACGGCTACACGGCCACCGAGGCCATCGGAAAAAACTTGCTGGACCTGATCATTCCGCCCGAGATGCACGCCGGTGTGGTCGGCGCCGTGACCGAGATGATCGAAAGCGGTTTGCCGATTCCCGCTGCCGACCTGACCCTGCGACGCAAGGACGGCACCCCGGTGGCGGTGTATTCCAGCCATGTGTATCTGAACATTCCCGGCCGTGAGCCCGAGTTCTATTGCATCGACTTTGATCTGACCGAACGGCGCGAGTCCGAAGCGATCCGGGCGCAGCTGCAATCGCAATTGCGCGAGTCGCAAAAGATGGAGGCCCTGGGCACGCTGGCGGGTGGGGTGGCGCACGATTTCAACAACATCGTGGCTGCGATCATCGGCAATGTGGAACTGGCGCTGGACGACGTGCCCGCCGACAGCCCGGCGCGCACGAGCTTGATGGAGATCCGCAAGGCGAGCCGGCGTGCGCGCGATCTGGTGCAGCAGATCCTTGCGTTCAGTCGACGTCAGGTGCTCGAGCGCCAGGTGATCGAGCTGGCCCCGGTGGTGGAGGAATCGGTGCGCTTGTTGCGCGCCACCTTGCCGGCCGGTGTCGACCTGAACCTGCACATCGGCGAGGGTGTTCCCTGCGTGCTGGCCGACGCCACCCAGATGGAACAAGTCTTGCTGAACCTCTGCACCAACGCCTGGCAGGCGGTGCGCGGTGACGGGCAAGGACGGGTCGCGATCCGACTGGAGTGCCACCACGGCAGCCCTGCTGCGCGGGACGCAGCGCCACCCGTGGCCGCAGATGTCGCGCCGACCGCCTGGGCCCGACTGACCGTGCGCGACAACGGCCAGGGCATGAGCGACGAGACGCTAGCGCGCATGTTCGAGCCGTTCTTCACCACCAAGCCGCCCGGCAAGGGCACGGGGCTCGGCCTGGCGGTGGTGCACGGCATCCTGCGGGACCATGACGCGGTGCTGGAAGTCCAGAGTGCGCCGGGTGAAGGCGCCACCTTCTCGGTCTATTTGCCGGCGGTGGCGGGCACATCTTCGCCTTGCGCGGAACCGATGTCACGTCAGGTGCACCCCGTGCGCACAGCCGTTCCGCAGGGGGCCCACATCCTGTACGTGGACGACGACGAAATGATCGCCTTCTTGATGGAGCGCCTGCTGCAGCGCGAGGGCTATCGGGTCACGGTGTTCACGCACGCGGCCCGGGCGCTGGCCGCGGTTCGAGACCACGCCGAGCCGTTCGACCTCGTCATCACCGACTACAACATGCCCGGCATGTCGGGGCTGGAATTTGCGCGCGCGGTGCGGGAACTGCACCCGGACTCGCCGGTGGCCATCACTTCCGGCTACATCTCCGAAGAACTGCGGGCGCAAGCTCCGGCGGCGGGCGTGAGCGAACTCATCTACAAGCCCAACACCGTGGAGGAGCTGTTTGCGGCGGTGGATCGGCTCGCGCGCGCCGTGCTGCGACCACCCTCCCGCTGAGGATCAGGGCACCAGCCACTCGGCGGCGTCAGGTGTCAGTCGCGCCCGGCGGTGATCGTCTCGCGCCAGTTCCAGCCAGTCGAGGTGGTCGACTTGCGCGGTCACCACAGCCAGGTGATGCGCCAGCGGGTTGTCCGCGTCCGGTTGGTGCAAGGGCGAACCCGGCGGGTGCGGGGTCAGGTAGTCGCTGGCTGCGGCCGACTGGCTGACGCGCGCCCATGCCGCGTCCACCAAAGTGCCCGCGGTGTGTACCTGCGTGCTGACCCGCACGCGCAACTGCCAGCTCAGGCGCTTGCTCCAGAACACGAAGGCGGCGGCGGGTACGGTCTGCAATTCGGCCACTTTCGGGCTGCGGCGGTCGGTGAAAAACACCAGTTGCTGCGTTTGGGTCTCTGCTCTGCGCAACACCACGGTGCGCGCCTGTGGCAGGCCGTCAAGGCCGGTGGTGGCCAGCACCGGCGTGCGCCATTCGTGGTGGCGGTCCACGGTGGCGCGCTGCAGTTCGGTCCAGATGCGTTTGACCAGTTCTTGCCCATCGGAGCCGGTGGTGTTTGTCACGTTGCGGGTTTTTCCAGGAGAGAACTCAGCGGGCTTGCAGCCGCCGCGCATGTTTGGCGACGCGGCCTTCGACACGCCGGCGCCACAGCCGGAACGACCCCGCCTTCAAGGAGCGCTTCATGAGGCGCACCACAGCGGACTCGTCGAGGCCGAACTGGTAACGGATGGCCTCGAACGGAATCTCGTCGGCCCAAGCCATTTCGATGATGCGCGAATGGTCACCCGCGGACAGTTCGGCGTGATCGGAAGGCGCGGGTGGCACAGGGCGGGCCGCGCTCATGGCCGGTTTCGGAGCGAAGTCGCGTCGGATGAATCGTCAGCGACTTTCTCTCGTGCCTGCCGTTGTTCGCGTTCGCGGATCGCTTTTTTCACGTCGTACAGCTGCCAGACACCAAAGCCGAGAATGACCAAGAAGATACCGAGTTCGAGCCAGATTCCCATGCCATGTGCCTCGCGAAGCGTGAACGTTGTAGACCCGGCCGATGGTGCCCGAAGGGCCATGCCGGTGCAATACAGTGCGGTATGTCCGACGAATACCAGATTGAAATTCCCGCCTCTTTCATGGCCCTGTATGTGTTGCCCGGCCGGCAAAAGCCGAGCCTGCCTCGCGACGAGCTGGCTGCGCGCTATGAGCTGTGTGAAGACATGGCCCAGCTGCTCACGGAGACCGCGCGCAACATGGAGTTCAGCCTGGGCCTGGCCGAGAGCGATGTGCTCACGCGCTGCCTGCAGGGCTTGTGCGTGGAACCCGCGGTGGTGAGCGATGCCGAGTCGGTGTGGGTGGTTCGCCGCCTGGCCGAGTTGCTGGGTTGGAGCGACGCAGGCCTGCGGGCTTAAAACCCGGTCTTCGGTGGCGCGGTGCGCAACCACAGCAGCGCCGCCAGCGCGCTGACGCCCAACCCACCCGAGAACCACAGCGCGCCCGAGCCCCAGCGCTCGATGCACAGGCCGAACAGCAGCGGCGCAAAGGCCTGCGCCACGCGCGAAGGCGCCATCATGATCCCTTGCCGCTGGCCATAGCCCACCGGGCCAAAGTACACCAGCGGCAGCGTGCCCTTGGCGATGGTGAGGATGCCGTTGCCCGCGCCATGCAGCAGCGCAAATGCGGGTCCGGCGATCGGACCGAAGACCATCCAGCAAACCACCCCCACCGGGTGGGCCAGCGCCGCTGCGCGCGCCGACAGCAGGGGATGGAGCCGCCGCAAGAAACCGAACTCCAGCATGCGCCCGGCCACCTGCGCCGGACCCACCAGCGCGCCGATGGCCACCGCCCCGGCCAGCGTGGCGCCGCTGGCCACCAGCAGCTGTGGAAGATGCGCCGCCATGGCGGTGCTGATGAACCAGGTGGCGGCGAACACGTAGGACAGCAGCCACGCGGTGTGCCTGGGTGGTGGTGACTGCGGCAGGGCGGCGGGAGCGTTGGGTTCCACCCTTTGGGACGGCAGAGGCCATGCCTGCGCGCGTGGAATACTCGCGTTCAGCGGCAGCCCCACCAGGAGGTGCAGGCCGGCCCAGGCCAGGCAGGCGCCGCGCCAGCCGAACTCGGCTTCCAGCAGGGCGGTGAGCGGCCAGCCCACGGTGCTGGCAAAACCGGCAATGAGCGTGATGCCGGTGATCGCTGCACGGGCTTGGGTGCCCTGCAGCCGCACCAAGGCGGCAAACGCGGCTTCGTAGAGCCCGCTGCCCATGGCCATGCCGATCAGCAGCCAGGCCAGCATGAGGCTGGTGCTGCCTTGCACCTGCGACAGGCAGGACAAACCCAGCGCAAACATCACGCTGGTGCCCATGAGCACCGGGCGGCCGCCCCAGCGGTCGATGGCGCGCCCGGCGAACGGGCCCAGCGCTGCCGAGGCCAGCAGGGCCACCGTGAAGGCGATCCAGATTTGCGAGATGGGCAGGCCCAGGCCGTCGGCCATGGGCCGGGCGAGCAGGGCGGGGAGGTAGTAAGTGGAGCCCCAGGCCAGGGTCTGCGCCGTGCCCAGGCGCAGCACCAGCGGCCAGGTGCGGGGGTCGGTCATGCGAACACGGTGTGGGACCGACCGGGCCGCAGGGTGTCAGGCGATGTCGAAGGCGTGGAAACCGAAACGTCCCTGGCGCCGGTCGGCGAAGTAGTGCTCCAGCGTTTCCTTGACGGTGCGAAACGCGATCTCGTCCCAGGGGATCTGGTCTTCGGTGAACAGCCGCGCCTCGATGGTTTCGTGTCCGGGGTCGAACACATCGCTGAGCAGGCGGGCCCGGTAGTAGATGTGCACCTGGCCCACGCGGGAGACGTTCATCAGCGTGAAGATCTCGCCCATCTCGAATTGCGCACCGGCTTCTTCCACGGTTTCGCGCGCAGCGCCCTCGGCCGTGGTTTCGTGCAGTTCCATCGATGTTGCGTTTGCAGAGCAACACGTACTGACCGCTGTCGCCCCAGACCGGCACCGTGCCCACCACGTTGAGCGGGTTGTCGTAGTGCACCAGATGGCAGGCCGGACAGACCGCGCGGGGCTTGGTGTCGCCGTCGTCGGGCAAGCGGATGTCGACGGCGGTTCCGCAGTTGCGGCAGTGTTTGGCGGGTGGTCGAAGCATCTGGTCAGTTTAGCGGTCTGGCGTGGCGACGAAAAAAAGCCGGGCCATGGCCCGGCTTTCAGAGCAGGATCGACCTCAGGCTTTCTTGCCGTGCTTGGCAATCAGCGCCTTCGCGGTTTCCAGCAACTCCTTGCCGTTGAAACCGCGCTTGTCCATGTCCTGCATCCACTCGATCTCCACCAGACGCGCCTTGCGCCGGAACTCCTGCGCTTCGGCGGCCGGGATGGTGTAGATCGTGTTGCCCTGTTTCACCGCCGACTCGCGGCCGGCCACATCGCCGGCTTGCTGCGTCTTGCCCAACCAGGCCGAGGTTTCCATGCCGGAATTCTTGTCGATCACGGCCCTGAGGTCGGGTGGCAGGCTGGCGTACTTCGCCATGTTCATGGCCATCACAAAGGTGGTGGTGTAGAGCGCGCCGCCGGCCGGGTCGAACTCGCTGTGGAACTTGGTCAGCTCCTGCACCTTGACCGAGGGCACAACTTCCCAGGGAATCACGCAGCCGTCGATGACGCCTTTGGAGAGTGCGTCGGGAATCTGCGGCAGCGGCATGCCCACCGGCGTGGCGCCCAGGTAGCCCAGCATCTTGGTGATCTGGCGGGTGGGGCCGCGCACCTTGGAGCCGCGCAGGTCTTCAGCGGTCTTGATCTGCTTGCTGCGCATGTGGAACATGCCCGGGCCGTGCACCTGCAGGGCGATGGGCTGCACGTCCTTGAACTCGTCCTTGGCCACGGTCTGCACGTATTCCCAGTAGGCCTTGGAGGTGGCCTCGGCGTTGTTCATCATGAACGGCAGTTCGAACACTTCAATGCGCGGGAAACGGCCCGGCGTGTTGCCCGGCAGGGTCCAGACGATGTCGACCACGCCGTCGCGTGCCTGGTCGAACAGCTGCACCGGCGAGCCGCCGAGCTGCATGGCGGGATAGCCCTTCTCGACCTTGTCCATCCAGGCCTTGTGCATGTTCAGCCACACGTTGGACTGCGGCGCCATGAAGGTGTGGAACTTGAGCGTGACGCTTTGTTGTGCCATGCCCACCAGGGCGGGGCCACCCAATGCCACGGCGGCGCCAGTCTGGAGCAAGGTTCTGCGTTGGATCATGAAAAGGTCTCCTGAGGTCGATGAAAAAGTGAATCAAGGATAGGTGCAGGCGTTGCCGACCGCGAGAGGTCAAACCCGCAAGGGCACCGGGTGTGCGACGTGGAACCCGGTGTTTCCTTCAGCCGATGGACACGCTGAGGGGCGTGAGACCTTCCACTGCGCCGACCAGCAGGTCGCCGCGCACCACGGCGTTCACGCCTTCGGGTGTGCCGGTGTAGATCAGGTCGCCGGGTTGCAGTTCCCAGGCGGCCGAGAGGTGTTCGATGGTCTCGGCCACGTTCCAGATCAGCTTGTTGACGTTGCTGCGCTGACGATCGCTGCCGTTGACCTGCAGCCAGATCGGCGCGTTGTTCACATCGCCGGCGTCGGCCGCCAGCGTGATCGGGCCGATGGGCGCCGAGTGGTCGTAGGCCTTGCCGATGCACCAGGGGCGGCCTTGTTTTTTCATCTCGCCTTGCAGGTCGCGGCGGGTCATGTCCAGGCCCATGTTCTTGCCGCCGGTGCCGATGGCCACCACCAGCTCGATTTCGTGGTGCAGGTTGCTGGTGAGGCTGGGGTAGGGCGTGCTGGCGGTCTGGCCCGGTTCGGCCACCACGATGGTGTCGGCCGGCTTCAGAAAGAAGAACGGCGGCTCACGGCCAGTGAAGCCCATTTCTTTCGCGTGCTCTTCGTAGTTGCGGCCCACGCAGTAGATGCGGTGCACCGGAAAGCGATCGGGGCTGCCGACGACGGGCACGGAGACGGTGGCGGGTGGCGTGAAGGCGTAGTGCTCGGTCATGGCGTGCGGGAGGGGTTGGAGGAGGCTGATGGGATCAGTGTGCCATCAGTGTTGCGAAGCGGGCAGCCGCACCACCAGGCCGTCCAGCTCGGCGGTGAGCCGCACCTGGCAGCTCAGGCGGCTCTGCGGCTCGACCGGGCTGGAGGCGAAGTCGAGCATGTCGAGCTCGTCGGGCACGGGAGCGGGGAGCAGGGTGGACCAGGGGGCATCGATCATCACGTGGCAAGTGGCGCAGGTGAGGCTGCCACCGCAGTCGGCTTCGATGCCCTTCACGTTGGCGTCCACAGCGGCCTTCATGAGGCTGTCGCCGGGGCGGGCCTGGATGTCTTGCTGTGTCTGGTCGGGGTGGATGAACCGGATGGAAATCATGTGAAAACTCGTGGGGTGGATCAGGTGCGGGCGAAGTACTCGCGGCGTTCAAAGTCGGTCTTGTCCTCGGCCTGCGCGTGGCGCTCGATCTCGCTGCGTTTGACACGGCAGAAGTGGTGCAGGACATCGTCGCCGAAACCGGCGCACAAGGCCGCGTCGGATTCGAGTGCCTGCAGGCCTTCGGTCAGCGTGGTGGGTATTTTCTCGCTGCCGCCCGCGTAGGGTGTCTCGCTGGCCAGTGGCGGCTGCAGCTGCTGGTTGAGGCCGTCGAGCCCGGCGTGGATCTGCGCGGCCATGTAGAGGTACGGATTGGCGGCGGGCTCGCCGATGCGGTTTTCGATGCGCGTCGCCTGGTCGCCCGCGCCGCCCACCACGCGCAGCATGGCGCCGCGGTTGTCCCGGCCCCAGAGCACGGCCTGCGGCGCCAGCGCGTTGGGGCGAAAGCGAGCGAAGCCGTTGATGGTGGGCGTGCACAGTGGCGTCATGCCGCGCGCATGCGCCAGCAGACCGGCGAGCCAGTGGCTGGCCACATCCGACAAGGTGTGCCGCGCATCGAGCGCGGTGGTGTCGGGCGCGGGGCTGTCGCGCAAGGAGGCATTGCGTCCGGTTTTCAGATCCACCAGCGACTGGTGCAGGTGCCAGCCGCTGGACATGATGTGCGGGAACGGCGGGCGGCACATGAAGGTGGCGTGAAAACCCGCGCGGCGCAGCGCCTGGCGCACGCCATTGCGAAACAGCACCATCTGGTCGGCGGCGGTGAGCGCGTCGGTGGCGTCGAACACGGCCTCCACCTGGCTCGGGCCGAGTTCGATTTCCAGCGATTGCAGCGGCAGGCCCAGCGCCTGCGCGGTGCGCTGCACGATGCGCAGCGGCTCGTCGCTCATGTCCATCATCGCTTCGGCCTGCAGGTTGTAGCCCGGGTGGATCATCTCCACCGTGGGCGGCAGGCCGGGCCAGCCAGCGAGCGCGGGGTCGAGCTGCGGCCGGGTGTCGGTGATGCGGTAGATGTGGAACTCGACTTCCAGCCCGGTTTTGAGGCCGTAGCCCGCTTCACCCAACCGGGCCAGCGCGGTCTGCAGCACGCGCCGGGTGTCGATGGGCACGGGGCTGCCGTCGGCAAACCAGGGCTGGCAGCGCAGCCAGCCGGTGTGGAGCGCCCAGGGCAGCTCGGTGAAGCTCTCGGGGTCGGGCAGCAGCAGGAGGTTGGCCGCGCCGGCAAAGCCGGGCAGGTCGTCGGTGCCGCCGGGCTCGAACACTTTCCACGCGGTGCGGTCGGCGGTGTCCTTGAGCATGAGCGTGCCCACCATGCCCACGCCGTCCAGCAGCGCGCGCATGGCCGCCGTGGCGGTGAGGGTCTTGCCGCGCAGCATGCCGTGGGTGTCGCACCAGCCCATGCGCACCAGCTCGACGCCACTGGCCTCGATGCGTTTGACCAGGCGCACACACGCGGCCTCGCGAGCGGCGGTGTGGATGCCGCAGCGTTCGGCGAAGTGCGTCATTGGGCCGCCACGGTTTCAGTGGACGCGTGGTGCCAGGGCGCGCCCTCGCGTCTGGCGCGAACGGCGTCTTGCCACCAGGCCGCCCAGTCTTGCGCCGGGGCGATGCCATCCACGGTCTCGGGGCCGCTGATCTGGCCATGCAGCGATGGATCGGCGATGCCAGGCGCGGTGCCGCCTTGCTCCACCGTGTCGATGGCTTGCTGGAGCAGGCGGCGGTTGGCCATGATCACTTTGTCGGTGGTGCCCAGGTGCTCACGCGTGCGGTCCTGGATGGCGCCCATGCTTTCGCAGGCCCACTGGTCGTGCACGTTGATGTCGTCCTCGCCCATGCCGAGGTAGGTGCGGCTCTGCTGCTCTTCGGCGTTGAAGCCCCAGTTGTTGTGGCGCCCGGTTTTCGGCCGGTAGTCGGGCAGGGTCACGGCGGCCAGGCGAGGCGCGCGCATGGCGTCCTTGTCCACCGGGCCGGTGAAGCTGGTGAAAAAGGCGAACCAATAACTGTGGGTGTCGTCCACCGGCACGTGCATCTGCGTGATCGTCATGGTCTCGGAGAGCGGGATCACGAAGGTTTGCGGAAACACGGCGTGGGTCACGCGCACGTGCGTGAGTTCGTGGGTCATGGGGCGCAGCGCGGTGAGCTGCAGTCCGTGGGGCTTGGCTTCAAAGGAAATCAGGGGTTGGCCGAACTCGCGCATCACGCGCGTCATGGGCCAGCGCTCGCCGCCCACGTCGCCGGCGCTGGCGCCGCGAAACTGCTTGCCGTAGCTGTCGTCCAGCGACGCGTCGTTGAAGAAGCGGTGCAAATAGGAGGCGTGCGCCGGGTCGATGCCCACTTCAAACGCTTGCAGCCAGTTGCAGTTCCACAGGCCCTTGAACGCGAACGTGTGCGAGGCAGGGGCGTTGAAACAGTCCAGGGCGGGGAAGGGTGGCGGTGTCTGGTCTTCGGGGCCGAACCAGCCGAACAGCACACCGCTTTTTTCCACCAGCGGGTAGCTGCGCTGCCGGATGCGGGTGCACAAGGTGCTGCCGGCGGGTTCGCCCGGGGTTTCGATGCACTGGCCGGTGTTGTCGAACTTCCAGCCGTGAAAGGGGCAGCGCAGACCATCACCCTCGTTGCGGCCAAAAGCCAGGTCGGCGCCACGGTGGGGGCAGTCGCGGTCGAGCAGGCCGTAGCTGCCTTGGGCGTCGCGAAACAGCACGAAGTCTTGACCCAGCACGCGCACGGCCTTGACCGGGCGCACCGCCATGGACGGTTCCAGCGCGGGGTCGAACTCGTCGAGCAGCGCCACCGGCTGCCAGTAGCGGCGCAGCAATTCACCCCCGGGGGTGCGGGGCCCGACCTGGGTCAGGCGCTGGTTGAGTTCGGCTTTCATGGGGGCTCCAGTGGGCGGTGTTCAAACGGTATCCCGTTTATATTTTTCAGTGTACAGTTTGCGCCATGAGCCTGCAAGACACCGTTTTGATGCAATTGCGCGACCTGATCCTGAGCGGCCAGTTCGAGCCCGGGCACCGCCTGGCCGAGCAGCAGCTGGCCGAGCGGCTGGGCGCCTCGCGCACACCGGTGCGCGCCGCGCTCGTGACGCTGGAGCAGGAAGGGCTGGTCGAAGCCAACGAGACAGGCAAGTACCTGGTGCGCCAGTTCACCGCGCAGGAAGTGACCGACGCCATTGCGGTGCGTGGGCACCTCGAAGGCATGGCCGCGCGGCTGGTGGCGGAGCACGGCGTGTCGCGCCAGTTGCAGGGCCAGCTGCAGGCCTGTCTGGACGAGGGTGACCGACTGCTGGCTGAGAGCCCGCTCACCATCGAGAGTTACGCGACCTATGCGGTGATGAACGACCGCTTCCATGCGCTGCTGCTGGAGGCCTGCGGCAACCGGGCCTTGCAACGCGCTGTTGCGCTCAACGACAAGCTGCCGTTCGCGCCGGCCTCGGCCATGCTGCCCATGCAGGGCACGGTGGCGCTGGACCGCGACTGGATGCTCTACGCGCACCGCCAGCACCACATGCTGTTCAACGCACTGCAGCGCGGTGAGGGCGCCCGCGCGCAGGCGCTGGCGGTGGAGCACACCGAGGTGGCGCAGATGAACATGCGCCTGGCGCTGGAGCGGCGCGCCGAGTCGGAGCGGGTGATGCCGGTGATGCGGCTGGTGGTGGGCTGACACGGGCGCGGTGTATCGTCCCGGGCATGCCGCCCACCGCCGAACCCGCCTCCACCAACGGCCTCACGCTGCGGCGCGTGGCCATCGACACGTACCACGAGAACGTCGCCTACCTGCACCGCGACTGCGAAGTGGTGCGGGCCGAAGGCTTCCAGGCCTTGTCCAAGGTGGAGGTGCGCGCCAACGGGCGGCGCATCCTGGCCACGCTCAATGTGGTGGACGACAGCAGCATCGTGGGCTGCAACGAGATCGGTGTGTCCGAAGACGCTTTTGCCCGGCTGGACGTGGCCGGTGGCCACCCGGCGTCGGTGTCGCCCGCCGAGCCGCCCGAATCGATTCCGGCGCTGTTTCGCAAGATCAACGGCGAGCGGCTGGGCCGTGACGACTTCCGCCACATCGTCCGCGACATCGCCGAGCTGCGCTATTCCAAGATCGAGCTCACCGCCTTCGTGGTGGCCTGCAACCGCAGCGAGCTCGACCGCGAGGAGGTCTATTTTTTGACCGAGGCCATGGTGGCCAGCGGCCGTCGGCTCGACTGGCACGAGCCGCTGGTGGTGGACAAACACTGCATCGGCGGCATCCCCGGCAACCGCACCTCGATGCTGGTGGTGCCCATCGTCGCCGCCCACGGGCTGGTGTTCCCCAAGACCTCGTCGCGCGCCATCACGTCGCCAGCGGGTACCGCCGACACCATGGAGGTGCTGGCCAATGTGGAGCTGCCGTTCGAGCAGCTCACCGGCATCGTGCGCCAGCACCACGGCTGCCTGGCCTGGGGTGGCACGGCCCAGCTCTCCCCGGCGGACGACGTGCTGATCTCGGTGGAGCGCCCCCTGTCCATCGATTCGCCCGGCCAGATGGTGGCCTCCATCCTGTCCAAGAAGATCGCCGCCGGCGCCACGCACCTCGTGCTCGACATCCCCATCGGCCCCACGGCGAAGGTGCGGTCCATGCCCGAGGCGCAGCGCCTGCGCCGCCTGTTTGAATACGTGGCGCAGCGTTTGCACCTCTCGCTGGACGTGGTGATCACCGACGGTCGCCAGCCGGTGGGCCGCGGCGTGGGCCCGGTGCTCGAAGCCCGCGATGTGATGCAGGTGCTGGAAAACGACCCGCGCGCGCCCGACGACCTGCGGCAAAAATCGCTGCGGCTGGCGGGCCGCCTGATCGAATGCAGCCCCGATGTGCGCGGTGGTGACGGCTTTCGCATCGCGCGCGACATCCTCGATTCCGGCCGTGCGCTGGCGCAGATGCGCGCCATCGTGCAGGCACAAGGCGACCGGGGGTTTGACCATCACCACCCGGCGCTGGGTGCCCTCACGCTGGCGGTGAAGGCACCCGCGGCCGGCGTGGTCATCGGCATCGACAACCTGCAGATCGCTCAGATCGCGCGCCTGGCCGGCGCGCCCAAGGTGCGGGGTGCGGGTGTGGACCTGTGCGTCAAACTCGGTGAGCCGGTGTCCGCCGGTGATGTGCTCTACCGGGTGCACGCCAGCTACCCGGCCGATCTCGAATTCGCCCGCCAGGCCAGTGTGCGCGCCAGTGGTTTCAGCCTGGGCACCGCTGCCCAGGTGCCCCAAGTCTTTGTGGAGTTCTGATGTCCCTCTCCAACAAACCCGATGCGGGTTGTGTGCTGTGTTTCGACGATGAAGCGGCGCTGGCCGGCCAGGCCGCCAGCGCCCTCGGCATGGCCGTGGCGGTGGTGGCGCGCCACCGCTTCCCCGATGGCGAGATGCGCCTGCGCCTGCCCGCCGAGCTGCCTGAGCGCGTGGTGCTCTGGCGTGGCCTGCAGCAGCCCAACGAAAAACTGGTCGAGCTGCTGCTGACCGCGCAGACCGCGCGCCGGCTGGGCGCCAAACACGTCTCGCTGGTGGCCCCTTACATGGCCTACATGCGCCAGGACATCGAATTCAATCCGGGCGAGGCCATCAGCCAGCGCATCGTGGGTGGTTTTCTGGCCGGCTTGTTCGATGCCATCATCACCGTGGACCCGCACCTGCACCGCGTGGCCACGCTGGATGAAGCCATGCCGGTGAAGGACGCGATCTCGCTCAGCGGCGCGCCGCTGCTGGCCGACCACATCGCCACCCAGCGCCAGAACCCGCTGCTGATGGGGCCGGACGAAGAAGCGCTGCAATGGGTGGCGCTCGCTGCGAAGCGGCACGGCTGGGACCATGCGGTGTGCCGCAAGACGCGCCATGGCGATCGGGAGGTGGACATCGAACTGCCCGAGCTGCCGGTGGCCGGCCGCGCGGTGGTGCTCATGGACGACGTGGCCAGCTCCGGCCACACGCTGGCGCGAGCGGCGGTGAAGCTGCGCGCCGCGGGGGCGAGGTCGGTGGACGTGGCGGTCACGCACGCGCTGTTTGCGTCAGGCGCGGTGCAGCTGGTGCGCAGTTCGGGCGTGGGGGAAATCTGGAGCACCGACTGCATTTCGCATCCGTCAAATGCCGTGAGCATCGTCCCTGAGGTGGTGAGGTCATTGCAGGGGCTGGCCGTGGCGAACGGTTGACCCGCGCAGAATCAGGGTTTTCCCGAGTGGCCGCCAGGCCGCTCTCCAATGGCGGCCCTCGGGCCGCACGTCATTTCTGCATCCGGAACCTCTCACATGGCATCACTGTTCGAACCAACCACCGCCGGCAGCATTTCACTGGCCAACCGCATCGTCATGGCGCCGCTCACGCGCAACCGCGCGCCCAACGCCGTGCCCACGCCGCTCATGGCCACCTATTACCAGCAGCGCGCCACGGCCGGCCTGCTGATCACCGAAGCCACCGCCATCAGCCACCAGGGCCAGGGCTACGCGGACGTGCCCGGGCTCTACGCACCCGAGCAGATCGAAGGCTGGAAAGCCGTGACCGCCGCGGTGCACGCCGCGGGCGGCAAAATCGTCACGCAACTCTGGCACGTGGGCCGTGTGTCGCACGTGGACCTGCAACCCAATGGGGCAGCGCCCGTGGCGCCCTCGGCCATCGCGGCCAAGACCAAGACCGTGCTGCTCAAGGACGGCGCGCCCGTGTTCGTTGACACCTCGGTCCCCCGTGCGCTGGAGACCAGCGAGCTGCCCGGCATCGTGAACGACTACCGCAAGGCCGCTCTGGCTGCCATCGAAGCGGGCTTTGACGGCGTGGAGATTCACGCTGCCAACGGTTACTTGATCGACCAGTTCCTCAAGACCGGCAGCAACCTGCGCACCGACGCGCACGGCGGCAGCATCGAGAACCGTGCCCGTTTGCTGGTGGAGGTGGTGCAGGCCGTGACCGACGCCATCGGCGCGGGCCGCACCGGCGTGCGCCTGTCGCCCGTGACCCCGGCCAACGACGTGATCGATGCCGATCCGCAGCCGCTGTTCATTCATGTGATGCAGGAGCTCGCGAAGTTCGACCTCGCGTACGTGCACTTCATCGAGGGCGCCACCGGTGGCCCGCGCGAGCTGGCCGACCGCCCCTTCGACTACGACGCGTTGCGCGATGTCTACCACGCAGCCGGCGGCCAGGCCGCCTGGATGGTCAACAACGGCTACGACCTGGCCTTGGCCCAGGGTGCCGTGAACAATGGCGCCGATCTGGTGGCCTTTGGCAAGACCTACATTGCGAATCCAGACCTCGTCCAGCGTCTGAAGCAAGGCGGTCCGTTCAATGAGCCGGACAGCAAGACCTTCTACGGCGGCGGCGCCCAAGGCTACACCGACTACCCCGCGCTGCAGGCGGCCTGAAGCCGTTCTGCTGATTGACAGGATGGGGCCTGCGGGCATGGTTCGCAGGCCTTTTTCACGCCTGTCGGCCGACGGTGCTTTATCCTCGCTGCCATGAAGCTCTACAACTACTTCCGCTCCTCGGCCTCGTTTCGCGTGCGCATCGCGCTGGCCCTCAAAGGCCTCGATTACGAATACCACTCGGTTCACCTGGCCAAGGGTGAGCACAAGCTGCCGGCTTACGCCGACATCGCGGTGGAAGGCCTGGTGCCCTTGCTCGAACTCGATGACGGCACGCGGCTGACGCAGTCGATGGCCATCATCGAATACCTCGACGAACTGCACCCCACCCCCGCCTTGCTGCCGGCCGACGCGCTGGACCGTGCGCGCGTGCGGGCGCTCTCCCAGATCATTGCGTGCGAGATCCACCCCATCAACAACCTGCGCGTGCTCAAGTACCTGAGCAAGGACCTCCAGGTGGACGAGGACACCAAGAACACCTGGTACCGCCACTGGGTACGCAGCGGGCTGGAGTCGTTCGAGCGCCAGCTGGCCGCGCAGCCACCCGGCACCTATTGTTTCGGGGAAACACCGACCCTGGCCGATTGCTGCCTGGTGCCGCAGATCTTCAACGGCCAGCGTTTCAACGTCGACTTCTCGGGGCTGCCGCGCACCATGGCCGCATTCGAGGCCTGCATGAAGCATCCCGCGTTCCAGAAAGCGCAACCCTCGGCCTGCCCGGACGCCGAAACCTGATGCTGCTGACGGCCGACGGCATCCAACCCGATTGGCCTGCGCCGCCCGGCGTGCGGGCGCTGTTCACCACGCGCCTGGGTGGCGTGTCGGTGCCGCCGTTCGACAGTTTCAACCTGGGTGATCACGTCCGCGACGAGCCTCTGGCTGTCGCGGGCAACCGCGAACGGCTTGCAGCCCTCACAGCGCCCGCGCGACCGGTGTTCTTGCAGCAGGTGCATGGCACACACGTCGTGCCGCTGACCCCCGACACGCCCGATGGCACCACCGCCGATGCCTGCGTGGCACACGGCCCCGGCGTCGTGGCCACGATCATGGTGGCCGATTGTTTGCCGGTGCTGTTCACGCACGCGTCAGGCACCTGGGTGGCCGCGGCGCACGCGGGCTGGCGGGGTCTGGTTCAAGGCGTGCTGGAGGCCACCGTCGGAACTTTGCGCGAGTCGGCCGGCGAGGGCGATATCGTGGTCTGGCTGGGCCCCTGCATCGGGCCGGGCGCGTTTGAAGTGGGGGCGGAGGTGTGCGAGACGTTCGTGGCGGCCGACCCCGAAGCGGGCGCCCATTTCTGGCCTCTGGGCAAAGGCAAGTTTCTGGCCGATCTGCAGGCCCTGGCTCGCCTGAGGCTTCAGGCGATGGGCATCACCCATGTGCACGGCAACGATGGATCACCGCCCTGGTGCACCGTGACACAGACCTCACGTTTCTTTTCGCACCGGCGCGACGCCGCCTTGCTCGGCAGCACCGGCCGCATGGCCGCCTGCGTCTGGATCGAGTGAAACACCAGTTGCCGGTTCTGCATTGGCGGCCAGTCGCGCCATCTGGGCCTGATGTTCGGCCGCTTCGCGGGCCTTGATTTCCTTGCGCCGTGCAGGGGTCCTCATCACGTAAACCACGAGGACGACGGGCAGCAAACCGTAAAGAAAAAAGGTCACAATGGCCCCGAGGATGGATCCGGTGGAGTTGCTCGCCTCCGCCACCGACATCATCAAAACCACATACATCCAACCGATCACGACCAGGTACACAGCATTCCTTGCAGACCGGGGAAACCATGTCAGTCTGCTGGAAGCCGCCACGCAGATACTGGGGAAAACCCGGAAATTTTTCCCCACCGTGGGGATGATAAGCCGCACACAAAAGCACAGGAGACCAGCATGACATCGGGCAAAACCCCACCCACCGACTGGCTGGAGACCGCCAACCAGTTCCAGCAAAACCTTGTTCAGCAATGGACGCAGGTGGCCCAGGCTTTTCCCGGGGCTGCGGCGGGTGTCCAGCCCGGCGCAACCGACCCCTTTGCGGCATTCAAGGCGTTCATGCCGCAAGCGGGTGGAGCCAACCCGTTCGGGATGGCCATGCCGACAGGTGGGGCGGTCTTCCCCGGCATGCCAGCGATGCCGGCCATGCCCGGCATGGGCGACATGTTCAAGAATGCGTCGGGTCAGCAGGTCAGTTTTGATCCTGCGAAGCTGCTCGAGATCCAGAACCAGTACCTCAAGGACGTGACCGGCCTGTGGAACCAGGGCCCGGCGGTCAAGCCCGAGGGCGATCGGCGCTTTGCGTCCGATGCCTGGGCCAACAACCCGATGGCAGCGTTCTCCGCCGCAGCCTACCTGCTCAACGCGCGCACCCTCATGGCCCTGGCCGACGCGGTGCAGGGCGATGCCAAAACCCGCACCCGCGTGCGCTTCGCGGTGCAGCAGTGGATCGACGCCAGTGCGCCGAGCAACTTCCTGGCCTTCAACGCCGAAGCGCAGAAAAAAGCCATCGACACCCAAGGCGAGAGCATCGCCAAGGGCATGGCCAACCTGCTGCACGACATGAAGCAGGGCCATGTCTCCATGACCGACGAGAGCGTGTTCGAGGTGGGCAAGAACGTGGCCACCACCGAAGGCGCGGTGGTGTTCGAGAACGAGCTGTTTCAGCTGATCGAATACAAGCCACTCACGGCCAAGGTCTACGAGCGCCCGTTCCTGCTGGTGCCGCCCTGCATCAACAAGTTCTACATCCTCGATCTGCAGCCCGAGAACTCGCTGATCCGCTACTGCGTGGAGCAGGGTCACCGCACCTTTGTGGTGAGCTGGCGTAACCCCGACGAGTCGCTGGCCCACGCCACCTGGGACCAGTACATCGAAGACGCGGTGATCAAGGCCATCGAGGTCACGCAAGACATCACGGGTGCCGAGACCATCAATGCGCTGGGCTTCTGCGTGGGCGGCACCATGCTGGGCACGGCGCTGGCCGTGCTGGCTGCGCGCGGTGAAGAGTCGGTGAACTGCGCGACCTTTCTCACCACGCTGCTCGACTTCACCGACACCGGCATCCTCGACGTGTTCATCGACGAGAACTTCGTCAAGTACCGCGAGGCGCAGTTCGCCCAGGGCGGCCTCATGCCCGGGCGAGATCTCGCCACCACCTTCAGCTTCCTGCGCCCGAACGACCTGGTGTGGAACTACGTGGTGGGCAACTACCTCAAGGGCGAGACGCCGCCGCCGTTTGACCTGCTGTACTGGAACTCCGACAGCACCAACCTGCCGGGCCCGTACTACACGCGCTACCTGCGCCAGATGTACCTGGAGAACAACCTCATCAAGCCCGGCAAGATGACGGTGTGCGGCGAGCAGATCGACTTCCGCCAGGTGAAGCTGCCGGTCTACCTCTACGGCTCGCGCGAAGACCACATCGTGCCCATCGGCGGCGCCTATGCGAGCACCCAGGTGTTCCCCGGCAAGAAGCGTTTCGTCATGGGGGCCTCGGGCCACATCGCCGGCGTGATCAACCCGGCCAGCAAGAAGAAGCGCAGCCACTGGATCGGCTCGGCCACCAAATTCCCGAAAGACGTGAACGAGTGGATCGCCAGCGCGGATGAACAAGCCGGCAGCTGGTGGACCGACTGGGCCGCCTGGCTCAAGCCGCAGGCAGGCAAACAGATCGCGGCGCCCAAGACCTACGGCAAGGGCAAGAGCTACGCGGTCATCGAGCCCGCGCCGGGTCGCTACGTCAAAGCCAAGGCTTGACCCCGAATTTTTTCAGCACAACAAGGAGCAAACCCATGGAAGACATCGTCATCGTTTCAGCCGCCCGCACCGCCGTCGGCAAGTTCGGCGGCTCGCTCGCCAAAGTCCCCGCCACCGAGCTCGGC
>LNFM01014020.1_pt1 | contig 22767 bp, 22 predicted proteins | sample 596031 | NCBI WGS metagenome assembly LNFM01 (sample SAMN04254537, study PRJNA301005) | activated carbon metagenome | isolation source: dual media filters at the Ann Arbor, Michigan drinking water treatment plant | place: USA: Ann Arbor | reverse complement strand
TCGAGGCGATCAACGGCTCAAGCGCGGTGCTGCAGGCGCTGTCGTCGGGCCAGGCGCAATTCGGTCGCCCCGGCCCCGGCCCGGTGCTGGCAGCACGCGGACGGGATGTGGATGTGGTCTTCATCTACAACTTCGCGGCCAAATCGAACTTCGGCGTCGTCGTTCCCGCCGACAGCCCGGTCCAGACCCCGGCCGACCTCAAGGGCAAGGTGATCGGCACCGGCACCGCCGACGGCGCGGAAGTGGGCTTTGCCCGCAACGTGATGTCCGGCTCGGGCCTGACGGACGGCACGGATTACACCTTCCTCACGGTCGGTGACGGCGGCCCTGCGACAGCGGCCTTCTCTTCGGGCGAGATCGATGCCTACTCGGCCTCGACCGCTGATGCGGCGATCCTGAACCAGCGTGGCGTTGCCGTGCGCGAGATCACCCCGCCGGAATACGCGCGCTTCTTCGGCAACGGCTTTGTCACCACGGGCGAGCTTATCCGCACCAACCCCGAGCTGGTGGAGAAGTTCGTGCGCGCGATCTACCGGGGCCACGTCTTTGCACTCGATCCGGCCAATCGCGACAAGGTTCTGGCACATATGGCTGCCGGCAACCCGCAGGAAAGCGAAGACGCGGCGTTTGCGGCGGCTCTCTTCGATGCGGTCAAGGAAAAGACGATCCCGGTCGATATGACCAACGGCTATGGCTACCAGCCGCCAGAGGTCTGGGAAGAATGGCAGGCCGTCCAGATCGCCGGTGGTGAACTGTCCGGCCCGCTGCCCGATCTCAGCGCCGCCTACACCAACGACTTCACGCTCAAGGTCAACGGGAGCGCGAACTGATGCAGGCTGCCGCAGTCCGGACCCAGCCGGAGGCCTCGCAAGGGGCACCCGTCTACCAGTTGCGCAATGTGGGCAAGACCTATGCCCGCAATGCCATCACGGCGCTTGAGGGGGTCAACCTGACCCTGACCAAGGGCAGCTTCTCGGCTGTCATCGGGTCAAGCGGCTGCGGCAAGTCAACCTTGCTGAAGATCATGTCGGGATTGATCCCACCCTCTACTGGGCGGGTCGTCCTGCAAGGCAAGCCGGTGCGCGGCCCGCGCCGCGACATCGGAATGATGTTCCAGCAGGCCACGCTGTTTCCCTGGCGCACGACGCTGGAGAATATCGTCCTGCCGATCGAAATCCGCGACGGAAAGGCGGCTGCCAAGGCGGCACAAACCCAGGCGCGCGCGCTTCTGGAACTGGTGGGCCTGAAAGGTTTCGAAGACACCTATCCGTCCGAGCTTTCTGGCGGCATGGCGCAACGCGCGTCGATCTGCCGGATGCTGATCACCGAACCGGCGGTGCTTTTGCTGGACGAACCGTTTAGTGCACTGGACGAATTGACCCGGGATTTCATGAACATGGAATTGCAGCGCATCTGCACGGCGCGCGATGCAACAGCCTTCCTCGTGACCCACTCGATCCCCGAGGCGGTGATTCTGTCTGACGTCGTCTACGTCATGAAGCCGCGCCCCGGCCGGATTGCCGAGGTCGTGACCATCGACCTGCCGCGCCCCCGCACCCTCGACATGATGACCACCCCCAAGTTCGGCGAGATCGTCGAACACATCCGCGGACGGCTCGACAAGGAGGCCTTCATATGAGCAACCTCGAACCGATTGCCGACGCGTTGGATGACGGCGGTGAGACCGTCTGGACCGAGCAAACGACCTGGATGGACCGGGTGCCGCGTTCCATCAAGATGATCTTTGTCTTCGTGGTCTTCGTTCTTCTGTGGGACCTGGTCACCCGCTTCGGCTTTGTCAGCCCGATCATCCTGCCGACGCCGACCGAGACCTTCTTCGACCTCATCTTCGTGGGTAAGAACCTGCTCAGTGGCGGCTACATGCTGGGCGCTCTCTGGATCACGATGCTCGAAGTTTTCTACGGCTTCATCCTCGCAATCGCGATCGGCTTTTCGCTGGGCGTTATCGTGGGCGAGACGGCGTTCGGGGAAGAGGCGATCATGCCCTATCTCGTTGCCATCGACACCATGCCCAAGGTCGCCTTTGCCCCACTGTTCGTGGCCTGGCTTGGGTTCGACATCGACAGCAAGGTCGCCCTTGCAGCCTTCATCGCGACCTTCCCGATCGTGGTCGGCACGGCGGCGGGCCTGCATGCAGCCGACACCAACAGCCGCAACCTATTCAAGACAATGGGCGCAAGCCGCTGGCAGACATTGATGAAGATGAAGCTGCCGATGGCCTTGCCGCAGATCTTCACCGGCTTGAAGATTGCCTCGGTCGGCGTTATGGCCGGGGCTATCACGGGCGAATTCCTCGGCGGCGGCAAGGGCTTTGGCGAGCTGATCCGAACCGCCGCCTCGCAGCTCAACACGCCGCGGGTGTTCTCGCTGATCCTTTATCTGTCGGTGGTCGGAATGGGTCTTTTCTCATTCGTCTCGTGGATGCAGCGTCGCGTTGTGTTCTGGCAGAAGGATCGCGTCTCGTCGGGGGTCGAATAACGCATGGCCGGCCTGGTCGCGGCGGACAGCCTGACGGATTTTGCCGCGCGGGCATTCCGCAGCCTGGGTGTTCCCGAGGCGGATGCACTGTCGGTGGCTGGCTTGATGGTCGAAGCTGATCTTCTGGGCCACGAGACCCATGGCCTGTTCCGCCTGCGCCAGTATGTAAACCGACTGCGCGGCGGGGGCTGCAACCCTGCCGCACATCCACGGGTTGTCCGCCAGACCGCCGCGACCGCCCTTGTTTATGGCGACAACGGGCTCGGTCATCTCGCGATGACCATGGCGCGCGATCTTGCGATGGCAAAGGCGAGGGAGGCAGGGATCGGCTGGGTCGGCGTGCGCGGCGGCAATCACGCCGGTCCGGCGGCGCTCTATGTCCGGCCTCAGGCGGCGGCGGGGATGATCGGCATCTGTGCCGCCGTGGGTAGCGCCAACCATGTCGCGCCCTTCGGCGGCACGGACCTGCTTCTCGGCACCAACCCGATCGCCATCGCCGCACCGGGCGGGGCTGACCCCTTCGTGCTGGACATGGCGACCACGGTCGCTGCGGTCGGCAAGATCAAGACCCTCGCCCAGCGGGGCGAGCCGATGCCCGAAGGCTGGATGGTTGGGCGCGACGGCAAGCCCCTGACCGACCCAGGCCGTCTGACCGAAGGCTTCCTTCTGCCGATCGGCGGGGCCAAGGGTTATGGACTGGCCATGGCGATCGGGCTTCTGGCGGGCGTGCTAAACGGGGCGGCCTTCGGGTCGGATGTGGTGGATTTCACCGCCGACACCACCAGCCCCACCAACACCGGCCAGTTCGTCGCGGCCATCGACATCGCGGCATTTGGCGACCTTTCGGCCTTCACCGAAACCGCAATGCGCGTGTTCGACGAGATGCGCGCCTCGCCGCCCTTGCCCGGCCATGATCCGGTCCGCATCCCCGGCGACGGCCGCGAAGCGCAGCGCGCGCGACGGCTGGCCGAGGGCATCGCGCTGCACCCTTCGCTCCGCGTCGAACTGGACAGGATCGCAAACGATCTTGCCATCGCCCCCCTTTAGGCCCGACTGTCCACGCATCCCAAGGCAGGTAACCGACATGACCGACACGCTTCTTTCGCTTTTGGCCCGCGCCGCCCCCGATGCCCCTGCCATCGGCGCACCGGACCGGCCTTGGCTGACCTATGCCGGGCTCGCCGCCCAGACCGACCGCACCCTCGCCGCCCTGCACGGCGCAGGCGTCGGGCGCGGCGACCGGGTGGCCATTGTCCTGCCGAACGGCCCCGAAATGGCCTCGGCCTTCGTGACCGTGGCGCAAGGCGCGGTGACTGCGCCCCTGAATCCGGCCTACAAGCTCGAGGAGTTCGATTTCTACCTCTCCGACCTCAAGGCCCGCGCGATCATCCTGCCCGCAGGCTATGACGGCCCGGCGCTGGAGGCTGCCGCCAAGCATGGCCTTGTCGTCCTGCGCCTCGGCTGTGCGCCGACCGACCCTGCCGGTGCCTTCACCCTGACCGCCGAAGGCACGACCGGCTCCAGCCCGGACACGGCCCATGCCGGGCCGGACGATATCGCGCTGATCCTGCACACCTCGGGCACCACCTCGCGGCCAAAAATCGTGCCGCTGCTGCAGCGCAACGTCGCTGCATCGGCGCTACATATCCAGGCCTCGCTGGCCCTGACATCGGCCGACCGCTGCCTGAACATGATGCCGCTTTTCCACATCCACGGCCTGATTGCCGCCGTCTCGGCCAGTCTTGCCGCCGGGGCCTCGGTCTGGTGCGCGCCGGGCTTTGATGCGGTGCGCTTCTTTGGCTGGCTCGATACCGCGCGGCCAAGCTGGTATTCGGCGGTGCCGACGATGCACCAGACCATCCTGCAACGCGCGCCCCGCAACGCCGAGATCATCGCCCGCGCCCCCCTGCGGTTCCTCCGCTCGTCCTCGGCCTCGCTTCCCGCGCAGGTGATGCTGGAACTTGCCGCCACCTTCAACGCCCCGGTGATCGAAGCCTACGGCATGACCGAGGCAGCGCATCAGATGGCCTCCAACCCCCTGCCACCCCGCGCGCAGAAACCCGGTGCCGTGGGCATCGCCGCTGGCCCGCAACTCCGCATCGCGCATGAGGTCGAGAACCGCCTTCTTGACGGCGGCATCGGCGAGGTCGTGATCTCCGGCCCGAACGTGACCCCCGGCTACGAAGGCAACACCGAAGCAAATGCGAAAGGCTTTTTCATCGCAGACGGTCAGCGCTGGTTCCGCACCGGCGACCAGGGCTCGCTTGACGACGAAGGCTACCTGACCCTGACCGGACGGCTGAAAGAAATCATCAACCGTGGCGGCGAAAAGATCAGCCCGCTAGAGGTGGACGGCGTCCTGATGGACCATCCGGCCGTGCAACAGGTGGTGACCTTCGCCATGCCGCACGACAAGCTGGGCGAAGAGGTCGCCGCCGCTGTCGTCCTGCGCGAGGGGATGGCGGCGGACGAAGCCGCGATCCGCAACTTTGCCGCGTCCCGGCTCGCCGCCTTCAAGGTGCCGCGCCGGGTGATCATCCTGGACGAGATTCCCAAGGGCGCGACCGGCAAACTGCAACGCATCGGCCTGGCCCAGAAACTGGGTCTCGCGTCCTGATCATTCATCTGTCCAGAAATATCCCCGCCGGAGGCTCCGCCGCCCATCAGAGGCGCGGCCTTCCGGCACAAGGCGGCACGGAGGCCCCATGAAAATCTGCATCTTCGGCGCTGGCGCCATCGGCGGCTACATGGGCGCAAAACTGGCCGCTGTCGGCGCCGATGTGTCGCTTGTGGCGCGCGGCCCGCATCTCGCGGCCCTTCAGTCCAAGGGTCTGACCCTGATCGAGGACGGCGAGGCCACGACCCACAAGGTCCGCGCCACCGATGACGCCCGCACGCTTGGCCCGCAGGATTACGTGATCCTCACGCTCAAGGCGCATTCCGTCCCGGCGGTCGTCGGGCAGATCACCCCGCTCCTGGGCCCCGAAAGCACGCTTGTCAGTGGCGTGAACGGCGTGCCCTGGTGGTACTTCCACAAGCTTGGCGGCCCCTTGGAAGGCACGCGGCTGCAATCGGTCGACCCCGGCAATCTGCAATGGGATGGCTTCGGCCCTGACCGGGTGCTTGGCTGCGTCGTCTACCCCGCGGCCGAGGTCAGCGAACCCGGCACCATCACCCATGTCGAGGGCAACCGCTTTTCCCTTGGTGAACCCTCGGGCGAGAAATCCGCCCGGGCCGAAGCCCTGTCGAAGGCGCTGACGGCGGCCGGTCTCAAGGCCCCGGTCCGCCCGCGCCTGCGCGATGAAATCTGGGTCAAGCTTTGGGGCAACCTGTCGTTCAACCCGATCTCGGCCCTGACGCATGCCACGCTCGATGTCCTGTGCACCGACCCCGGCACCCGCGCCGTGGCCCGTGCGATGATGGTCGAAGCGCAGATCATCGCCGAAAAGCTGGGGGTGACCTTCCCCATCGACGTCGACCGTAGGATCGACGGCGGGGCGGCGGTGGGCGCGCACCGAACGTCGATGCTGCAGGATCTTCTCGCCAGCCGCCCGATGGAGATCGAGGCGCTGGTCGGCTCGGTCGCCGAACTGGGGCGCCTCACCGACACGCCGACACCGACCATCGACACGGTCCTGGCGCTCGTCCGGCTGCGTGCAAGAACGGCGGCCGCCTGATCAGGCCGCAGCAGACAGGATATCGTCGGCAATCGCCGTGCCGCTTGTCCAGGCGGCCTCGACGCGCGGGCCTATGCACCAGTCGCCGCCAAGGTGCAGCGTCGCGTCGTCGGTGCACAGGGACGGTTGGCCAAGCGGAGCAGTCACCGCGGCATAGCGCCAGCGGTGGGCGACGGCTTGCGACATCTGGTCCGCCGTGAAGCCCAGCCGGTCGCAGAGGAGCGGAAGCATCAGGGCTGCGACCTCCTTCATATCCCGCTCCAGATGCGCCTCGCTGAACTGCGGCCCGGCTTGGGCCACCCAGGCTGTGCCACCTACGGCAGGGCGGCCGGGTTTGCTGCTGTCCTGCGCGATCCAGGCCAGCGCATCGGCAGGCTCGCGCCGGGTCACGAACGGGGCAGCCCCCGTCCCGACGGCCATCAGAGTCAGGCACGGCACATAACGCACGTCCGCAAGCGATGCGACGAGCGCATGATCCTTTCCGATCAGACCGGCCACCTGCGGGGCAGGCACCGTCAAGACCACACGAGCGGCGCGCTCTACCCTGTCGCCCAGCTGCAAAAGCCAACCAGACCCGTCGCGCGTGACCGAGGTGACAGGCGCACCCGTCCGTACATCAAGCCCCACCGCCAGCGCCTTCGCCAAACCCGACATGCCGGGCGTTCCAACCGTAACCGCGCGCCCCGAGCCGTCATCCCAGCCAGCGGCAGACCCATTCCGAACCAGGCCCTCAAGTACCGCGGCAAACTCCGCCCCCTGCGCCGTGATGAACTGCGCGCCGTGGTCGAACTGGAACTGCCCGGCGCGCCGCGTCGCGACCCGGCCACCAACCCCCCTCCCCTTGTCGAAGACAACAACCGTCCTGCCCGCGCGAACAAGCTTTGCGGCACAGGCAAGACCGGCAATTCCGGCACCGACGATGGCAACTGGGATCATTCTCGAACCACATTCCAAGGTGTCGAAGGCAGCTATCCTCAGCCAAGATGACCCGGACAGCGCTGTCAGGATTTCGAAAAGCATACGGCTTGACGTCGGACCTTATCCACCCTGTCCCATGACCGGTAGGTGAAACTTGCCCATTCGCGCGCGACCAGCCGTCGCGCCCAGCCTGCCACACGCGCAGGCTCGTCCGTTCCCGAAGCCGACGTTAGGCGGTGGGATTCGAACCCACGAAGGGGTCTCCCCCTTGCTCAGTTAGCAACCGAGTGCTTTCGGCCTCTCAGCCACGCCTCCGACGGACCTCATTTAACGGTGCCGGGACGGCGGAGCAAGGGGGGAAAGGACCAAAGCCTGATCCGGGACGGATGAAACACCCCAATTCCTGCGCATCCTGTCCCGGCCATGCCACCCACAGCCTGTTGCGGGATTTGATTGATCCCTCACACCAGACCCAAGCACCTGAATTTTCTGGCGATCCCGGACTGTCCCGACGCAGGGCAAGCTCAGCCGCTGAACAGGAAGTGCAGCACATCCCCGTCCTTGACCTCGTAGGTCTTGCCTTCGACGCGGAACTTGCCCGCCTCCTTCGCCCCCGCCTCGCCGTTGCCTGCGATGTAATCGTCATAGGCAATCGTCTCGGCCCGGATAAAGCCCTTCTCGAAATCACCGTGGATCACGCCCGCCGCCTGCGGCGCCAGCGTCTTTGCCGGGATCGTCCAGGCGCGCGCCTCTTTCGGACCGACGGTGAAATAGGTCTGCAAGCCCAACAGCGCGTAGCCCGCCTTGATCAGCCGGTCCAGACCCGCCTCATGCAGGCCCATCTCCTCAAGGAACATCGCGGCCTCATCTTCGGCCAGCTGCGAAATCTCCTCCTCGATCCGCGCCGAAATGACCACGGTCGCGGCACCCTGCGCCTTCGCCATCTCCGCCACCCGCGCCGACTGGCTGTTGCCCGACGCCGCCGAGGACTCCTCGACATTGCAGACGTACAGCACCGGTTTAGCCGTCAGCAGTTGCAGCATCCGCCACTGTTTCTGGTCGTCCGCATCGACTTTCACGGTCCGCGCCGGTTTCCCTGCCTCCAGCACCGCCAGCGCGGCCCGCAAGAGGCGGTCCTGATCCTGCACTTCCTGATCGCCGCCACGCAGCTTCTTTGCCAGCGCCGTCAGCCGCCGTTCGACCGACTCCAGGTCGGCCAGCATCAGTTCGGTCTCGATCGTTTCGGCATCTGCGACCGGGTCGATCCGGCCCTCGACATGGGTGATGTCACCATCCTCGAAACACCGCAGCACATGCGCAATCGCATCGCATTCGCGGATGTTGGCCAGGAACTGGTTGCCAAGGCCCTCGCCCTTCGACGCCCCGCGCACCAGCCCCGCGATATCGACAAAGGTCATCCGCGTCGGGATGATCTGCTTTGACCCCGCAATCGCCGCCAGCTTGTCCAGCCGCGCATCAGGTACCGCCACTTCGCCCACGTTGGGTTCAATGGTGCAGAACGGAAAGTTTGCCGCCTGCGCCGCCGCCGTGCGGGTCAGCGCGTTGAAGAGTGTGGATTTGCCCACGTTCGGCAGACCCACGATACCCATCTTGAAACCCATCGGACCCTCCCTTGGCGACCGCCCGCTTCTAGGCGCGGGGCGGCCAAGGATCAAGCCGTGCCTGCACGCCCGTGGGGCATTGATTTTCCCGCCCGCCCCGTGCAAACCCGGCGAGGGTTTTTCGGGGAACAGCCATGACACGGATCGACGACACTTTCGCGCGGCTGAAGGCAGAGCGGAAGAAGGCTTTTGTCGCCTATATCATGGGCGGCGATCCCGATGTCGCCACCTCGCTTGCCGTGATGAAGGGAATGCCCGCCGCCGGGGTCGACATCATCGAACTTGGCATGCCCTTCACCGACCCGATGGCCGACGGCCCGACGATCCAGCTTGCTGGCCAGCGCGCGCTCGAAGGCGGCATGACGATGGACGCGACCCTGCAGATGGTGCGCGACTTCCGGGCAGGCGACACGACCACCCCGATCGTCCTCATGGGCTACTACAACCCAATCTATTCGCGCGGCGTCGACCGCTTTTTGACCGAGGCGAAAGCCGCCGGCATCGACGGCCTCATCGTCGTCGACCTGCCCCCGGAGGAAGACGCCGAGCTTTGCATCCCCGCGCAAGCCGCCGGGATGAACTTCATCCGCCTCGCCACCCCCACCACCGACGCCAAGCGCCTGCCGAAGGTGCTACAGAACACCTCGGGCTTCGTCTACTATGTCTCGGTCACCGGCATCACCGGCGCCGCCGCCGCCGTTGCCACCGACGTCGCCCCCGAGGTTGCCCGGATCAAGGCCTCGACCGATCTGCCGGTGATCGTGGGCTTCGGCATTTCCACACCCGATCAGGCAAAGGCCATCGCCAGCGTCGCCGATGGCTGCGTCGTCGGCTCTGCCATCGTCAAGGACATCGGCGCGAAAAAGCCGGTGGCCGAGGTGCTCGCCAATATCGCCGCCCTCGCCGGAGGCGCACATTCGGCCTAACGGTTCGGGCCGGGCTCTTCGTCGCGCATCGCATCCATGACGCGGCGCAGGTCACCCAGCGCGGGCAACGCCTCGCCAAGTCTGTCGACCGGAAACCGCGCCGCAATCGCGGCCATGTCCGGCACGATGCCCGCAATCGCGCCTTGCCGGAACGCCCGCCCGGTCTCGGTGATCCAGACGCATTTCGACCGCCCGTCCCGCGCGTTCGGCCGCATCTCGATCAGCCTGTGCCGCTCCAACACCGCAAGGCTGTGCGTCATCGAGGTTTTCGGCACCTGAAACGCCCGCGCCAGTTCCAAGGGCGTGCGGCCATCCTTCACCCGGATCAGGTGGTTCAGCACGGTGAACTGCGACAACGTAAAGCCGTCCGGCAACCGCGCCTCGAACAGGGCGCGGCTGAGCTGCGCAAGGATTCCCACCTCGGTGAAGAACTGAAAGAAGGTTTCCTCGGGCGACGGGTCAGGCATTCACGATCTTCGCCTCCAAAGGCCAGCGCGGGCTCGGGCTCACGGTCGGACCGTAACCGATCCGCGCCAACATCTGAACCGTGCCGCCCGCTGGTGCAAGCTTGGCGTGCAGCTCGGCGTATGGCACCGCCATCTCCGGGTATTCCTGCAAGGCCTGGCTAAGCGGCTGGAAACCCACCCCCGCCGCCGTCGCCGCCAGATTGACCCGCAGCCAATCCGCACCTGTGGCGATCTGGTCAGCCCGGCCATTGCCCGCCGTCACCAGCCAGACATGCCCCATCGCGGTGTCCGTGTTGGCATAAACCGCCGCCAATCCCGCCTGATAGGCTTGGGACGAGGTATCAAGCGCCGCCTCGCGGGTGAAAAGCCCCGTCGCCCCCATCACCTCAAACAACGGCCCGGTGAAATCGATGCCGTCCGGGTTCGCATCCACCTCGGCCCGCCCGATCCGGAACAGGTCGACCGATTCCCGGTAGGTGTGCGGCGTCTCGATCTCGATCCGCAGCGCTTCATGGGTAAAGGCCCGCCAGGCGGCAACCTCGGTCGCATCGACCGTGCCGCCGAACCGCGCATGCTGCGCCACGGCCAGCTTCTGCAAGGTGTCGGCGGGCAGCGGGCGCGCGGTGTCGAACGGCTCTTTCAACGACCGCCGGTCCAGCACATGGGCGAACAGCGGGTCCGGCATAACCGCCGGGTCGGCCACGAACACCGCCCGCGCCACAGGGCGGCCGTCAAGCCCCGTCGCATCTTCCCCTTCCGGGAACGGCGTGATCGTCACCCGCTGCCCGTCATGGCTCGCCGCCATCCGCATCAACTCCAGAAAACAGCCAAGCCCGATGGTGATCTGCCGGCTGAACGGGTCGGTGTGCGGCAAAAGCTTCGCCGTATCGACATGAAGCGTCACGACGCCCTCTTCCGCCAGATCAACCAGCCACGGCTGCCGATTGTGCGGGTTCGGTGCCAGCAGCGCATAGGACAGCGCTCTCCGCCGCGGCTCGGTCTCCTGCCCCGCAACCGTCCACGGCATCCCCGCCCTGCGCGGTGTACGGCTGGCGACAGCACCAAGACCGCCACCTGCGGCGATAATCACGCCCCCACCGATCAGGGCGAGGGCCTTGCGGCGAGATAGGGTCATCGTGAGGCTCCAATTTGATACGATATCGCACCATATAGTCCGATATCGCACCAAAAGCAACCCTGTTCCGGCATTGCGTAAAGCCCGCTGAATTGGTAACAACAGATGACCAATCCGCGGAGGTTCCCATGCCTGTCATCGCCTGCATTGACGATCTGAAGCAGCTCTACCGCCGCCGAACCCCGAGGATGTTCTACGACTACGCCGAAAGCGGCAGCTATTCGGAACAGACCTTCCGCGAAAACACCTCCGATTTCGCCAAGATCCGCCTGCGCCAGCGCGTTGCCCGCGACCTCTCCGGCCGGGTGCTGCAAACCGAGATGATCGGCGAAAAGATCACCATGCCGGTCGCCCTCGCACCCGTCGGCTCCACCGGAATGCAATCCCCCGACGGCGAGATCAAGGCCGCCCGCGCCGCCGCCAAGTTCGGCGTGCCCTACACCCTCTCTACCATGTCGATCTGCTCCATCGAGGACGTCGCCGCCGCCAGCCCGACCCCGTTCTGGTTCCAGCTTTACGTCATGCGCGACGAAGATTTCGTCGATGCCATCATCGAGCGCGCCCGCAAGGCGAAATGCTCGGCCCTCGTCCTGACGCTCGACCTCCAGATCCTCGGCCAGCGCCACCGCGACGTCAGGAACGGCCTCTCCAGCCCGCCAAAGCTGACCATCCCCAACCTGATCAACATCGCCACCAAACCCGCCTGGGCCTTGGGCATGCTGCAAACCCCGCGCCGCCAGTTCCGCAACATCGTCGGCCACGTCAAGAACGTCGAGAAACTTTCGGACCTCACCGCGTGGGCCAACGAACAGTTCGACCCCAAGCTTGACTGGTCCAAGGTCCGCCGCATCCGCGACCAATGGGGCGGCAAGTTCATCCTGAAAGGCATCCTCGATCCCGATGACGCGCGCATGGCCGCCGATTTCGGTGCCGACGCTATCGTCGTTTCCAACCACGGCGGGCGGCAGCTTGACGGCGCGGTGTCGTCGATCTCCATGCTTCCCTCCATCGTCCGCGCCGTCGGCGACAAAGTCGAAGTCCACGTCGACGGCGGCATCCGCTCCGGCCAGGACGTGCTCAAGGCCGTCGCGATGGGCGCGAAATCCACCTACATCGGCCGCTCCTACGTCTACGGCCTTGGTGCCATGGGCGAGGCGGGTGTCACCAAGGCGCTGGAGATCATCCATAAGGAACTCGACATCTCGATGGCCCTCTGCGGCGAGCGGGACGTAAAGAACCTCGGCCCTCACAACCTGCTGATCCCCAAGGATTTCGAAGGCGACTGGGTGGCCTGACCGCCACACGGTCGGGCGCGCTTGCCTTTTGATCAAATTATCGCGCATAAACGCGGCGCAACTACGGATGTCGCACCATGTCTGCCGAACTGATCGCCGGGGTCCCGAAGGACCGTCTTGACGCTTTTGCCGCCCGCGAAGCCCGCCGCTTCGCCGCCAGCCGCCCTGTCTCGGCCAAGGCCATGGCGAAAGGCGCAGGCAACTAGGCCGATGCCGCACCTGCCCTTGGTGGCCGAAGCCCACGGCGCGCGGCTGACCGATATCGACGGCTACGGCATCGACGACTTCTGCCTTGGCGACACCGGCTCGATGTTCGGCCACTCCCCCGCCCCGGTCGCCAAGGCCATCCGCCGTCAGGCCCGGCGTGGGCTGACCTACATGCTGCCATCCGAAGCAGCACTCGATGCAGGCCGCCTCCTCACCGATACCTTCGGCAATTTCCGCTGGCAGATTGCCACCACCGCCACCGACGCCAACCGCTTTGCCCTGCGCGTCGCCCGCGCCGTCACCGGGCGGCCCAAGGTGCTGGTGTTCAACGGCTGCTACCACGGCACCGTGGACGACACGATGGTCACGCTGGTCGATGGACAGACCGTCACCCGCCCCGGCCTGATGGGTCAGGTCACCGACCTCGCTCAAACCGCTGTCTGCTGCGAATTCAACGATCTCGCCGGCGTCGAAGCCGCCCTCGCCAAGGGCGACGTCGCCGCTATCCTGACCGAATCGGTGATGACCAACTCCTGCATGGTCCTGCCCGCCCCCGGCTTCCTTGAGGGCCTCCGCAAGGCTGCCACCAAGACAGGCGCCCTCCTCATCATCGACGAAACCCACACCATCTCCACCGGGCGCGGCGGCTATACCCGCGTCCACGGCCTGAACCCTGATATCTTCGTTGTCGGCAAATGCGTCGCAGGCGGCATGCCCACCGCCGTCTGGGGCCTCAGCCCAACCGTGGCCGACCGCTATCACGAGGCCAACGCCAACCGCCCCTCGGGCCATTCCGGCATGGGCACCACGCTATCTGCCAACCCGATGCAGTTCGCCTGCCTCAAGGCCACGCTGGCCGAGGTGATGACCGAGGAAAACTACGCCCGCATGGAACAGGGTGCCGCCCGCCTCGCCGCCGGCCTTTCCGACGCCATCGCCCGCCATCACGCCCCGTGGCATGTCGTCCGCGTCGGCGCACGGGTCGAGTTCATCTGCGCCCCCGGACCGCTGAGGAACGGCAGCGAGGCCGCACTCGCCCACCAGCCCGCCGTCGAGGGCGCGGTGCATGTCGCCCTGCTGAACCGCGGTTCGCTGATCGCACCCTTCCACAACATGATGCTGGTTAGCCCCGCGACGAAAAAGGGCCAGATCGATCGCCTGATCGCCAGCTTCGACGAAATCCTCACCGACCTCTTTGCGCAAGGCCAGCCATGACCCAGATCAGCCCCTCCGGCTCCTCACCGTCCGAGGCCGAAGCCTTCCTCGCCGCGCATCCGGAAATCGAGGCTTTTGACATTATCCTGCACGACGCCAACGGCATTGGCCGTGGAAAGATCATCCGTCGGCATGAACTTTTGTCCTTTTACAACACAGGCCGCCATCTGCCGATCTCCATCCTCGGCCTCGACATCTGCGGCGAAGACGTTCACGAGACCGGCCTGATCTGGGATCAGGGCGACGGCGACCTGCGTGCCTGGCCCATTCCCGGCACCCTCAAGCCACTGCACAACACCACGCCCCCGCGCGGCGAGGTGTTCATGTCGATGTATTCCCTCGACGGCGTGCCAATGACCTCCGACCCCCGCCACGCCCTGCAACGCCAGGTCGACGCATTGGCCGCCGAGGGGCTGCATCCCTCCGGCGCGTTCGAGCTTGAATTCTTCCTTCTCGCCCCCGAACGCGACCAGAACGGCAAGATGCAACCCGCCCGCGATGTGCTGGATGGCCGCCGCTCGAACAAGACCGAGGTTTATTCCGTCGATCACCTGCACGGCATGCTGCCCCTCTTCTCCGACATCTACGCCGGGGCAGAAAAGGCTGGCATCAAGGCCGAGACCCTGATCTCGGAATACGCCCCCGGCCAGTATGAGTTGACGCTGCATTACCGCACCGATGTGATGCAGGCCGCCGACGACCTGATGCGCCTCAAGCGCATCGTCCGCGCCCAAGCCCGCGCGCACGGCGTCGTCGCCTGCTTCATGGCCAAGCCGAACGAGGATTACGCAGGCTCCGGCATGCACTTCCACGTCTCGATGATGAACAAGGCGGGCAAGAACGTCTTTGTCGAAGCCAAGGAAGGCATCTGGAACCCCACCATCCTCCACGCCCTCGGCGGCCTGAAAACCACGATGGGCGAGTCCATGCTGGTCTTTGCCCCGCACGCCAATTCCTGGCGCCGCTTCGCCAGCCAATCCTACGCCCCCGTCAGCCCGACATGGGGCGTCAACAACCGCTCCGTTGCCCTGCGCATCCCTGCCGGTGACATCAAGGCCCGCCGCATCGAACACCGCCCCGCTGGCGTCGACGCCAACCCCTACCTCGTCGCCGCCACCGTCCTTGCAGGCATCCGCCACGGCATGACGCACCAGATCGACCCCGGCCCGGAAACCACCGGCAATGGCTATGAAGACACCGGCGACCATGTCATCCCGGTCGATTGGCGCTCCGCGATCGAGGCCGCCAAAGCCTCCGCCTTCCTGCAGGACGCTCTGGGCGAGGACATGCACCGCACCTTCACCGCCATCAAGGCCGCCGAATACGCCCGCGTCATGCGCACCGTGTCCGAGGTCGACTTCGACCTCTACCTTCACACCGTCTGATTCAAGCTGGCCGACGCCAGCGGCACTCCACGGCGCAAACCTCGCGCCCCGCCTCGATGGCGCGGGCGATCAGCGCAGGCACCCGCTCATCAAGCCCAAGCGGCGGCAGCACTCGCCCCTGAAATCCCGCCTCTGCTAGCGCCGCCGGAATATCCTCCGTCACATGCCCCCCCGCTGCGGCAAAGAACGGCAGGCAAATCGCGCCGGTCCCGAACCCGGTCAGGCTGGAAAGCTGCGGCTGCTGGTCGATGAACCCCGCCTCCACCCGCCCCGCCCGGTCTTCCGCGATCAACCCCGCCACATGCCGCGCAATGTCCGACGGCACCGAAGACTTGAACGACCCGTGCGCAGCCAACACCACATCCCCGCCCCCCGCCTCGGCCACCACAGCCCGCGCGAGGTCATGCACCATCGGGTCGCAGCCGAACGGCTCCAGCACCCGCCAGCCCGCAATCCCCGCCTCCGCCAGCCGCGCCGGAATGGCTATCCGCGTGAACCAGCCCCCCGCCATGAACATCGGAAAGACCACCCCCGGCCGCATCGCCCCCGCCGCCGCAGCCAAGGCGCCCGGTTCGGCCAGCGTCGCAGCGCCGATCTGCCAGCCCGGCAAATGCGCCGCCACCCGCTCGGCCAAGCCCACAAGCTCGGCTGCGGCAGGCGCGGGGTCGGACGGCTGGCCGTGGGCCACGATGAGTGCTGTGCGTATCATTGCCCGAACTTGACGCTCGGCTGCCCCGCGTCAACCCCCGCCGATCACCAGCCCCGGCAGCGTCGCCTCCGTCACCGTCGCCCGGCAATGCTCGACGAAGGCGCGGATCGTCAGCGCCGACCGCGCCCCTTCGCTGAGAACCAAACCCAGCGCCAGCGGCTCCGGCCCCTTCAGCGGCACGAAATGCAGCGGCGTCCCGTCCGGCGCGGCTGCCGAGGCGGGCCGAATGTTGGCGATCGAATAGCCAAACCCGTTCGCCACCATCGACCGCACGACCCCCAGATCCCGCGTCCGCTCCACCACCTTGGGGCGCAGTCCGGTCGGGCGGAAGAGGTCGAGGAAATAATCGGTCGAAAACGGCAGATCCAGCAGGATCATCGGCAAAGGCGCCAGATCGGCCGGCGTCACGAAGGCCCGCCCGACCAGCGTATGACCCTCATGCAAGACGGCATGCGGCGCCAGCCGCAACAGCGGCACGAAACTCAGATCCGGCGGGATATCCAGCTCGTAGGTCAGCGCCACGTCCAGCCGCGCGGCGCGCAGACCGGCAAAGATCTCGGCCTGATCCAGCTCGAACTGCTGGAACTCCACCTCCGGGTGCAGGTCGCAAAAACTGCGCCTTACCCGCGGCAGCACCATCTGCGCGAAGGTGACAAGGCACCCCACCGCCACCCGCCCGCGCACTTGGCCCGTGATGCTGTTGGCCAGATCGCTCAGCCGCCCCGCCGCCGCCAGCACCGCCTGCGCCTCTGCCACGAACTGCCGCCCCCCTTGCGTCAAGACCAGCCCCTGCGCATGACGCCGGATGAACAGCGGCAGGCCGAATTCCTGCTCCAACTGCGCAATTGCCGCCGAAATAGAAGGCGACGAGACATTCACCCGCTCCGCCGCCGCCGCAATCGACCCTGCCTCGCCCACCGCGACAAGGTATTCGAGCTGGCGCAGGGTAAAGCGCAGCGGCATCGGCTATTCGTCGCCCGGCACACCGTAGGAGGGGGCCTCGCGCGGGTCATGCGCGCGCTGGATATAGGCCGCCATCTGCGGCGCATAAACCTCCCACGCCCGCGCCACCGCCTCGATTGGCCGCGCCTCCTCCGACCAGTCGCAGCGCAAGGAGGCTATGGGCCAGCTTTCCCTGTCCACCATCAAAAGCCCCGCCGAATGCACCGGCCCCGCCTCGCCGCCAGCATCGCGCCCCGCGACCAGCGCCGCCACCAGCCGGTTGCCCAGCCCGCCCACCGCCGCCTCGAACCCGGCAACCATCGCCTCCGGCACCTCCGGGTTGGCCAGAAGGTTCCCCGCCGCGATCACCCCGTCGCCCCGCGCATGGCCCCAGACGCCAAGCGTAAACGCCCCCGAATGAAACGCCGTGCCGCCCGCGGCATCCACCGCCATAAGCTGGCGGTAATCCACGAACGGCGCCTCTGCCACCACCCGCGCCACCGCCGCATCGGCATCAAGCCCGCCCGCCATCAGATCAAGCAGTCGCGCGCCAAGGCCCGGATCGGTGATGTTCTGGCTGGCGGCCACCCCGACACCCGCCCGCGCATGCGCACAGCGCGCCGCCACGGCGGGCGAGGACGAGGCGATCACCATGCCGAACCGTCCGGTATCAGCGCAGCGCGCAAGCAGGGAAAACGTCATCGGTGCACCTCATGGCTGGCCCAAGGGGCGCGAGGGTTCAGTCAGGGATCACGGCGGTTGCGTCGATCTCCACCAGCCAGTCGGGCCGCGCGAGAGCGACCACCGTCAGCCCGGTGCAGACCGGATGCACGCCCCGGATATACTCGCCCATCGTGCGGTAGACCGGCTCGCGGTGCCGCACGTCGGTCAGGTAGACCACAAGCTTGGTCAGATGCTCCATCCGCCCGCCGCATTCCTCGATCAACTGCTTGATGTTCTGCATCACCTTGTGGGTCTGCTCCACCGGGTCGTGGCTCCCGATGTTCTGCGCGGTATCAAGGTCTTGTGGGCACTGGCCACGCAAGAAGATCATCGTGCCGCGCGCGATCACCGCCTGCGCGAGGTCGTTATCCAGCTTTTGTTCAGGGTAGGTGTCGCGCGTGTTGAACGGGCGGATGCGGGTATGGGCCATGCGGGTTCCTGTCAGGCGATTGCGGGGGTGTAGCTCAGATAGCCCCGCAGTTTCTCGATATGGTCGGCAACGTGCTTGGCATCATGCCACACGCCCCAGATGAAAGCCGAGCCGCGCCGCGCCTGCCACGGCAGGCCGAGGAAATAGAGCCCCGGCTCCACCGACACGCCACGCTGGTGGCGCGGGCGACCCGTCGCATCCAGCACGTCAAGCTTCAGCCAATCGTAATCGAAAGCATATCCCGTGGCCCAGATGATCGAGGTGATGCCATCGGCAGCCAGATCCAGCGTCAGGACCGGGTTGGTCAGGCACTCGGGATCAGCCGGGATCACCCGCGCCTCCGGGTCATCCGGCAACTCCACTCCGTTGCGCTTGGCCCAGGCGTCGGCCTCGTCCAGCACCGCCAGATAATCGGCATCGCCCTTGGCGACGTTGGCCGCAAGGTCGGGCGCGAAGGTCATCACCCCATCCTCAAAACCCGTTGCCCGCCCGACGAGCCGCATCCCCTCCTGCGCAAAGCGCCGGAAATCGACCGTCCTGCCACCCCCGGCTCCGCTGACCGCAATCGTCACATGCTCGCTCGTCGGCGGCGCCTCGGCGTCCCACTTGTTCAGGACCCCCAGCCACCAGACGAAATCCCGCCCGCGATAGCGCCGTGGCGGCCGCCCGTGCGGCCCGACCGACAGCGTCACCGCCCGCCCCGCCTGCCGTAGCTCGTCGGCAATCTGCGCCCCCGACGACCCGGCCCCCACCACCAGAACCCCACCCGGCGGCAACTGCCCCGGATTGCGGTACTGGGCCGAGTGGATCTGCACCAGCCCCGCGCTTTTTGGCACCATGTCGGGCATCAGCGGCCGCTGGAACGCCCCCGTGGCCGAGATCACATAGCGCGCCTCGATCGGCCCCTGCGACGTCTCCACCCGAAACCCCGGCCCATCCGGGTTACGGCTGACCGAGGTCACCTCCACCCCGCAGCGCACCGGCGCTGCGATCTTTCGCACATAGGCCTCGAAATACTCCGCCACGTCGTCCTTGCCCGGAAACGCCTCCGGGTCGCCCGGAAACTCCAGCCCAGGAAACCGGTCGTGCCATGCTGGGCCGTTCATCACCAGACTGTCCCAGCGCCCGGTCCGCCAGCGTTCCGCGATCCGGTCGCGCTCCAGCACCAGATGCGGGATGCCCGCGCGCCCCAGATGTTCGCTGGCCGCAACCCCGGCCTGCCCTGCGCCGATCACCAGCGCCTCGATCTTTTCCATGTCTCTTACTGCCCGACCCGCGCCGCGATCCAACTCGCGAACTCGAAGTTCGGCCGCTCCAGATGGCTGAGCGCGCCCGGCCCCGAAAGCCCCGCGCACAAGCCCTGATAAACCTTCTCGACGCAGCCCTTGTCCTCGACGTTCACGTCATCCAAAAGCGCCTTCACCGTCGCCAGATGGCTTTCCGCATCCGGGTCCGCGATCCAGTCCGCACTCATGCCCCCGCCGTAAAGCACGTTCACATGCCCCGGCCCGTCCGGTGTCAGGCACAGATACCAGAAATACCCCGGCGTAAGCGTAATCAGCAGCGCCGGATAGACCGACAAAAGCCAGGTGATCCGCCGCTGATCACCCGTCAGCGTGGTGTTCGACGGATGCGCCAGCGACAAGGGGATCGTGTCGTTCTTCATGATGTAATGGTAGTTGAACGACGAAAACCCCTCCGGGCAGGTCATCTTCATCAGGTCGACCGACCCGCCGATGGTGCCACTGTGGCAGACCGGCAGATGGTAGCTTTCCATGAAATTCTCGGCCAGCACCTTCCAGTTCGTCGCCCAGCGAAACTCCTCCCGGAACGTCTCGCGGTAGCCTGCCATGTCGAGGTAACCGACAAGGTTCTCCACATCCCGCAACTGCTCGCCCGGGTCCGGCGCACCCTCGTTCAGCGTGACCATGATCCAGCCCAGCCAGTTTTCCACCCGCACCGTCGGCAGCGCGATCTTGTCCTTGCAGAACGCCTCGTTCAGCCCCATCGCCGGCGCACCGCGCAACGTGCCGTCCAGATTGTAGGTCCAGGCGTGGTACGGGCAGACGATCGACCGCACGTTCCCCCGCCCTTCCAGCAACGTGCTCATCCGGTGCCGGCAGACATTCGACATGCCGCGCAACGCACCGTCCTTGTCGCGCAGAATGATGATCGGCTCGCCCGCGATCTTCATCGTCAGATAGTCGCCGGGGTTCGGCAAGGCCTCGGCCCGGCCCGCACACAGCCACTCCCGCGCAAAGATCTGCCGCACTTCCGCTTCGGCAAACTCCGGCGAGGTATAAACCGATTTCGGCATCGCCCGCGCCTGGTTGAACGGAACCGAGACATTGGCCCGCAGCTCGTCCAAGGGCGTCATCGGCGTGATCTGGTCATGGCGAGTCATGGCTTGCCCCTCAAATTGCAGCCCGCTCAGATTGCGGCATTTCTGCTTCGGGAAAAAGCAAGAAGATGCACAGCACAGCTAAGTTTTATCCTAACCAAAATGCCGCCGCATCGCCGCCGCGAAAGCCTCCGCCAGAACCGGGTTCGCCTCGGGGCCGTAATGCACCCCGTCAATCGGTGACACCTTCACCAACGCCCCCGCATCCATGAACGCCACCCCGGTCCGGTCGGCCACATCCTTGATCCGGCTGGCCAAGAGCCGCGACTTTGCCGCCCCGCCCGCGAACATCTCGGCCAGACAGCCCGCCTCCTCCACCGGCGGCGGTGCCACCAGCAGGACACCCGGTGTCGCCCCGTCCCGCCCCGCGCCAAACGCCCGGATGAACCCGATGATCCGCTCCAGCCCCAACGCGATATCGCCCGCGTTCACCGAAAACCGCGGCTTCAGATCGTTGGTCCCCAGCATGATCAACACCGCATCCAACGGCCGATGCGTCTCCAACAGCGCGGGTAGCACCGTCATCCCGTTGCGGTGCGCCCCTTCGATCGGGTCGTCATGCACCGTCGTCCGCCCCGGATGACCTTCGTTGATCACCTCCCAGTCGGGCAGCAGTTTCGCCAACCGCCCCGCCCAGCGCTCCTCCAGATCATAGCGCCCCGAAAAGCCCAGATGCGGCGCGGGCATCGACCCGTGTGTATTGCTGTCGCCGAAAAGCAGCAGGCTGCGCATGAATATCCTCCCTGTTGCGGGCAGTTGGACAGCCGACCTGCACGGCGTCAACCCTTGCATCGCGGATCGGGAAATGATTGACGTACCTCACCCCTCTGCGGATAGTCGGGTAAAGCCAGCGAGGGTTCAGCTTGCGTCCAACGGTCAATGATATCGCGCGAGAAGCGGGCGTCAGTCTGGCCACGGTGGACCGGGTTCTGAACGACCGCCCCGGCGTGCGCGACAAGACCATCCGCGCCGTGACCGAGGCCATCGAAAAGCTCGGCTACGTCCGCGATCTTGCAGCGGCCAATCTCGCCCGCAGCCGCAGCTACCCTTTCGCGATCATGCTTCCCGATACGGAAAGCCAATTTGTCCAGACACTTGCCGCTTCCCTTGAGGCGGCCGGACGGCTCGCCGCCACGTCCCGCGTCGAAGTGCGCCTGCACCGCTTTCCAGCCGAAGACCCGCATGCCCTCGCCGCCATCCTCGCCCGCCTGCCGGATCAGGATTATGCCGGTGTCGCCCTGATGGCCCCGGAAACGCCAATCCTGCGCGACGCCGTCCGCTCCTTGCGCGCAAGGGGCCTGCCGGTCGTGGCGCTGGTGTCAGACCTGCCCAACACCGAGCGTGACCATTTCATCGGCATCGACAACCGCGCCGCTGGCCGTACCGCTGGCGTCCTCATGGGGCGCTTCCTCGGCGGCGGCCCCGGTCAGGTCATGGTCCTCGGCCAGTCCCTTCTCGCACGCGACACCCTCGAACGTCGGCGCGGCTTTGACGAAGTGATGCAGCGCGATTTCCCAAGGGTCGAAGCGCTGCAAACCCTCGAATCGCACGGCTCCGGCCAGACGCTCCGCCAGATCGTTGCCGAGATGCTTGCCAACGCGCCGCAGGTACGCGGCATCTACGCCATGGGCGACGGCCACCGCGCTCTCACGCAAACCCTTGCCGATCTTGGACTTTCCGGCAAGCTTACGGTGATCTGCCACGAACTGACCCCGCACGCCCGCGCCGCACTGGAGACGGGCGAAATCTCTGCGGTGATCACCCAGAACCTCGGCCACCTCGCACGCAGCACCCTGCGTGTCCTTCGCGCCAAGGCCGACCGCGCCCCACTCGACGAAGGCCAGGAGCAGATACGCATCGAAATCGTCCTGCGTGAGAACCTCCCGCCCCGGCCCGATTCGGGCTCCGCCAGCCTCGACAATCCAGCCTGAAACCCGCTCCAAATCGCTTTGGCAAAGTCCTTCGCGCAAAAATGAGGAACGTACCTCAAAACTTCTTTACAGCTCGCCCGCCCCGCGCTTATGGTCACCGCAATCGAAAGAAGGCCCGGCATTGGCACGGGTCCATCATCAAACCCGGGAGGACGACATGAAAGCCAGATACCTTGCCGCCACGGCGGCGCTTGCCCTTGTTGCGGGCACTTCCGCCAAGGCCGAAGACCTCACCCTCTGCTGGGCCGCATGGGACCCGGCAAATGCCCTCGTCGAACTTTCCAA
>LNFM01005228.1_pt1 | contig 22769 bp, 20 predicted proteins | sample 596031 | NCBI WGS metagenome assembly LNFM01 (sample SAMN04254537, study PRJNA301005) | activated carbon metagenome | isolation source: dual media filters at the Ann Arbor, Michigan drinking water treatment plant | place: USA: Ann Arbor | reverse complement strand
CGCCGAACAGCGCGCCCCAGTAGATGCAGGTCAGCATGATGATCGCGGAGGTCGGATTCATGCTGAAGGTCAGCGGCAGCAGGATCGCCACGCCATTGGCGCCTCCCAGCCCGGGCAGCACGCCGATCACCACGCCCAGCACGATGCCCACCAGCATCAGCGTCAGGTTGAACGGAGTGAGGGCGACCTGGAAGCCCTGCAGCAGCGATGCGAATTCGGTCATGGTGGCGGCCTCAGTGGATGCCGAAGAGCGCTTCGAGCGGGCCCTTGGGCAGCGGCGTCTTGAACCACACTTCGAACATCGCAAACAGGACCGCCGGTAGACCCACCGCCACCGCCGCCGCCACCCACCAGCGGTGACCGCCGTGGCGCGCCATGAAATAGGCAAGGAAGATCGCCGAGGCGACATAGATGCCGATGAACTCGATCGCGATCACGTAGGCAATCGCCGGCCCGAGCAGCGTCATGATCTGCCTGACCTGGCCGCGCAGCACGAACGCCTCGCTGTCTGCTTGGCGAGCGCGCCAGGCACCGTAGAACACCCAGGCCGAGGCCACGCAGATGGCCAGCCCCATGTAAAAGGGGAAGTAGCCGGCTTGCGGGCCGTCATCGCCCCAGCGCGCGCCCAGGCGCCAGCTGTCGACCAGCACGATGGCGCCGAAGATGAAAATCAGTGCCGCCACCGCCAGCTCCACGGTGCGATAGGAAGCGGCAGGACGGTCTTGCTCCGGAGGCGTAGTCATCACGATCTCGACAATGGCGTCCGGGCCCGCTGCGTAGCAGCAGGGTCCGGGGTGGCGGCAAAAGAAAAGCGCGCCGCGGAAAGCGGCGCGCGACGCGTGCAAAAGTGCGGTGAACTACTTGGCCAGGAAGCCCGCTTCCTGCATCAGCTGGCGATGGCGCTGCTCTTCCTTTGTCAGCCAGGCGTTGAAGGCATCACCTTCCAGCGATGTGGTGTTGAAGGCGCCGCGCTCGATGAATTCCTTCCACTCCGGCGTGGCGCGTACCTTTTTCAGCAAGTCGACATAGAACGCCACGTGCTCGGGCTTGGCCCCGGGGCTGGTGAAGATGCCGCGCAGCATCAGGTAGTCCACATCCAGTCCCGACTGCTTGCATGACGGGATGTCGTTCCAGCTCATGTCTGCCGTAACCTTGGTCTTGAACGGCATGCGCTCATCATCGAACACGCACAGCGGCCGCAACTGCCCGGCGCGCCATTGCGCCACCGCCTCGATCGGGTTGTTGACGCTCGAATCGAGGTGCTTGCCCACCAGTTGCACCGCGACCTCGCCGCCGCCGCGGAACGGCACATAGATGAACTTGGTGCCGGTCTGCTTCTCGATCGCAGCGGTGATGATCTGGTCTTCCTGCTTGGAGCCGGTGCCGCCCATTCTCATCTTGCTCGGGCCGGCGGCCTTGGTCGCGTCGATGTAGTCCTTCGCCGTCTTGTACGGCGATTCGGCATTCACCCACAGCACGAATTGGTCGAGCGCCAGCATCGACACCGGGGTCAGGTCCTTCCAGTTGAACGGGACGCCGGTGGCCAGCGGCGTGGTGAACAGGTTGGACAGCGTGATGATGATTTTGTGTGGTTCGCCCTTGGCGCCCTTGACCTCGAGAAAGCCTTCGGCGCCGGCACCGCCGCCCTTGTTGACGACCACCATCGGCTGCTTCATCAGGTTGTGCTTGCTGACGATGCTTTGCACCAGCCGCGCCATCTGGTCGGCGCCACCGCCGGTACCAGCCGGGACGACGAACTCGACCGTCTTGGTGGGTTCCCAAGCGGCGGCAAGGGCAGGGGCCGTCAGCGTGGCCAGTGCGAGGCAGGTGCTGATGAGAGCGCGGCGCAGGCGAGGGGGCTGCGCGGTGGGCGGGGTAGCGAGGTGCAAGGGAGTCTCCGGTTCAGGTTGTCAGTGACAGCGATTGCCGGACGCGGCGTCCCTCCAACAGCCGCCGCATCATGTGTCGGTATTGTCATGTCCCTTCCGACGTGCGGCCGACTCTATCAGCGCAGATTCGCAAGTCGGCAACTTCACCTCGGTTATTGCGCTTGGAGAAAAGATGGCTCGATGGATGAAATTCCGCCGGCCCGATGCCTGCGACTTTCCTGACCACTTCGGGCGGCTCGACGGCGACTGGGTCGACGTGCACGCGGGTGACCTGTTCACGGCGCCGAAGCCGACCGGCGAGCGCGTCGCGGTCGACCAGGTGGTATGCCTGCCGCCCGGCGCACCCGGCAAGTTCATCGGCTTGTGGAACAACTTTCGCGCTGCGGCCGAGAAGGCCGGCAACGCCATTCCGACCGAGCCGCTGTATTTCATCAAGCCGGCGACGAGCTACGCCGGCCACGGGGCAGCGATCCGTTCACCCGCCAACTACGACGGCCGGGTGGTGTTCGAAGGGGAGTTGGGCGTGGTGATCGGTCGCCGCGCCCATCGTGTCACGCCCGAGGAGGCGCGCGCCTGCATCTTCGGCTACACCGTGGTCAACGACGTCACCGCGCTCGATCTGATCAGCCGCGACGCCTCGTTCGCGCAGTGGACGCGCGCCAAGGGCGCGGATGGTTTCGGCGTGTTCGGCCCCGTCATCGCCACCGACCTCGATCCGCAGACGCTGGTGGTAAGGTCGATTCTGAACGGCCGGGAACGACAGAACTACCCGATCAGCGACGCCATTTTCGCGCCGCATCAGGTGGTGTCGCAGTTGTCGTACGACATGACGCTTGAACCGGGCGACCTGATCGCCCTGGGCACCTCGCTCGGCGCCGCACCGATGAAACCCGGTGCCACCATCGAGATCGTGATCGATGGCATCGGCGCACTGATCAACCGGTTCGCGCCGCCCGAACACGCTGCGGAGACAGTGCAATGAAGATCTGTGTGGTCGGCGCCGGTGCGATCGGCGGCTATCTTGCGGTGCGCCTGGCGGGCATCGGCGAGGAGGTCAGCGTCGTCATCCGCGGTGCCAATCTCGCCGCGGTCAACGCCCAGGGCATGAAGCTCATCAACGCCGACGGCAGCGAGCAGGTGGCGCGGCTGCGCGCCACCGACCGCATGGCCGAGCTTGGCGTGCAGGATGTCGTCATCCTCGGCATGAAGGCACACCAGGTCGCGCCGGTGGTGCCGGAACTGGCCACGCTGATCGGTCCGCAAACCTTGGTGGTCACCGCGCAGAACGGCATTCCGTGGTGGTACTTCTTCAAGCTCGGCGGCCCCTATGAGGGCACGCGCATCGATTCGGTCGACCCGGGCGGCGTCATCTCCGCGGGCCTGCCGGTGGACCGCACCCTCGGCTGCATCATCTACCCCGCCTGCGAGCTGGATGCGCCGGGCGTGATCCGCGTGATCGAGGGCAATCGCTTTCCGCTCGGCGAGATCGACGGTGCCGACACCGAGCGTGTGCGCGCACTGGCGCAGCTGTTCCGCAACGCCGGCTTCAAGACGCCGGTGCTGTCCGACATCCGTGCCGAGATCTGGCTCAAGCTATGGGGCAACCTGAGCTTCAATCCGATCAGCGCACTGACGCATGCCACGCTCGAGGACATCTGCCGCTTTCCGCAGACGCGCGCACTGGCCGCCACGATGATGGCGGAGGCACAGGTCATTGGCGAGAAGCTCGGCGTGCCGTTCAAGGTCAGCCTCGACAAGCGCATTGCCGGTGCCGAGGCAGTGGGCGCGCACAAGACCTCGATGCTGCAGGACGTCGAGAGCGGCCGCGTGCTCGAGCTCGACGCGCTGGTGAAAAGCGTGATCGAGCTGGGGCGCATCACCGGCTCGCCGACCCCCGCGATCGAGCATGTCTACGCGCTCGCCGCTTTGCTCGCACGCACGCTGGCACAGCGCAAGGGCCGGCTGCAGATTGCGGGCTAGCCCAGCACGCCGACGCCTGCTCAACCACTGACTCACCACCCGCCTGCTCACCGCGGGCACATAAGACAAGACCACACGGAGGATTTGCATGCAACGCCAGACCACCCTCACCGCGCTGCTGGCAGCCGGCGCCAATGACGCCACCGCGCTGCATGCGCCCGGCGGTGCCCCGCTGTCGTACCGCGCGCTGCGCGCGCAGGTCGGGCGCACCATCGCCACGCTCAACGCGCTGGGCATCGGCCGCGGCGACCGGGTGGCGATCGTGCTGCCCAACGGTCCGGAGATGGCCGCCGCGTTCGTCGGCATCGCCGCCGGCTGCGCGTCATGTCCGCTGAACCCGGCCTACCGCGCCGACGAGTTCGAGTTCTACCTCGCGGACCTGAACGCCAAGGCGTTGGTGGTCGAGCGCGGCAGCAGCTCGCCGGCGGTCGAGGTCGCCCGCAAGGCCGGCGTGCGCATCATCGAACTCGTGCCGGGCAGCGAAGGCAGCGGCTCGTTCACTCTGTCGGCGGTCGACGGTGCCGCCGGCACGGCGAGCGCAAACGGCGGACCGTCGCAGGCCAACGACCTGGCGCTGATCCTGCACACCTCGGGCACCACGTCGCGCCCGAAGATCGTGCCGCTGACGCAGGCCAACGTCTGCGCGTCGGCCTACAACATCGTCGACACGCTGCAACTGACCGCAGCCGACCGCGCGCTCAACATCATGCCGCTGTTCCATATCCACGGGCTGATGGCCGGCACCCTGGCGCCGCTGGCCGCCGGCAGCACGATCTTCTGCACGCCAGGCTTCAACGCGCTCAAGTTCTTTGCCCAGATGGCCGAGTGCAAGCCCACCTGGTACACGGCGGTGCCGACGATGCACCAGACCATCCTCGCGCGCGCGCCGGCCAACAAGCAGACCATCGACGCCAACCCGCTGCGCTTCCTGCGCTCATCGAGCTCGTCGATCCCGCCGCAGGTGATCGCCGAGCTGGAGGCGATCTTCAACGCGCCGCTGATCGAAAGCTATGGCATGACGGAAGCTTCGCACCAGATGGCGAGCAACCCGCTGCCGCCGGCCGTGCGCAAGCCGGGCACGGTGGGGCGCGCCGCCGGACCGCAGATCGCGATCATGGACGCGGCCGGTGAGCTGCTGCCCGCCGGCGGCACGGGCGAGATCGTCATCCGCGGCCCCAACGTCACGCCGGGTTACGAGAACAATCCCAAGGCCAACAGCGAGGCGTTCACCCACGGCTGGTTCCGCACCGGCGACCAGGGCATGCTGGATGCCGACGGCTATCTGTCGATCACCGGCAGGCTGAAGGAGATTATCAACCGCGGCGGCGAGAAGATCTCGCCGCGCGAGGTCGACGAAGTGCTGATGGACCACCCGGCAGTGGCGCAGGTGGTGACCTTCGCCATCCCGCACGACAAGCTGGGCGAAGAGGTCGGTGCGGTCGTGGTGCTGCGCGAGGGCAAGGACGCGACCGACCGCGAGCTGCGCGACTTCCTGAGCCAGCGCCTGGCCGACTACAAGGTGCCGCGCAAGATCGTCTTCATGGACGAAATTCCCAAGGGCGCCACCGGCAAGCTGCAGCGGATCGGCCTGGCCGCCAAGCTCGGCCTCGCCTAGCCGCTGGACGCGTGAGCGGCCGCGCATCGGGTCGCTCATTGAGTCGCTCATTGAGTCGCTCATTGAGTCGCTCATTGGGTCGCTCATTGGGTCGCCGACACACGCTGCTCGGGCATACTTCGCCGCCGCCGGATGCGGCGCATGGCTTGCCTGCATGCGACGCGATGCCTTTCCTCGAAACCCCTTTCCTCCATTACGCATGCCGACTCCCCGCAGTGCCAAGAAAGTCGCAGCACCCGCCGCGCGCCAACCGAAGATCATCGTCAAGAACTCGCGCGTCCATGGGCGCGGCGTGTACGCCGGGCGCAAGCTCGCGAAAGGCGAACGCGTGATCGAGTACAAGGGCGAACTCATCAGCTGGAAGGAGTGCGATCGCCGGCCACCGTCGGATCCGGACGACCCGCATCACACGTTCTTCTTCTCCCTGTCCGACGGCAAGAACGTGATCGACGCCTCGGTCGGCGGCAATGCGGCGCGCTGGATCAACCACTCCTGCAACCCGAACTGCGAGACCGAAGAAGACGATGAGGAGCCGCGCGTGTTCGTCGTCGCCACGCGCGACATCAACCCGGGCGAGGAACTGAACTACGACTACGGTCTCGTCATCGACGAGCGCATGACGCCGACCCTGAAGAAGAACTACGAATGCCGCTGCGGCTCGAAGAACTGCCGCGGCACCATGCTCGCGCTCAAGTCCAAGCCGGCCAAATCCACCAAGCGCGCCCCCGCCAAACGCAAGACCGCCTCGAAGAAAGCCTGACCATGAGCCTGTCCGTCCACGCCATCACGGTGCCGGTGTTCGTCCGTGCCCTCGGCAACCTGTCATCGATCCTCGACAAGGCCGCCGCCCACTGCGAGCAGAAGAAGATCGACCCGTCGGTGCTGCTCAACATGCGCCTGAGCCCCGATATGTTCCCGCTGACCCGCCAGGTGCAGATCGCCTGCGACTTCGCCAAGGGCGCATCGGCCCGCCTCGCGGGCCAGGCCGTCCCCAAGTGGGACGACAACGAGGCAAGCATCGCCGACCTCAAGGCGCGCATTCAGAAAACCATCGACTTCGTGCAGACGATGCCGGCCGCGCAGATCGACGCCGCCCCCGGCCGCAACGTCAGCGTGACGATGCGCGGCGAGGACAAGTCGTTCGAGTCGATGACCTACCTGCTGCAGATGGCGCTGCCGAACTTCTGGTTTCACACCACCACCGCCTACGCGATCCTGCGCCACGCAGGGGTGGACATCGGCAAACGCGACTTCATCGGTCCGGTTTAGCAACCTTCGCCGCCGCGCCCCAGCGGGCGCGCCTTACACCTCGGCGCGACCGATGAAGTTGCGGCCGCGCACGCCGTCGAGCGCGTGGCGGATCATCGCCTCGGAGTCGGCCGCGGTGACGCCGTAGGCACCGAAGTCGGTGGGCACGCCCAGCGCGTGCAGGAAATCCGACAGCGCCTGCGGCGCGGCTTCCAGATCGCCGAAGATCTGCCGCAGCACCGCGTCGCGTCCCGCATTGACGCCCACCGCCCGTTGCAGCACCAGCGGCAGCGTGAACGAGCAGGCGATGCCATGCGGCAGGCCGAAGCGCAGCGTCATGTCGTACGACACCGAGTGCGCCAGCGCCGTCTTGGTGTTGGAAAACGCCAGCCCGGCGTTCAGTGCCGCCAGCGCCATGCGCGCGCGCAAGGGGCGGTCATCCAACCGCCGCATCAGCGCCGGCAACGTGGCCAGCACCTCGCGCGCCGCGGTCACCGCATAGGTGTCGGAGATCGGGTTGGCGTTGACGTTCCAGATCGCCTCGAGCGCGTGCGACAGCGCATCCAGTCCGCTTTGCAATGTGACCGAGGCGGGCAGGGTCAGCATCAAGTCGGCGTCGATGATCGCCGCCTCCGGCCAGGTCTGCGGCAGGTGCAGCGAGTGCTTGCGATGCGCGGCGCGTTCCCAGATCGTGGCCCAGGGCGTGACTTCGCTGCCGGTGCCGGCGGTGGTGGGCACGGCGATCAGCGGCTTGACCCGATGCGGCGTGAAGCCGCGCCCGGTGCCGAGCAGGTCGAGCAGTTCCGCGAACGTGCCGCTCGCAGTGCCGACCATCAGCGCCTTCGCGGTGTCGATGGCACTGCCGCCGCCGACCGCCACCAGCGCATCGCAATCGGCATGGTCGCGCCAGAAGCGCTCGTACATGCCGGCCAGCGACTGCACGTCAGGATTCGGCTCGATGCGGTCCTCGACCCCGCGCAGCGCCGGACCGAGCAGTGCGCGCAGGCGATCGACCAGGCCGAGCGCCTGCGCCTCGGGAAACGTCACCAGCACGACGGAGCGGCCGGCCAGCAGCGCCGGCAAGGTCTCGATGCTGCCCGGACCGGCGGTGATCGCTACCGGGTTGTGGTACCTGAAGCGCTGCATCTCAGCCCTCCTGGATCCACGCGCGCAGCTTGCTCGACACGTAGTCGGCGCTCATCACCATCACGATGATCACGAGAATGCAGGTGGCCGTGTCCTGGTACTGGAACAACTTCATGCTGCCCACCAGCTCGAAGCCGATGCCGCCGGCACCGACCATGCCGAGCACGGTGGCCTGTCGCAAATTGGTCTCGAAGCGATACAGGCTCACCGCGATCCACGCGGTGAGCACCTGCGGGATCACACCGAAGATGATGATCTGCACCGGGCCGGCACCGGTCGAGTGCAGTGCCTCGATCGGCCCCTGGTCGATCTCCTCGATCGACTCGGCGAAAAACTTGCCGAGCATGCCGGCCCCGTGGATCGCCAGCGCGATCACGCCGGCGAACGGCCCCAGGCCCACCGCGGCGACGAAGATCAGCGCCAGGATGATCTCGTTGATGCCGCGCCCGATGTTCAGCACCTGCCGCATCGCATGGAACACGACGTTGCTGCGTGCCAGGTTGCGGGCGGCGAAGAAGCACAGCGGCACCGCCAGCACGATCGCCAGCAGCGTGCCCCAGATCGCGATCTGGATTGTCTCGATCGCCGGCTTGACGAGCTTCTCCATGAACTCGAAATTCGGCGGGAACATGCGCGACAGGAAGTCGACGATCCACGGCCCGCCCTTGATCAGCTCGCCGACGCTGATCTGGCTCCCGATCGCCGCCCACCACAGCACGCCGACCACCGCCGGCAGGACCAGCGCGTACTTCCACCAGCCGAGCCCGCCGCCGGGCCGCTGCACCAGCAGCCGATAGCTTCCGATGCCGATCATGCGTCCTCCAGGGTGATGCGCTGCACGTGTCCGAGCGGATGCGGGCGCGGCGGCGCCTCGACCACCGCGGGCACCGCTTCGTCGACGCTCTCGTCCAGCCCGGGATAGATGCGGTGCAGGACCTCATCGGTCAGCTGGTCCGGCCGCCCCTCGAACACCACGCGCCCGGCCGACACGCCGACCACGCGTTCGGCGAACTCGCGCGCGTACTCGACCTGGTGCAGGTTGCACACCACCGTGATGCCGAGATCCTGGCTCGCCTGCTTCAGGTAGCGCAGCACCGTGCGCGAGGTCTTCGGATCCAGGCTCGACACCGGTTCGTCGGCGAGGATCACCTTCGGATGCTGCGCCAGTGCGCGCGCAATGCCGACGCGCTGCTTCTGTCCGCCCGACAGCTTGTCGGTGCGCGTGTCGGCCTTGTCTTCAAGCTCGACCCGCCGCAGGGACTCGCGCGCCAGATCGACGTCGCGCTGCGGAAACAGCTGCAGCCACGACAGCGGTCCGGAGACCGACCCGAGCCGCCCGGTCAGCACGTTCTTCAGCACGGTCAGGCGCGGCACCACGTTGTAGTGCTGGAAGATCATCGCCACGTTGCGACGCAGCTCGCGCAGGCCGGCGCGGTCATTCGTGGTGAGCTGACCGCCGACGCGGATCTCGCCTTCCGTGGGCTGCGTCAGCCGGTTGATGCAGCGAAGCAGCGTCGACTTGCCGGCGCCCGAGGGCCCGAGGACAACGAGAAACTCGCCCTCGGCCACCTTGAGATCGACGTGCTTGAGCGCCTCGAACTCCCCGTAGCGCTTGCACAGCCCGCGGACCTCGATCATTTCATCTTCTTCAGATCGAGGTTCAGCGCCTTGGCGGTGTCGCGGATCACGTTGTAGGCCGCGTCGTTGGTCGGATGGAAGCCGTTGAGCAGGCCCTGATCGGACCAGGGCACGTCCTTCACCTCGAGGAACGCGGCCTGGATGCGCTTCTTCAAGTCGGCTGGCAGGTCCTTGCGCCACACGGTGGGCGACTCTGGGATCGGATCCGACTTCCACACCACCACCAGATCCTCTCGCTTGGCCAGGCCGCGCGCGATGGCGGCGTCGAGGATGCGATCGGCGATCGCCGCGGCATCGATCTTCTTGTTCTGCACCGAGATCGCATTGGCATCGTGCGAACCAGAGAACAGCACGCGACCGAAGTCCTTGTCCGGATTGAAGCCCGCCTTGATCAGGCCGGCCTTCGGGAACAGGTGGCCCGAGGTTGAGCTCGGATCGACGAACGCGAAGTTCTTGCCCTTGAGGTCGGCCACCGTCTTGATGCCGCTGTCCTTATGCGCGATCACATACGAGTGATAGAACGAACGGCCCGCCTTCTTCGTCTCTGCGACGGCGAACGCCTCAATGTCGGCGACCGTGGTGCCGAGCACGTAGGAGAACGGCCCGAGATAGGCGACGTCGAGCCGCTTGGAGCGCAGCGCCTCGATCACGCCGTTGTAGTCGGTGGCCACGAACGGCTTGACCGGCATCCCCAGCGCCTGCGACAGCTTGTCCATCATCACCTGGCTGTTGGCGATCATGGCGCGCGAGTCCTCGGACGGGATCAGCCCGACCGTGAGTACCTGCTGTGCAGACGCGGGCGAGAACCGGGCGGTGGCGGCGAGCACGGCGGCTGCGCCCATCCCAGCGACGAGAGTCCTGCGGGTTGGCTTCATTGTTTGTCTCCTAAGTGTGTCGGGCCCAATGGCCACGCGCCCTGTCTTTTTGCTGTGATGCAGCGGAGAAATCCGCCCGCAGGGAGTGCGGCGGAGTCTTCCAGTGCGTCTAGCATTCAGCCAATTGTTTTTTTCAGGCGTATGTATTCAAGCAACCTATGCGAGAACCTTCATGCGACTGACCCAGCTGCGTTCTTTCTATGCAGTGGCGCATGCCGGCAGCTTCACCGGCGGCGCGCGCCTGCTGCACGTGAGCCAGCCGACCGTCACCACCCAGGTCCGCTTCCTGGAGGAGACCTACGGCGTGGAGCTTTTCCATCGGCGCGGCCGCGCGGTGCGCCTGACCGCCATCGGCGAGCAGCTGCTCGAGATCTCGCGCCGCATCTTCAGCCTGGAGAACGAGGCCACCGCGCTGCTCAACGACGCCGGCAAGCTGCGCTCGGGCCATCTGCGTGTGGGTGCGGTGGGGCCGTACCACGTGACCGAGATGCTGGCGCGCTTCAACCAGCGCTATCCGCAGGTGCAGGTGTCGGTGCGCATCGGCAACTCGGAAGAAGTGCTGCGCGCGCTGTGGGAGTACCAGACCGATGTTGCCGTGCTGGCGCAGTTCAGCGATGACCCGGGCATCCACTCGATGCCGCACAGCCGCCATCCGGTGGTGCTGTTCGTGCACCGCAGCCATCGCCTGGCACGCCGCAAGTCGGTGGCGCTGCGCGAGCTCGCGGGCGAGCGGATGATCATGCGCGAACCGGGCTCGACCACGCGCAAGGCCTTCGAGGAAGCACTGAACGCGGCGCGCGTGAAGGTCAAGATCGCGATGGAGATCGGCGGGCGCGAAGCAATCCGCGAAGCGGTGGCCAAGGGCCTGGGGGTGGGCGCGGTGTCCGAGGTCGAGTACGTGCCGCACCCCGACCTGCGCCTGGTGCGCATCGCCGATGCGCAGGTATTCACCTACGCCCACGTGCTGTGCCTGCAGGAGCGGCGCACCGCGCGCGTGGTGAAGGCGTTCCTGGAGATCGTCGAGGCGATCAAGCGCTGATGCGCGCCCGCCGGTGACCCTGCGCATCACGTGCGGTAGCGCCGGCCGCTACCCGCGCGTCGCCGGATTGCTGCCCACTGCGGGCGCCTCGATGCTGGCGCCGCCGTCATGTGACGGCTTGCCTGTCGAGGAAGCAATGTTGCTGGTCGAGATCCTGGCTGTCGTCCTGCTGGCCGACCTGGTCTCCGGCGTCGTTCACTGGTGGGAAGACAGCTACGCCAAGCTTGATGGCGGGCCGCTCAAGCAGGTCGCCATCGACAACCTGCGCCACCACGCGCGGCCGCGCGAGTTCCTGGCCAAGGGCTACTGGGCGAGCAGTTGGGACTTGTGGCTGCTCGGCGCACTGGCAGTGGCGGCCAGCGCTGCGCTCGGCTTGTTCAGCTGGCATGTCGTGCTGTTCGCGGTCCTGGTCGCCAACGCCAACCAGGTCCACAAGTGGACGCACCGCACGCGCGAGGAAAACGGCCGCGTCATCGGCACGCTGCAGCGCCTGCACCTGCTGCAAACCGCGCGCCACCACAGCCGCCACCATCAGGGCAGCCGCGACACCCACTACTGCGTGCTGACCAACTTCCTGAACCCGCTGCTGGAGGAAGTGCAGCTGTGGCGCCGCCTGGAGCGGGCGGTGAGCAGGCTCACCGGTGCCACGCGTCGCGATGAACCGGCGGAGCTCGCCAAGCTGGGCCTGCTGCCGGCACGCGCCGGTGCCACACGGCCGTCGTTCGCGATTCGCGTGCCGGTGGTGATGCCGCGCCTGATGCCGCTGCGCGCGACAGCCTCGGCGGCCTGAGCGCCGAGCGTCGCTAGGGTACGGGCCGCAGACTCAGCAGATGCAGGCTGAACGCCCCGCGCCCCTGCAGGTGGCCGGCCTTGGTCAGCATCAGGCCGACGCCGGCCACGTCGCGCCAGCGCAGCGGCGGCGCATCCGGCACCGGCCGGCCACGGAAGGTGGCGCGGAAGTCCGCCAGCGCCAATGCGCGCTCGACATCGGCGTCCTCGACCGTGTCGAACTCGGCGTAGTACGAGGCCGACTGCAGGCCGCCGCCCGGGGCACGCACGTACACGGTCAGGCGATAGCGGTGACCGTCGCCACGCGCGCGCAGCGCGAAGGCGCGGACATCGGCTGCCACGGCCGCCGGGTCGACGGCGCGGCGCGCGGAGGCAAAGCCGCCGTTGTATTCGATGCGCACCGTGCCGCTGAAGCGCACGCCGTCAGCTGCCGCGGCGATCTGCGACGTTGAGACGCCGCCCATGACGCTGTCGTTGACCACCTGCCAAGGCACCGCGTCGGCGGCCAGATCGATCCCGGTCATCGCCATACCCGGCCGATGGAGGGCGCTGACAGCCAGAAGTGCGCGCAAAGCACGCCGGCGGTCATGCGGATGCGCCATGGCCCGACGCCAAAGGCAGCGCGCCGATCGACTCGATGATCGGGCAGCGCGTCGCGCCGCCGGCGCGTTCGCATGCGTGCAGCAGGTGCTGCAGCACATCGGCCATCTTCTGCATGTCGGCCATGCGCTCCTGAAGCTGCGCCAGCCGGGCGGCGGTGATGCGGCGGACCGAACGGCGGTCCGTGCCGTCGGACAGCTGCAGCAGGCTGGCAATTTCGTCGAGCGTGAAGCCCAGCTGCTGTGCGCGGCGGATGAAGCGCAGCCGCGCCGCCACCTCCGGCGGGTAATGGCGATAGGCGCCGCGCGTGGGTTGTGGCTGCGGCAGCAGCCCGCGCCGCTGGTAATAGCGCACGGTTTCCACCCCGACCTCAGCCGCCTGCGCCAGGCGGCCAATAGTCATTGAACTCATCGCGGCCATCGTGGACTCGACCGACCGATTCGTACTCCCGCTGCGCCCGGCGGGTGGACACTCCGCACACGTCGCCGCGGACTGCCGCGGCGCGTTGCGCGATACATGACCTGCTGCCTGCGCGGGATTCGCACGTCGCATACCGCCCGTTGCGCCTGCCTTGGCGCGCGTTGCTGCTGCCATCGCTGCTCCTTGCTATGTGGGTAGCCGACCCTGCCGGTCAAGGTTGCATCCGGCGTATCTGACCGATCCCTAAGTCACACTTGACTCCGTACCCTGGTACGGAGTCTATGGTGGACGCCATCTGCCCAGCAAACGAAGGACGCAGTAGGCTCGCGCCGCCTTGGTGCGCTTCAGCCGCTGCAATCGAACGATGTCGACCGAACTTGCGTTGAAACCGTCAGCCGCCAGCGCGGCTGATGCCGGCGCGCGCGTTGTGCTGCCGGTGCAGGGCATGACCTGCGCCTCCTGCGTCGCGCACGTGGAGAAAGCGCTCGCCAAGGTGCCCGGCGTGGAGAAGGTCGCGGTCAACCTGGCCACCGAGTCTGCCGCGGTCGAAGGCGCCGCGCTCGATGTCGGCGCGCTGCGCTCGGCGATCGACCGCGCCGGCTACGAGGTACCCACCCGCACCGAACGCCTGGCGATCGAAGGCATGACCTGCGCCAGCTGCGTCGCGCGGGTGGAGAAGGCGCTGCGCGCGGTGCCCGGCGTGATCGGTGCGACCGTCAACCTCGCCAGCGAGACCGCGAGCGTGGAGGCGCTGGCCACCGTGTCATCGGCCTTGCTCGCCGCAGCGGTGGAGCGCGCCGGCTACACCGCCCGTGCGAGCGATGACGGCGCCGTGCCCGACGCCCAACTCGCGCAACGCGCCGACCCGGTCGCCGCACTGGGACGCGACGCGTTGCTGGCGCTACTGCTGGCGGCGCCGCTGGTGGCGCCGATGCTCGGCGCGCTGCTGCCCGGCGGCCGCGACTGGATGCTGCCGGCGTGGCTGCAGTGGCTGCTCGCCACCCCGGTGCAGTTCTGGCTGGCGCGGCGCTTCTACATCGCTGCATACAAGGCGGTGCGCGCCGGCACCGGCAACATGGATTTGCTGGTTTCGCTCGGCACGAGCGCCGCTTACGGCCTGTCGCTGTATCTGTGGTGGGCCAGCGCCGATCACGTGGGGCACACGCCGCACCTGTACTTCGAAGCGGCAGCGGTGGTGATCGCGCTGGTGCTGCTGGGCAAGTGGCTGGAAGCCCGTGCCAAGCGGCAGACCTCGGAAGCGATCCGCCTGCTCGGCCAGCTGCGGCCCGCGGTGGCGCGCGTGCTGCGCGACGGCGCCGAGGTCGAGGTGGCGATCGAGCAGGTTCGGCTTGGCGACCGCGTCGTGGCGCTGAGCGGTGAGCGCATTGCGGTCGACGGCGTGATCCGCGCCGGCGCCAGCGCGATCGACGAATCGATGCTCACCGGCGAGAGCCTGCCGGTGGAGAAGGACGTCGGCGACAAGGTGGTGGCGGGCGCCCTCAACACCAGCGGCCGCATCGAGATCGAGACCACCGCGCTCGGTGCGGAGACGATGCTGGCGAAGATCATCCGCCTCGTCGAAGATGCGCAGAGTGCCAAGGCGCCGATCCAGCGCACGGTCGACCGCATCGCCGCGGTGTTCGTGCCGGTGGTGCTCGCCATCGCCGCGGTCACCGTGATCGGCTGGCTGCTCGCCGGTGCCGGTGTGGAAACAGCGCTGATCAACGCGGTGAGCGTGCTGGTGATCGCCTGTCCGTGCGCACTGGGGCTGGCCACGCCGGCGGCGATCATCGTCGGCACCGGCGTGGCGGCACAGCGCGGCATCCTGATCAAGGACGCCGAGGCGCTCGAGATCGCGCGCGACGTGACGCTGGTGGTGTTCGACAAGACCGGCACGCTGACCGAAGGCAAGCCGCAGGTGGCGGCGATCGAACTGCCCGACAGTGGGCGCGATCTCGCGCCGGCAGGTGCACTGCGCCTGGCGGTCGCCATCAACAGCGCCAGCACCCATCCGCTCGCCGACGCGTTGCGCCGCCACGCGGGTGAGGCCGCACCGGTCGCGCAGGTAACCAAGGCTAAGGTGGTGGCCGGGCGCGGTGTCAGCGCCACCCTCGACGGCGTCGAGCACGTGTTCGGCCAGGCGCGCTGGATGGACGAACTGGCGCTGGACCGCGGCAGGCTGCAGGCGCGCGCCGAGGCGCTGCAGGCCGAGGGCCACACCGTCTCCTGGCTGGCGCGCAAGGCGGGCGAGGGCTGGCAGCCGGTGGCGCTGATCGCGTTCGCCGATGCGCCCAAGCGCGAGGCGCGCGAGGCGGTGCAGGCGCTGCACCGTGCCGGCATCCGCACCGCGCTCGTCACCGGCGACAACGCCGGCAGCGCGGCGCGCGTGGCACAGATGCTAGGGATCGACGAAGTGCGCGCGCAGGTGCTGCCCAAGGACAAGGCCGCCGCCGTTGCCGCCTACAAGGCAGACGGTCGCCGGGTCGCGATGGTGGGCGACGGCATCAACGACGCGCCGGCGCTGGCCGCCGCCGATCTGGGCATCGCGATGGGCTCGGGCACCGACATCGCGATGCACGCGGCCGGCGTGACGCTGATGCGCGGCGACCCGCGCCTGGTCGCCGAGGCGATCGCGCTGTCGCGCGCCACCGTGCGCAAGATCCGCCAGAACCTGTTCTGGGCATTCATCTACAACGTGGTCGGCATTCCGCTCGCGGCGCTCGGCCTGCTGTCGCCTGTCGTGGCTGGGGCGGCGATGGCGTTTTCCAGCGTCAGCGTGGTGACGAACTCGCTGCTGCTCAAGCGCTTTCGCGCGCGCTGATCGGCATGCCCGCTCAGGGCAGCCCCGCCGGCGTCGCACTGCTGCTGGTGAGCAGGCGGTAGCCGACGCCGACTTCCGTCAGCAGATAGACCGGCTGGGCCGGGTTGATCTCGATCTTGTCGCGCAGCTGCTTCATGTAGACGCGCAGGTAGTGCGCATCGTCGATGTGGTCGGGACCCCAGACCTCGACCAGCAGCCTCCGCTGCGTCGCCACCGCACCGCGCTGGTTGCCGAGCGCGACGAGCAGGCGGAACTCGACCGGCGTGAAGTGGATCGGCCCGGCCGGACCGGTTGCCGTCCGCGCGGCCAGATCGATCAGCACCTCACCCAAGCGCAGTGACTGGCTCGGGTCATGCCGGCTGGCAGCACGCCGCAACGCCGCCCGCACCCGGGCCAGCAGCTCGCCGGTGGTGAACGGCTTGGTGACGTAGTCGTCGGCGCCGGCGTCGAGCGCCTTGATCTTCTGCCGCTCGTCGACCCGCGCCGACAGCACGACGATCGGCATCGACGACCAGGCGCGGATGCCGTGCACCACCGATTCGCCGTCGGCATCGGGCAGCCCAAGATCGAGGATCACCAGATCCGGCTTGTGGCTGGACGCTTCGATCAGGCCACGCTCGGCCGTGGCCGCCTCGATCACGCGGAAGCCTTCGGCGCTCAACGCGGCGCGCAGCAGCCGCCGCAGTTGCGGCTCGTCATCGACCACCAGCACCGCGTGCGCAGCCGTCGTCATGCACCCTGCTCCTCGGCCGGAACGATCGGCATCTCCTCCTGCAGCGGCAGGGTGACGATGAACAGTGCGCCACCTGCCGGGATCCGCTCCGCGCGGATCTCGCCGCCGTGCACGCGGGCGATCGCGCGGCAGATCGCCAGGCCCAGGCCGACGCCGCCGAGCACACCTTCGCTGCGCCCGCGCCGGAACTTCTCGAACAGATCGTTGGGCTCGATGTCCGCCGGAAAGCCGGGGCCGTCGTCGGCCACCAGTACGTCGACCGTATCCGCCTCGCGCCGCGCGCTCACGCTGAGGTGCGTGCCGGCCGGCGCATGCCGGGTCACGTTCTCGATCAGGTTGAAGAAGAGCTGCTCGAGCAGCACGGCATCCGCACGGATCAGTGCCGGCGCGGCCTCCAGGTGCGTGCTGACGGTGAAGCCGCGCAACGCGCCGGCCAGTCGATGCAGTGCCGAGCCGATCAGCTCCTCGATCGACACCCATTCCAGCCGCAGCACCGTGCGACCCGATTCCAGCCGCGTCATGTCGAGCACGTTGGTGATGAGCTGCGTCATCTGCGTCGTTTCGTCGACGATCGTCCTGGCCAGTTGCTGGCGCGCCGGCTCGCTCAGCCGGGAACCAGGCTCCGCCAGGCTGCTGGCGGCACCGCCGATGACCGCCAACGGCGTGCGCATGTCGTGCGAGATGGCGGCCAGCAGGCTGTTGCGCACCGACTCCGTTTCTGCGTTGACCTGTGCCGACTGTGCCTGCACGGCGAGGTTCACGCGTTCCAGCGCCAGCGCCACCTGGCTGACGAAGGTGTCGAGCAGATGCGCCTGCTCCGGCAGCAGCACCCGGCGCGCATTGGCAGGCAGCACCGCGATCACGCCGAGGACGACGTCCACGCCATCGCGCGTGCCCGCCAGTGGCAGGTAGCGCGCCACCGCCTGCGCCGAGGTGGCGGTGCCCAGGCCAGCCGGCTGGCCATGGTCCTGCACCCACTGCGCGATCGCCCGGTCCACCTCGCGCAGCGACGCCGGCTCGGGCTCGCCGCGCGGCATCACGCTGCACCCGCGCGCATCGGGCAGCAGCAGCACCACCTGGGCGTCGAACACCTCGCCGATGTGGCGGGTCGCCACGCGTGCCAGCTTGTCGGCGCCGCGGCTGGTGGCCAGCTCGCGGCTCATCGCGTACAGCAGCGCGGTGCGACGCTCGCGCTCGCCGGCCACGCGTGCCTGCAGCCGCACGCTTTGCATCAGCTGGCCCACCAGCAGGCCCACGGCCATCATCACGGTGAAGGTGACGAGGTACTGGCCGTGGGTGACGTCGAACGTGTAGCGCGGCTCGACGAACAGGTAGTTGAATGCCAGCACCGACGCCACCGACGCCAGCACCGACGGCCCGCGACCAAAGCGCCACGCCACCAGCACGATGCCGGCAAGGAAAAGCAGCGCCCGGTTGGTCTCACTCAGCAGCGGCTCGGCGACGACGCCGACGGCACCGGCGACCGCGACGGCGAGCGCACTCCAGGCATACGGCGCCCAGCGGACGCGCCCGGCCTTGGCCGGCATCAGGAACGCGCGGCTGCGCAGCAGCAGCGAGCCGCGCGCCAGGCGCTGCGCCTCGGTGGACTGCACCACGGTGACGTCGATTCCGCGCGTGTGCTTGAGCACCTGATCGACCGTCGACGGGCGCAGCCCGCGCCAGCCGCGCCGCCGCGGCGCGCCCAGCAGCAGGCGTGACACATGGCGCGTCCGGGCGTAGGCCACGAGTTCGTCACTGGCCGTGGCGCCGCCCAGCGTGACCGTCTCGGCACCGAGCGACTCGGCCAACCGCAGCCACTGCACGCGCTGGTCGCGCTGGGCATCGGGCAGTCGTTGCAGGTCGGGCGTCTCGACGTACACGACCAGCCAAGGCGCGCGCAGCGCCACCGCCAGCCGGCGGCCGGCGCGGATCAGGTTGTCGCCATCGCTTGACGGCCCGATCGCCACCATCACGCGCTCGGAGGTGAGCCACGGCGTGGCGCCCTCGCTCGATGCGCGCCCGCGCTCGACGATGCCGTTCAGGCGCTCGCCGGCCCGGCGCACCGCCAGTTCGCGCAACGCGTTGAGCGTGCCGACTGGCAGCGCTGCATCCGCCGCCAGCGCCGGTGGCAGATCGACCAGCACCACTTCGTCTGCCGACTCGAACACCGCATCGGGCACGGTCGCGACCGGTGCGGCACCCATCACACCGGCAACGATGTCGGCCAGGCTGTCGAGCTGCCGCACGTCCAGCGTGGCAAAGACATCGATGCCCGCGTCGCGCAGTTCTTCCACGTCCTGCCAGCGCATCGCATGGCGGCCGGCGCCGTCGTTCACCTGGGCGAGATGATCGACCAGGATCAGGTCCGGCCGTCGCGCCAGCGCCGCGTCCAGATCGAGTTCATCCGCGCGCTGCGGCGTCTGTGCCTTCTGCGCCTCGGCGCGACCGCCGATCCGCTCCAGGCCGCGCCACGAGCGCGCGTCGTCCGTCAGCCCCGGCAGCGCGAGCGCACCGATGACGACATCGGCGCCTTCGACCTTCCGCCGGCGACCGGCCTCCAGCATGGCGCGCGCCCGCTCGGCGGCCGCGCCGGCGCCGAAAAAGAGGGTCAGCAAGCCGCGTCGTGCGCGCGGCGGCGGCGCGGGTCGCGCGGCGACTGCTGGATCTCGCCCCGTACGACTGTCGTTCATCGGCTGGTTCGCGTGGGCAGGCAGCGTCGCAGATCCGCCGGTCATCCCGTCGGGCAGGCCCACGATCGCGCGCAAACTGTACGTCATCGGCGCCAGAACACCGGCGTGAAAAGCACCAGCACGGACATCAGTTCGAGCCGACCCAGCAGCATCGCCAGCGCGCACACCCACAGCTGGAAGTCGTTCAGCCCGGCATAGTTGCCGGCCGGCCCGACCTCGTTCAGGCCGGGACCGATGCAGTTGATCGACGCCACCACCGCAGAGAATGCGGTCACCACGTCCATGCCCGACATCAACAGCAACATCGTGCAGGCGGTGACGGTGGCACCGTAGATCAGCATGAAGGCGAGCACCGCGAAGACGATGTTGTTGTCGATCTTGCGACCATCGATCAGCAGCGGATTGACCACGCGCGGATGCATGATCCGCGTCAGCTCGCGCGTCGCCTGCTTGCCCAAGATCACGAGCCGGATCATCTTGATGCCGCCGCCGGTCGAACCCGCCGCCGTGGCGCAGCCGCCCAGCAGCAACATCAGCACCGGCACGAAGGTAGGCCACTGCGTGTAGTCGACACTCGCGTAGCCGGTGGTGGTTGCGATCGACACCACGTTGAAGGCGGCATACCGCAGCGCCGTGCTCCAGTCCGGGTAGACGTCATGCGCGAGCAGGAACGCTGCCACGCCGACGCACGCGGCGGCCAGCAGCGCCAGATAGCTCTTGCTCTCGGTATCGGCCAGGTACACGCGCAACGAGCGCTGTCGCCACGCCAGAAAGTGCATCGAAAAGTTGAACCCGGACAGCGTCATGAACAGCACCGAGAGCCATTCCAGCCGCGCCGAATCGAAGTGACCGAAGCTGGCGTCGTACGACGAGAAGCCGCCCAGCGACAGCGTCGAGCACATGTGCATGAAGGCGTCCGCCCAGCCCATGCCGCCCCAGCGGTAAGCGAGGAAGCACGCCAGCGACAGCGCGAAGTACAGGAGGTACAGCGCCTTGGCAGTGTCGGCGATGCGCGGAGTCAACTTGGCCTCCTTGAACGGCCCCGCCGTCTCCGCCTTGAACACCTGCGCGCCGCCGACGCCCAGCATCGGCAGGATCGCCACCGCGAGCACCAGGATGCCCATGCCGCCGATCCACTGCAGGAAGTGGCGCCAGACGTTGATCGACAGCGGCAGCGCGTCGAGGCCGACGATGACGGTCGAACCGGTGGTCGTCATCGCCGACATGCATTCGAAGTACGCGCGCGTGAAAGACAGTGCCGGCAGGTGCAGCATCAGCGGCAGGGCGGCGAATGCCGGCAGGCTGGTCCATACCAGCGTCACCAGCAGAAAGCCGTCGCGCGGCAGCAGCTCGCGCATGTAGCGCCGCGTCACACTGAACAGCACGGCACCTGCCCCCAGCGTGAGCGGGATCGCCACGCCGAAAGCAGTGAGCCCCGCATCGCCGCCGAACAGCGCGAACGCCAGCGGCACCAGCATCACGATCGAGAAGATCATGATGATGGCGCCAAGCACGTGCAGGACCGGGGCAGCCGAACGCGTGAGCGCCGACAAGACGTCTCCAGAGCGGGGAACGGCGGGCGAAGCCACGCGGGCAGGCACGCCGGCGGCTGTCGATTGCGCGCGCCGGACATCGACGCGCGCACGGCCGCAAGAAACCCACTCTAGGAGCGCACGCGTAAAGGCGCCGTTAAGAAACGACGCTGGGCAGCGGTTCAGGCCGCCGCACTCCGGTCGACCTCAGCGGACGCGGCAGGCGTGCCGGACCAGCGGCGACTGCGTCAGGCGCGTGGCTGTGGCACGGCGCGGCGGTGGAAACCGTCTCGGGGCTTGCGCGGTTCAGGGGCCGACGCTGCCCGCGGCCGGCCAGTCGGTGGTACCGATGCGCTTGAGCGTCATCTCCAGCGTCTTCACCGGCGGCTGGCCGGGGACGATGCGCTCGCCCACTTCGGTCCACACGCCGTCGCGCACCGTGGTGGTGTAGCGCAGCGTGGCGCCGCCGCCGATGCTGATCGACCAGCTGAAGCCGTCGGGCCGCAGCTCGAGCGGGAAGTCACCGGCGTAGCCCTGTGCATACGAGCGGAAGTTGTATTGGCTGGTCTTCGGCGAAAAAGACACGACGGCAAAAGCGTTGAAGGCCAGCTTGCCGTCAGGCCGGTAGCCGCGGCCCTCGATCACGCGCAGCGTGCCGTCCAGCATCGGCCCCACCCTCTCGGTCTGCACCAGCCGCAGGCGCTCGCCGTTGGGCTGCAGCACCACCGCCTCGCCGCGCCAGGTCCCATCGATCATCGACAGGGGCGCGAGCGCCTTGCGCTGGGCATCGAGCAACGCCGTATCGGCCGGACCGGCGGCGCGCACTGCGACAGTTGCGCCGAGCAACGCGATACAGCACAGAAAGCGCTTGAAGGCAGGCCACAGCATGTGCATGTTCACTCCACCAGGTCGATCGAGCAGCAGCGCGGATCGATCGCGCCGCCGTGGTCGAGAAATTAGCCAGCAAGTCACCGATAGCGCAATCGATTTCACCACCGCCATCAGGGCCGATCGACGCGCATGGCCTCCCGCAAACCGGGGCATCGGCTGAAGTGCCGGCGTTTCACCGCGCTGCCAGCCGTTTTCATGGCTGCGGCGCAGGCATCGGGATGTTGTAATCGGGCGTCGCCGTTCTTTGCCGCATCTTGCGGCCCGCGCATGCCCGTCATCGCCGTCGTCAATCGCAAGGGGGGAAGTGGCAAGAGCACGCTCGCCACGCACCTGGCCGTGCATCTGGCGGCGCCCGGTACGTCGGTACTGCTCGGCGACGTCGATCACCAGCACTCGACGCAAGGCTGGCTGCGCCGCCGCAGCGACACGCAGCGCGGCGGTGTCATCGGCTGGCCCGTCGATCCCAAGGCGATGGTGCGGCCGCCGGCCGGGGCCGGCGCGGTGGTGCTCGATACACCGGGCGGCCTGCGCGGGTTCGAACTCGCGCGCGTAGTGATGTACGCCGACGCGATCCTGATCCCGGTGTGCAATTCCGTCTTCGATCGCGAGTCCGCCGCCGCCTGCCACGCCGAACTGCTGACGCTGCCGCGCGTGGCCTCCGGCCGCTGCCGACTGGCGGCGATCGGCATGCGCATCGACAGCCGCACCCGCGGCGCCAGCACATTGGCCAGTTGGGCGCGCGGCATCGACTTGCCGTACATCGGCACGCTGCGCGAAGCGCAGGCCTACGTGCGCTGCATCGAAGACGGCCTGACGCTGTTCGATCTGCCCGCCAAGGACGTGCAGGCCGATCTGGCGCAGTG
>LNFM01013432.1_pt1 | contig 22770 bp, 18 predicted proteins | sample 596031 | NCBI WGS metagenome assembly LNFM01 (sample SAMN04254537, study PRJNA301005) | activated carbon metagenome | isolation source: dual media filters at the Ann Arbor, Michigan drinking water treatment plant | place: USA: Ann Arbor | reverse complement strand
CGGTGGCATGGGCGCCGTGTTCCGCGTGACGCACCTGGCGCTCGGCAAGCCGTTCGCGCTGAAGGTCCTGCACGACCACTACACGCGCGACGCCGACATCATCACCCGGTTCATGCGCGAGGCCCGGGCGGCCACGCAGACCGGGCACCCCAACATCATCGACGTCCTCGACATCGGCACCACCGACGCCGGCGACGTGTTCTTCGTGATGGAGCTGCTCGAGGGCCACCACCTCGGCACCACGGTGCGCGAGCAGGGGCCGCTGGCGATCCGACGCGCGGTCCACATCGCGCGGCAGATCTGTCGCGCGCTGGCGGCCGCGCACGAGGTCGGCATCATCCACCGCGACCTCAAGTCGGAGAACATCATCCTCACCGCGCGGGGCAAGGATCCCGACTTCGTGAAGGTGCTCGACTTCGGCATCTGCAAGCACGTCAACGCCGACGCGTCGCAGACGTCGCCCGGCCTCGTGATGGGCTCGCCCGACTACATGGCCCCCGAGCAGGGCGCGGGCCTCGAGGCCACCGTCGCCTCCGACATCTACGCGGTCGGCTGCATCCTGTTCGAGATGCTCACCGGTCGGCTGCCGTTCGAGGGCCGCAACGCGATCGACGTGCTCATGCAGAAGGGGGCCCACGACGCCGTGCGGGCCACCGTGCACCGGCCCGAGGTGCCCGAGCCGCTGGCCGACGTCATCGCGCGGTGCCTCGCCCGCGTCGCTTCGCTGCGGCCACCGACGATGCGCGCGCTCGAGTACGACCTCACGCGTGCGGTCGATGGACGCGCGAGCGCCGTGGCCAATGTGCTCGGGTTGCAGGTCGCCGGGGACTCGCTCGATGGTCGGCCGGAGGACCCGTCGCCCGCGGCGTCGGCCAGCTTCCACCGCGCCGCGATCGCTGCGATCGATGCGCGCCCGGCCGGCTATCTGCAGCCCGATCGCACCGTGATCGCGCCGCCGCCGAGGGCACCCTCCGCGGGCACCGCGGCCAGCGAGCCCGCCCCGTCCGGTGTCGTCGCCGCCGCCAAGGCGATGTTGTTCGTCCTGCTCGGGGGGTTGCTGGCCGGGGCCGCTGCGCTGGCGTTCAAGCCCGATCTCCTCGACGACGCAGAGCCCGGCGCCGCGCCGCCCGAGCGTGGGGCGCCCGAGGCGGCCCGCCAAGGCCCCGCCGACGCGCCGCGTCCCGCCGACAGCTCGCGCCGGAGCGAGGCCACGCCTCCGACTGCGCCCGTCCCCGCGCCCGAGCCCGCGCCGGTCGTCGTCCCCGTGGCGCCGAAGATCCCGCCGCCGCCCGAGCCGACCGGGCCGTCCGTCGCCGACTGGGTGTCCGCGGGCGAGCTGGCGCTCGAGGCAAAGCACTGGCGCGAGCCGGCCGAGGGCAGCCTCGCGGTGGCGCTCACGAACCTCGCGATCGCGGAGCCGGGCAACGCCGCGATCGGGAAGCTCCGACAGGCCGCGGCCGATCAGATCCTGCCTGCGGCGCAGGCCGCCCTCGAGAAGCGCAAGTGGCTGACCGCTGCGGACGGCTTCCGCGATCTCGTCACCGTCTGGCCCGAGCACCCCGAGGCGCGGGCCGGCCTCGCCGAGGCGCTCTACAACCAGGCGCGCGTGTTCAAGCGCGGCCGCAACAACGCCGAGGTCCTGACGACGGCGGACGAGCTGCTGAACGCGGTGCCGGGGGACTTCCGCGCGCTGCTGATGCGCGCGGACGCGTTGATGGCCCTGCGCCGCTACGCGGAGGCCCGCGACGCGTACACCGAGGCCCGCAAGGTGAAGCCCCGGAACAAGGACGCGAACAAGGGCTTCTGGAAGGCTGCGCAGCTCGCCCGCAAGCAGCAGGGGTAGGGGCGAGCTAGAAGAACACCAGCGTCGTGATCACGAAGCACGGGATCAGGAACATGATGCTCCACTTCATGTAGCCGAAGAAGCCGGGCATCTCGACCTTCGACTCCTCGGCGATCGCCTTGACCATGAAGTTGGGTCCGTTGCCGATGTACGTGTTCGCGCCCATGAACACCGACCCGCACGCGATGGCCTGCAGGATGCTCGAGGGGACATTGGTGCCCTCGACCAGGGCGCCGGACAGCAGGCCCTTGTCGACCATGCCCGAGGCCGTCTCGAAGAACACGAGGTAGGTCGGCGCGTTGTCGAGGAAGCTCGACAGGATGCCCGAGGCCCAGAAGAACTTCGCGGGGGTGTCCACGCCGAGCTTGTCGCCGCCGGCCTGCAGGATGAGCAGGGCGGGGATCATCGTGAGGAAGATGCCGATGAACAGCGCGGCGACCTCCAGGATCGGGAACCATGAGAAGGCGTTCTTCTCGCGGGTCTCGGCCGGGGAGGTGAACTTGGAGCCGAGCACGCAGCCGACCATCGCGGCCTCGCGCACGAAGATGCCGTGATCGTCGCGGATGAACGCGGCGCAGGCGACGATGCCGAGCAGCCACACGATGTTGATCGCGCCCTCGATCTTGAGCGGGCTGGCGTGGGCCAGGTCGGCCTTGCGCACCGTCTCGGTCTCGCGGCCGTAGAAGTGCCGGTCCATGAAGAAGAACACGACGAGCAGGATCCCGGCGACGAGGAACATCTCCTTCCACAGGCCCAGGGTCCACAGGAACGGCACGCCCTGCAGGTAGCCGACCCAGCGGCAGCAGCGATCCGCCGACGTTCGACACCAGGAAGATGAAGAACACGACGATGTGGACCTTGTGCTTGCGCTCGGTGTTCGCCCGCAGCACAGGGCGGATGAGCAGCATCGATGCGCCGGTCGTGCCGATGAACGAGGCGATGACCGTGCCGAACGCGAGGAACGTCGCGTTGGACCGCGGCGTGCACTTGAGGTCGCCAGCGAGGTAGATGCCGCCGGAGATGTAGAAGAGGCAGCCCAGCAGCGTGATGAAGCTGGCGTACTCGTGCATCTTCACGCCGAGCTCGGCGATGTTGGGCTCCTGCACCGTCAGCCAGAAGACCGGGTAGGCGGACAGCGCGAGGCCCAGGAGCAGCTTGTTGAGGTTGCTGTGCCACCAGTGCTCGAGCCGCGTCAGCGGCACGATGGCGATCGACAGCAGCATCACGACGAAGAAGATCACCATCCAGGTCGGCGGGATCGCGTGGGTGCCACCCTCGGAGGCGAGCGCCGTCGCGGGCGCGATCGCGGTGGCGAGGAACGCCAGCAGGGCGGTGATGGCTCGACGACCGCCCGAGCGGCGGGCTTCGGATCGAGGTTCCGCGGCGGAGGAGCAGGCCGTCGCGGTGAGTGTGGAATCGAGGCGGTCGTAGGGCTCGAGCATCGGAACTCCGGCGGTGAGCGGTGGGGCGAGGAGGGAGCGAGAAACGCCAGCTTGGCGCATCTTACGCCGCGAGATCGTGCAGGGCTAGTGCATAATCGAGCGACGTCATGGGCGAGGGTGCGAGCAAGGTCGGGACCGGTGTCGAGACACACGGGAGGCACGGGGTGAGCGACGACGATGCGGACCGCGTCGCGCAGGTGGATGGGCCGCCGCGGCGCTCGCCTTCGCCGGATGGGCATTCGTCCACGGCGCGCGGCGATGCGGGCGACTCGGCGTGGCGCAGCGCGATGCACCTCGAGTGGGGCCTCGTGCACGACGAGCTCTGCGGGTTGCTCGCGAGCCCCGCAGCGCGGGCGCAGTGCGGGCCCGCGGGCCTGGCCGAGCCGCGCTTCCTCGGGGATCTCGCCACCTGCCGCGCGCGCCTCGAGGAGGTCGACGAGCTCGAGGACCTGCTGCGCGGAAGCGCCGATCTCGCGCTGGCGCGGCGTTTCAAGACCGTGGTGCACCTCGGCGAGCCGCTGGGCCGCGCCAGCCGCGGCCTGCCGCTGTCGCCCGCCGAGCTGCTCGCGACCGGGGACGTGCTCGCGGTCGCGGCCAGCGTCGCTTCGGCCCTGCGCGCGGTCGAGGACGACGACCGTCGCGGCTTCGCCCGACTGCACGCGCTGCTCGACGCGTTCGATCCGCCCGCCACGCTCACTGCGAAGCTGCAGCGCGCGATCGATCGCGATGGCGCGAACGGTGAGCCCGGCCTCGCCGACGCGGCGAGTCCCACGCTCGCCGCGCTGCGCGACCGCGTGCGCCAGGCGAAGACCGCCCTGCGTCAGGCCGCCGAGCGCCTGCTGCGGCGGCCGGGCCTCGCCGATGCCTTCGGCGACGCCTTCGTGACCGAGCGCGAGGGCAGGGTCGTGGTCCCGGTCCGCGCCAGCGCATTCTCGAAGACCGGCGCGCCCGGGACGATCTCGGGGATCATCCACGACGCCAGCCAGAGCGGTCAGACCCTGTTCGTCGAGCCGCACGCGCTGGTCGACGACAACAACGCGCTGCGCACCGCGATCGCGGCGGTGCGCTCCGAGGAGCAGCGGATCATCGCCGAACTCTCGCGCGAGGTCGGCGAGCACGCGGGTCGCATCGCGACCTGCGGCACGGCGCTGGTCCGGCTCGACGCCGTGCACGCGCGCCTCTTGCTCTCGCAGGCGCTCGAGGGCGTGGTGCCGATCCTCGTCGAGCCCGACGCGGGCGCGGTGCTCGAGCTCCCCGACGCACGCCACCCGATCATGGTGCTGCGCGGGCGCGAGGTGGTGCCCAACGATCTCGGACTGGCGGTGGGCACCGGCCTCGTCGTGAGCGGGCCGAACGCCGGCGGCAAGACCGTCGCGCTCAAGACCCTCGGCCTGTGCGTGCTCCTGGCGAAGGCCGGCGTGCGGCTGCCGACGTCGCGCCCGGCGACGGTGCCGGTGTTCCGCACGGTGGTCACGGACGTGGGCGACGACCAGTCGATCGCCCGCAACCTCAGCACGTTCACCGCGCACATCCACAACGTGCGGGTCGCGTGCGAGGCGGCCAGCGACGATGGTCGCGGCACGCTGGTGCTGCTCGACGAGGTCGCCGTCGGCACCGATCCGGATCAGGGCGCGGCGCTGGCCGAGGCCATCGTGACCTCGCTGGTGGACCTCGGCGCGACGTTGGTGGTGACCACCCACTACGAGCGGCTCAAGCTGCTGTCGCACGCGGATCCCGAGCACTTCGTGAACGCGGCCGTCGGCTTCGACCTCCAGGCGCTGCGCTCGACGTTCCGGGTGCACCTGGGGATCCCCGGCAACTCGAGCGCGCTGGCGGTCGCGCTGCGCGTCGGCCTACCGCAGCCGGTCATCGATCGCGCGACGGGGCTCATCGACGCGGGGGCGCGTCGGGTCGACGTGCTCCTCGGCGAGGTCGCGGCGCTCCGCGAGCAGCTCGTCGATCAGACCCTCGCGGCCGAGCGCGAGCGGGCGGCGCTGGCGGCGAGCCGCGGCCGACTCGAGGCGCTCGAGCGCGACGAGAACGAGCGGGCGTCGGCGAAGCTGCTGCGCGCGCACTCGGCCGTCGCCGCCGAGCTCCGGGGCCTGCAGGCCGATCTGCGGGCGGCCCGGAAGGCGGCCCGCCGCGGGGAGGAGGCCGATGTCGCCGACACGATGTCGCGCGCCACCACGGCGGTCGATCGCCACCGACCCGCCGCGCCGGCCCCGGTCGGCGCGCCGCCCAAGCAGGTCGAGCGCGGCGATCGGGTCCGCGTCGAGTCGCTGGGGATGGACGGCGAGGTGGTCGCCATCAAGGGAGAGCGCGTGACGGTCCAGCTGCCGCAGATGAAGACCACGGTGTCCCGCGAGGATCTGCGGCCCGTCGGTGCCTCGCCCAGGGCGCGTCCCGCCGCCGCCCAACGCGGCGCGCCGATCGTCAGCGAAGCCGGGCGTCACTTCGGCGCCGACGCCCGCCCCGTCGATTCCGGCATCGACAACGTCGTGGATCTCCGCGGCGTGCGGGCGGACGAGGCCCTCGCGCTGCTCGAGGTCTCCCTCGCCCGCGCGATCGAGGACGACTGCGAGGTGCTCATCGTGCGGCACGGGCACGGATCGGGGGCCCTGCGTCAAGCGGTTCGGGACCACCTGCCGCACCTGGGCCACGTGGCGCGGCACCGCCCCGGCTTGCCCGCCGAGGGTGGCGACGCCGTGACCGTGGTATGGGTGCGTGGGTGATCACGCGCGCGCGCCGTTCGTCCTGCGCTCCGCTCGGTCGCTCCGTCGGCCGGCTCGTCGCGGCCCTCGTCGCGGCGACGCTCGGCGTGGCGCCGCCCCGATCGACCGCGGCGTCGCCCAACGAGGGCGAGCCCCGACCGATCGCGCGGGACGCCGATCGCGTCTACACCACGGTCGCGGGCGAGGCGGACGGCGCTGCCACGGTGACGAACCCCGCGAACCTCGGCTTCCTGCGCGGCTTCAACGGCGTGGCCGACCTGTCGTGGACCAAGCCGTCCGCGCTGCGCCGCGGCAGCGGTGTCGGCCTGCTCCTCGGCCTGCCGCTGCCGCTGCAGATCGCTTCGCTGGGCCTCGGCTATCAGTTCCTCGACCCGTACACGCCGGGGCAGGACACCGGCGGCACCGATCAGCCGCAGAACCCCGACGATCGCTACAGCAAGCTGACGTTCGCGCTCGCGGTGCCGATGAAGCGGTGGATCACGCGGTGGTTCCGCGGCGCGCCCAAGGCCCTGCAGAACATCTCACTGGGCCTGTCGTACTCACGCTTGTTCGCGAGCCAGAACTTCCATGCGGCGGGGACCAACTCGGTCGACCTGGCGCTCGCGTGGTGGTTCAACCGGTTCCTGGCGTTCGGCTTCGTGGCGCGCAGCATCAACGTGCCGCAGACGGGCCCGTCGCCGAAGGTCACGCAGTCGTACGTGCTCGATCCCGAGCTGGCGGTGCGTCCGCTGGGCACGAATGCCCTCGAGGTCGCGATCGGCACGCGCTGGGCGCCATCGACGCCCGGCGACGCCCGCTGGCGCACGCACTACTTCGATCCCCGCGGTCGCCTCCTGCTGTCGCTCGGCGGCGTTCGACTGTTCGCCGAGGCCGAGCGCTTCAGCTTCTTCCCGACCGGCCTCGCCGACTCGAGCGTACGGGACGGCGTGCGCATGACGGCTGGCTTCGGCCTGGACTTCGGGCACTTCGGCTTCCTCGGCGGCGTGACCCCCTCGACCGCGGGCCGGGAATTCGGGGTCGATGGCGGCGTCGCGCGGATCCGGGTGTCGGCCGAGCGCTACGAGAGCGTCGTCAACGTCCGGCCATCGCTCGTCACCAAGATCGCCCTGCGCAAGTACTCCGGCGATCGCGGCTTGTGGCAGCTCATCCGCCACCTCGACGAGATCGGCCGTCGCCGCGGCGTCGTGCTGCTCGAGACCGAGGGCGTCGGCCTCGGCTACCCGCAGCTGGAGGAGGTCCGCGAGGCGCTGCTGCGGGTGCAGCGAAGCGGCGGTCGCGTCGTCACGTACATGCACGGCGGCGGCCTGCGCTCGTACTTCGTCGCGGCCCTGTCCGATCGCATCATCGCGCACCCCAATGCCGGGCTCGAGCTGCTGGGCATGCGGATCCAGTCGTTCTACTTCGCCGACCTGCTGGCCAAGCTGGGGGTGAAGGCCGAGTTCGTCCGGGTCGCGCAGTACAAGGGCGTGCCCGACGTCTGGCAGCGAACGACCGCCAGCGACCCCGTCGCGCGGCAGCGCAAGATGTTCTTCACCGACGTGTGGAACCACGTGCTGCGCACGACCGCCCGCGATCGCGGCCAGGACCCGCTCGTCGTCAAGGAGTGGATCGACCAGGCCCCGATCGAGGCCCCCGACGCGCTGCGCGACGGCGTGATCGACGAGCTCTCGTTCCCCGACGAGGTCGACGCCCGGCTCGAGCGCTGGCTCGGCCGCAAGGTCCGGGTCGAGGAGCCCGATCGGCAGCGCGAGCACGCCGACACCTTCGGTCCCCAGCAGCGCATCGCGGTGCTCACGATCGAGGGCGACCTGCTCGACGGCGACAGCTTCACGATCCCGCTGCTCGGGCGGAAGATCGCGGGCGCCGCGACGCTGACCAAGCAGATCGAGGCGCTGCGCAACGACGACTCGGTGCGCGCCGTCGTCGTGCGCATCGACAGCCCCGGCGGCTCGGTGCGCGCTGCCGACGACATCGCCCGCGAGCTCGACCTCACCCGCAAGCGCAAGCCCGTCGTCATCTCGATGGGCAACACCTGCGCCAGCGGTGGGTACTACATCGCCACGGCCGGTCAGTACGTGTTCGCCGACGCGACCACTGCGACGGGGAGCATCGGCATCTTCTATCCGAAGTTCGATCTGTCGGGCCTCGCCGACAAGCTCGGCATCGGCATCGATCAGTTCGACTTCGGCGACCGCGCTGGCCTGCGCTCGTGGTGGAAGCCCTACTCCCAGGACGAGCGCGAGGCGGCCCAGCGCGACATCGAGGCGGGGTACCGCGAGTTCACGGCGCGCGTCGCCAAGGCCCGCAACATGACGCCCGAGCAGGTCGACGCCGCCGCGCGCGGCCGGGTGTGGAGCGGCGTGCGGGCGATCGAGGTCGGGCTCGTCGACGACTACGGCGGCCTGCGCGAGGCGGTCATGCGGGCCCGCGCGATCGTGCAGCTCGGCCCCGACGCGGGCGACGTGGTGCTCTACCCCGAGCCGCCGACGCCGCTGCAGAACCTCCGCGCCATCCTCGGACTGAAGGTGCCCAACCCGCTCGGCCAGGACGTCGCGGTCCGCGGGCTCGGGCAGGTCGCGCTCGGGTGGGCGCTGCCGCGGCCGGTGACGCAGGTCCTCGCGCTGCTGCCCGTGTCGCTGTGGTACGGCGAGCGGCCCGGGGCGATGGCGCTGTCGGAAGAGACCTTCTCGATCGAGGACTGACGCGGGCGACGTCCTGTCGCTCCGTGGGAGAGGTCCGCGCTGCAGCCAAAGGGGCTGCAGCGCGCCGAATCGACGCTACGCGAGGTTCTCGTTCGCGAAGTCCCAGTTGACCAGGTGGTCGAAGAACGCGTTGACGAAGCCCGGCCGCGCGTTGCGGTAGTCGATGTAGTAGGCGTGCTCCCAGACGTCGAGCGTCAGGATGCAGCGCTTGCCCTCGCGCAGCGGGGTGTCGGCGTTCACGGTCGTCGTGATCGATAGCTTGCCGGCGTCCTCGATGAGCCAGGCCCAGCCCGATCCGAAGCGGCCGACGGCCGCCGCGGTGAAGTCGGCGCGGAACTTGTCGAAGCTGCCGAAGTCGCGGACGATCGCCGCGGCGATGTTGCCGCTGGGCTGACCGCCGCCCGCGGGCTTCATGCTGTTCCAGAAGAACGTGTGGTTCCAGACCTGCGCGGCCTGGTTGAACAGCACGCCGTCGGTGGTGCGCACGAGCTCCTCGAGCGTCTTGTGCTCCTCGGGCTTGCCCGCGACGAGCTCGTTGAGCTTGTTCAGGTAGGCCTGGTGGTGCTTGCCGTAGTGGTAGTCGAACGTCTCCGCACTCATGTGGGGGACGAGGGCGTCCTTGGCATAGGGCAGCGGGGGAAGCGTGAAGCTCATCGTGACCTCGTTCTTGCGGCTAATGCCGAATTTGCGCGGAGGGTGGCACGCGGTCCTCGCCCCGTCAAACCGCGCTGCAGGGCCGCAGTCCCGGGCTGCAGCGGCCGCGCCGGGCGCCTGGGCAGGGCGGCGTGGGTTCGGTGCTAACGTCTGGCCTGCACCCCGAAGGCGGGGACCGGGCATCGTGCTCGGCCGCGACCCGAAGGCGGAGGCGCCCCAGTGAGTGAACAACCCGAAGTGAAGTATGGCCGTCCGAGCGCGGCGCCGCAGGTCGGCGTGGACGCTGGCGACGCCCGCAAACCCGTCACGGTGCCGGAGATCCGCGGTCGCAAGGGCGGTGTGCCCCTGACCATGGTCACGGCGTACGACGCGACCTTCGCCCGGATGCTCGACGACGCCGGCATCGAGATGCTGTTGGTCGGCGACTCGCTCGGGATGGTGGTGCAGGGCAACGCGGACACGCTCGGCGTCACGGTCGACGACATCGTCTACCACTGCCGTGCGGTGGCGCGCGGCAGTCGGTACGCGCACGTCATCGGCGACATGCCCTTCTTGAGCTATCAGGTGAACCCCGAGGAGGCCGTGCGCAACGCCGGTCGGATCCTCGCGCAGGGGCGCGCGCACGCGGTGAAGCTCGAGGGAGGCGCCAGCATCGCCCCAACAATCCGTCGCATCGTCGAGGCGGGGATCCCGGTGATGGCCCACGTCGGCCTCACGCCGCAGTCGGTCCACGCCCTCGGCGGGTTCCGGGTGCAGGGCCGCGACCACGAGGCGGCCGCGCGGATCCTGGCGGACGCGCGCGCGGTGGAGGCGGCCGGCGCGTACGCGCTGGTGCTCGAGGGCATCCCCGGCGAGCTCGCGGCGACGATCACCGAGGCGCTGACGATCCCGACGATCGGCATCGGCGCCGGCGTGAGCTGCGACGGCCAGGTGTTGGTCTGCTACGACCTGCTCGGCATGACCGCGGATCTCCGACCCAAGTTCGTCAAGCGCTACGACGAGGGCCACGACCGGGTCGTGACCGCGGCGCAGGCCTTCCGCGACGAGGTGCGGCGCCGCCAGTTCCCCGGGCCGGAGCACACGTTCGGGATGCTCAAGCGGCCGGTCCCCGTCACCGGCACCGGCTGATCCACGGCGGTTCGTCGCGCGCGCACGCGGGTGAGCACGCGCGACCGCGGGTGGTACCCTCGTGACGATGGTGCTCTCCCCCGAACAGGAGTGGACCCTCGTCGCGTGCGGGCTCGTGGCGCACGCCGACGGGATCCTCGAGATCGGCGAGTGGGATCAGGTGTTGTGGATGCTCGACGAGCGTCTGCCGGCGAGCGAAGCGGACGCGTGGCTCGCGCTGCTCGCCAACAAGGCGGCGCTGCAGGTCCGTCTGGGCGAGCTGCCGCTCCCGCCGCCGTTCTTCGCCGAGACGATCCTCGAGCGCGCCTGGCGGATGGCCCTCGCCGATGGTCGCGGCAGCGAAGAGGAGCAGTGGGTCCACGACGATCTCGCCGCGCGCCTCGGTGTCGACGCCGAGCAGAACCGGACCTGGCGCGGTCTGTGGCGCGAGCAGGCCCGCCGCCGGGCCGAGGCCGTTGCTGCGTTTGCGGCGATGCTCGCGAACGCCGATGGGACCGCCGACAGCGGCGAGCGGGCCGAGTACGACGACCTGATGGCGCGGCTCGCGGTCGACGACGCGCGGCGGGCCGAGCTCGCGGCGCTCATCGACGCGCCGCCCGGGCTCGACGAGGTCGTCGGTCGCCTCGCCGCGCTCACGCCGGAGGAGCGGGGCATCGCGATGGTGACGCTCGTGCCGATCGTGCGCTCGTCCTTCGGCGGCGCGGCCGAGCGCGACATGTTCTTCGCGCTGGCCGAGCGCGTCGCGATCAGCCGCGCCGACGCCCAGCGGATGCTCGATCGATGACGGACGGCACGGGCAGCATCGGCCCGACCGCGCACTACACCGCGTACGTGTGGCGCCGGCTGGGCCTGCCGTACGCCGAGCACCTCGCGACCCCGACCGGCGCGGCGCTCTACTGGGGATTCTTCGCCCTCGGCGAGTGGACGACGCGCGTGGTCCCCGGGGTGCCGACGATGCGCGACTACCTGGCATATCGGCATCTGCTCATCGATGCGCTGGTCGAGGAACTCGCGCCCGATCGCCTCGTCGAGCTCGGCGCCGGGCTCACGCCGCGCACCGTGCAGTGGGCCCTCGATCGCGGCATCGACACCGTCGACGTCGACCTCCCGGAGATGATCGACGTCAAGCGCCGCGCGCTGGCGGGGATGCCCGCGCCGCTGCGGCAGCGCCTCGGCGAGCGGCACCGGCTGCTGGGGCTCGACGTGCTCGAGGTTGGGTTCGACGGGCGCCTCGCGGCGGCGATCGCCGGCGCTGCGCGGCCCGTCGTCGTCGCCGAGGGCCTGGTCAGCTACTTCGATCTCGCCGCGCGTCGCTCGATGTTCGGCGCGGTCGCACGGGCGCTGCGGGCCGTGGGTGGTGGCGCGTTCATCGTCGATCTGCACACCGCGGTCGCGCAGGCGCGGGTCGGCGGCGCGACCCGGGCGCTGCGCACGGCGATCCGTGGGCTGACCCGACGACCCCACGCGCTCGATCCGTTCGCCGACGCGGCGGCCTACGAGCGGGCGCTCGTCGACGCCGGTTTCGACGGCTGTCGCGAGCTGGATGCGGCCGACTGGGTGCGTCAGCGCCCCGCACTGGCGGGGCTGCACTCGCCCGCGCACGTCGTCCACGCGTGGGTCGAGTGACCGACCACTCCGCCAGCGCGCGTCGGCTCGCGCTTCCCGGGGTATCCTCGATCAGTCCATCGACCAGGTGGTGATCGCGTGGGCCTGGCCGGGCTCGAGGAACAGCAGCGAGAGCGGTAGCTTCGCCAGCACCAGATCCACCGAGGGCGGCAGTCGCAGCGCGGCGCGGCTGCGCTTGGCCCGGCGCCGCTCGGCCCGCGCCGAGGGCTCGTCGCTGCGCCGCGGCACGCCGATCGCGTCGAGCAGCAGGTCGACCAGTGTCATGCGATCGGGCACGACCCGCAACGCCAGCCGCGTGTGCCGAGGGACGTCGGCCTGCTTGCGGACCAGCGCCATCGCGGCGTGCAGGCCCCCGAGCTGGTCGACCAGCCCGAGCTCCTTGGCGTCGAGGCCGGTGTACACGTGCCCGCGCCCGAGCTCGTGGACGCGCTCCATCGTGAGGTCGCGGCCTTCGGACACGCGCTTGCGGAAGAGATCGTAGGTGCTCGAGATCGAGGCCTGGATCCGTGCGCGCTGATCGTCGGTGTAGGGCCGCCACAGCGCGTTGATGTCGGGGTTCTTGCCTTGCTTGCTCGTCACCGCGCTGATGCCGAGCTTGCCGAGCAAGCCCGAGAGATCGGGGTGGATCGAGATCACGCCGATGGAGCCCGTGATCGTCAGGGGATCGGCGAGCACCGGCCGCGTGCCCATCGCGACGTAGTACCCGCCGCTGGCCGCGACATCGCCCATCGACACGACGATCGGCGGCTCGAACTTGGGGTCGCGCGCGTGGGCGGCGGCCGTCAGCTCGACCTCGCGCCACATGATGTCGGAGGCGAGCGCCGAGCCGCCGCCGCTGTTGACCCGCAGGATGATCCCCTCGCACGCTGGATCCTCGCGGAGGTCGCATCGTGTCGCCGCCGACGAAGCGCAGGCCGACCAGCGGGATGAACCGGCTCTCGCCGTCGATGATCGTCCCCTCGACCAGGACGACGCCGATGTACGGCGCATCCGACCAGGTCGGCGCGCCGTGGCGCGTGTCGGCGAACCGGCGGAACTCGACCTCGGCGCCCAGGACGTCGGAGATGCGATCGAGGAGCTGATCGCGGTGCACGACCTCGTCCACGAGGGTCTCGCCGAGCGCAGCCTCGGGGGCGTGCGGGGCGTCGTCGAACAGCGCGCGGACCCGGCTCGGCGCGAGGCCGCGGCCGCGCGCGACGTCGGCGACGATCTGGCCGTAGGTGTCCGCGAGGATCTCGCCGTCCTGCGCGCGGTCGGGCGCGCTCGGGCCCGTCTCGGTGAAGGGCTCGCCCGCGCTCTTGTACTCGTCGATGCGGACGACCTCGACCTGGACCCCGAGCTTGGCCAACGCCTGCTTGAAGTAGAACTGCGTCGTCGAGATGCCGTAGGTGTCGAGCGACCCCGCGGGGTGGATGTAGATCTTCTCCGCAGCGGACGCGACGTAGTACTCCTGCAGCGACGCGCCCTCGAGGTACGCGAACACGTGGCCGCCCGCGTTGCGGACGCGGATGAGCGCCTCGCGGAGCTCGTGCAGCGTCGCCCAGCCGGCCTTGGTGTCGGGGTACACGACGAGGACCGACCGATCGCCGGCCTCGCGCGCCCGCTCGAGCCGCTCCAGCATCGCGATGAGGCTGCGCTCGTCGCCGACGTCCGAGAACTCGATCCGCTCGGCGTCGATCCGTCGCGGCCAGTACACGCGATCGTTGCGCAGCGTGCCGACGTGGGCCTCGAAGCCGACGCCGTCGGCGCCGCCGTGGGCGCCCGCGTGCATGCCGGCGCGCGCGCGGACCATGTCCCAGCCCAGCTCGATCGCCACGCTGCCGCGCACCGTCTTGTCGGTGCGCAAGGGCTGAAGCGTCGTCCTGTCGAGCACCGTCGTCTGGATCTGCTCGACCTCACCCATGAGGGCCAGGCCGCGGTAGCGCAGGGCGATGCGGCCGCGGGGGAAGAGTCCCGTCGTGCCGCCGACGCGATCGAGCTCGCTGCCCGGCTCGGCGCGCGCGAGCACGGACCGCACGCCGCCGGCGAGCTCGAGGGTGCGCGTGCCGAGGGGGCGGATCGCCGCCTCCGCGACCAGCGAGGCCTGCGACTGGAACACCGGATCACGCAGGTCTCCCGGGCCGAGGCGTACGTTCACGCCGACGGAGCCGTAGTTGCGGATCCGATACAGCGCGCCGATGTCGAGATCGGGCCTGCGAAGCCAGCCGTTGTCGCTGCGGATGCCGTGCACGGCGATGCCGAAGCCGCCCTTGTCGCCGAGGCCGCCCGCGATCGCCCACGTCAGCTTGGTCGCGGTCGGGTTGCGATCGAGGGCGAAATCCGCGGCGCCCTTGCCGAGCTGCGGCTGCAGGAACTGGGCGCCGAAGCCCACTGCGAGCCCGAAGCGGAGGTTGGCGGCGATGAACGCCCCGAAGCCGCTGCCGCGCGCGAACTCCGACAGCGTCTGGTAGCCGAGCAGCGCGAGGTCCAGCGCCGGCGCGGCGGTGAGCAGCGCGGGGTTGAGCTCCATGCTCGACGCGTCGCCCTCGCCCGAGTAGTCGTGGATCGGGCGATCGACGCCGTCGGAGACCGTGCGCTCCTCGGCGGCGGGCGGCGCCGCGGCGGCGAACGAGGACCAGCTCCACACGGCGGCCGTCACGGCCCCGAGGATCGATGCCTTCATTGGATCTCGTCCTGGCCGATGATGTCGACGATCGCCAGCACGTAGCGGACCTCGAGGATGCGCAGGCTGTCGTCCCACGGGACCGCGATGCCGCGCTCCTTCTCGAACAGGACGTTGGCGCCCAGCGGGACGCCGCTGACGTTCTCGCCGAGATCCGGGGCCTCGTCGTCGTCATCGTCGTCGTCGTCGTCGTCGTCGTCGTCGTCGTCGCGATCGGCCGGCTCGGCGCGTGGCTTGGATCGGGCGACCTCGACCACTTCGCCGAGCAGTGCCGCAGCGTGGGTCTCCTTCACGCCCTGGGGCAGGAACAGCCCCGCCTCCGAGCGATCGGGGTGCTTCACCACGCGCACGAGCACGCGCGGCCCGAGGGGCTGGATGTGTCGCGAGACCCGCGGCGGCGCCTCGGGCTCGCTGGGGACGATGAGCGGCGCTGCGGCCTCGTCGGCCTTGGGCTTGGGCTTGCTCGGGCGGTTCATCGGCGTGGCATCGCGGGAGAGGGGTTCACGGCGCCGCGGCAGCGGCAGGGGGAGACATCGGCTCGGCCACGAGCGAGTGGCCGGTGCTCTCGCGGACGACCGCCGGGATGAGCTCGCCGGCCCGCCCGCAGCCCAGCGGCAACAGGACGTTGTAGTTGTGCTCGGAGCGACCGACGAGCCGGTCGTTGCGCCGCGCGAGGCCACCGACGAGGACCTCGACCCTGCGGCCGACGTGCGCGGCGTGGGCGGCCCGCGTGTGCTCTTCCTGCAGCGCGATGACCTCCTGCAGGCGAGCGCCCTTCACGGCGTCGGGCACGTCGTCGACGAGTCTTCGCGCGGCGTGGGTGATCCCGCGATCGCTGTAGCGGAACATGTACGCCTGATCGAAGCGGATCGTCCGCATCATCTCGATCGTCTGCGCATGGTCCTCGTCGGTCTCTCCGCAGAACCCGACCATGAGATCGGTCGAGAGCGAGATGTCGGGGATCGCCGTGCGGACGCGGGTGACGATGTCGAGGAACTCGGCGCGCGTGTAGCCCCGACGCATGCGCTCGAGGACTGCGTCCGATCCGGCCTGCAGCGGCAGGTGGAGCTGCGGCATCACCTGCGGCAGCTCGGCCATCGCCCGGACGAGCGCGTCCGACACATCCTTGGGGTAGGGGCTGGTGAAGCGGATGCGACGCACGCCGTCGACCTCGGCCACGGCGCGCAGCAGGGCGGCGAAGTCGACGTCCTCGTGGCGATACGAGTTGACGGTCTGGCCGAGCAGCATCACCTCGCCGTAGCCGCGGGCGACCAACGAGCGGACGGCGCGGAGGACCTCGCGCGGCGGGACGGCGCGCTCGCGGCCGCGGGTGAAGGGCACCACGCAGAAACTGCAGAATTTGTCGCAGCCGCGCTGGATCGTGACCTGCCCGCTCACGCCGTCGTCGTCGGGGATGCCGTCGAGTCCCTCGTAGACCTCGGCCTTGTCGAGCGTGACGTCGACGACGCGCTCGCCGGCGCGGGCCCGCCCGACCATCGCGGCGATCTGCCGGTAGCTGTCGGGCCCGGCGACGACGCGGATGTACGGGGCGCGCGCGGCGACCTTCTCGCGGAGGTGCTCGGCCATGCAGCCGGTGATGCCGATCACGAGATCGGGCTTGGCCGCGCGGTGGCGCAGGAGCTGGCTGGTGCGGCCCCACACGCGATCCTCGGCCTTCTCGCGGATGGCACAGGTGTTGACCAGGATCACGTCGGCGGCGGCGGGATCGTCGACGCGGCGGTAGCCGGCGCCGGTGAGCTGCCCCGCGATGAGGGCGGTGTCGGCCTCGTTCATCTGGCAGCCGAAGGTCTCGAGGTAGACCGCGGGCGCGTCCGGATCGGTCGATGCCGCGGACGGGATGCTCGCGTCCGCGGGCGCGGTCGGGGGAGGCTGGGCGTGCGTCGGCACGCGGATCCGCACGAGTTCGGACACGGCGCCGGCATCCTACGCGAAAGCCGGCCGCCGGGATGGGCCCAGCCGGCCGCGTCGACGCGCGACTCGCAGGGCGCCGGCGCACGCCCGGCTTGGCGGCCATTGCGCCATGCAGCGGGCCGGGTTTGCCGGGCCGCATTGGGTGTGCTTATTATCCGCGCATCGCGAAAGCGCCGGTGGCCGCCCTTCGAGGCTCGTGGCCGCCGACAAGTGGAGTGTCATGCGTCGCATCTATACGCCGATTTTTCTCATCAGCAGCTTCCTCGTCTCGACCGCATGCGGGAACCCGCCGACGCCGGAGAAGGCCAAGGACCTGGAGAAGATCCAGCCCAAGGAGGGCGCCGGTGCCGACAGCGGCTCGTCCCTGACCGCGCTCCCCACCGGCCCGGTCGCCACCGTCGGCGGCGTCGAGATCCCGCAGGCGACGTTCCGCGAGATCTACGACCTCAAGGTCAAGAAGTACGCCGACCGCGGCCGTGAAATCCCGGCCTCCGCGGATCGCCGCTACCGCAAGTCGATCGTCGACCGCCTCATCTACCACGAGGTGCTCAAGCAGGAGGCCGAGAAGCTCGGCGTGAAGTACGACGAGGCGGCCCTCAAGGAGCGCGAGGAGCAGCAGAAGCGGGGCATCCGCGACTGGGACAAGCACCTCGAGCGCCGCGGCGAGACCGAGGCGAGCCTCCGCGAGATGTACATCGCGGAGCTCCGCGAGAAGGCCATCCTCGACAAGTCGGGCAAGCTGAAGGTCACGCCCGAGGAGATCGAAGAGGACTATCAGAAGATCAAGGGCAACTGGAAGAGCGACCAGCCGCGTGTCCGTGCGTCGCACATCCTGATCCCGATCGGGCCCCAGAAGGTCGCCCTCGATCCGCACGTCGAGCCTGGCACCGCCGAGAAGGGCCCCGAGGGGACCGACGAGGAGAAGGCGAAGTGGGAGGCGGAGGCCAAGGCCAAGGCCGACGAGCTGTACAAGGCTGCGAGCGCGGCGGGGGCCGACTTCGCCGCGATCGCCAAGGACAAGTCGACGGGTCCCAGCGCCGCCAAGGGCGGTGACATCGGCATCTTCACCGCGGATCGCATGGCGCAGGAGTTCAGCGACGTCGCGTTCAAGATGAACATCGGCGAGATCAGCCAGCCGGTGAAGACCAAGTTCGGCTTCCACATCATCAAGCTCAGCGGCAAGTGGCCGGCGGGCGAGCTGCCCAAGGAGGCGCTCGAGGATCAGATCGTCAGCCGCCTCGAGCAGCGCAAGCTGCACCAGGGGCGCCGCGAGCTGAAGGACGAGCTGCTCGCGAAGTACACCGTCGTCGACAACATCGCCCCGACCCTCGGGCCCGAGCCGGAGAAGAAGGGGGGCGCGGGTCGCAAGGCGCTCGACCCGGCCGACCGCAAGGCGGCGATGGAGAAGCGTCGCGCGGCCGCCGACGGTGCCGATGCTGCGGACGAGCCCGACGCGAAGGCCGACGGCGAGGGGCCCGAGGCGAAGGCCGACGGCGACGAGCCCGAGTGAGGCGAGCCCGCGGGCTCACGGAAAAAGGGCCGGCCGCGCGAGCGGACCGGCCCTTTCGATGTGGTTCGCGCTCCAGAGCCGCCGAGCGCTACAGGAACGTGCCACCGATGTGGAGCCCGAAGATCATCTGGTGCACCGGCGCCAGGTCGCGGCGCTCGGGATCCTTGGTGCACGACGTGTCGTTGCCCCGCTCGCGGCAGACCTTGTTGTGGCCGTTGAGCAGCAGGTCGACCTTGGCGCCGATGAAGATCCGCCGCGCGACGTAGATGTCGATGCTCGGCGCGAACACCCACGAGAAGCCCTGTGAGTAGTCCTTGTCGCCGTTGGACAGGACGAACGCCTGGCGCGAGAAGCCGGGCCCCATGCCGAGGCCGAAGTCGAACCGCCACACCGGCAGGATCGGCTTCACGATGCCGTACACGCTGTTCTGCATCGCGCGCTTGTAGCCGGTGCCGCCGTCGACCTCGTAGGAGGTGTCGAAGAACCCGAGGTTGTAGGCCGCGCCGGCGAAGATCCACGGCTTGAAGCGATAGCCCAGCTCCGCGCCCATGCCGAACGACGGGCGCGTCTTGCCGTCGATCGTGACACCACCGTCCTGGACTTGATCACGGGCACACTTCGCCTGGCCCGGGACACACATCGCTCCGCCGAGCGTCACGCCCCATTGGCCGCCCTTGCGGGTGATGTTGGGGCGGGCCTCGGCGGTCTGCGTCGCAGCGAGACCAGCAGCGAGGGCCAAGGTGGGGAGCGCGAAGCGAGCGATGGCGTGCATGGCGGAGATCCGGGGCGCGGCAGTAGGGCCCACGTGGGGACTATAGACCCGGAGCCTCGGCGGGGTATTCACGGCGCCCACCGCGGTTGGCCGCCGAGAGTGCGGCCTCGGGCCGCGGTCGCCGTCGACGTTGCCGCCCCTTGTGCGAGCGCGGAATTCGGGGCGAACTCGGGCGCGTGGCACGGGTCAGCAAGAAGAAGTCCGCGAGCAAGTCCGAGGGCGGCGCCGCCAAGAAGGCGACGAAGAAGCGCGCCGCCACCGAGGCTGGTTCGCGGGGGTTGGCCGCGACCGATCTCGGTGCGGCCGGCTCCATGCCGGAGCTCAGCGCGGCGATCGCCGGCGACGGCGGCCAGGTCCTGGCGAGCTACCGCGATCCCCTCGGCGGTCACCCGATGATCCTCGCCGGGCTGCCCATCGATCGGGTCGAGCCGACGCCGTTCCAGCGCGATCTCTCGGCGACCCACGTCAAGCGCCTCGGCGAGGTGATCGACAAGCTCGATCGGTTCCTCGACCCGATCGTCGTCGTGCGCGACGACGGCGGCAAGTACCTCACCCCGAACGGCAACCATCGCCTGTCGGCGATGAAGAACCTCGGGGCGAAGTCGATCGTCGCGCTGGTCGTCCCCGAGTTCGCGGTCGCCTACAAGATCCTCGCGCTCAACACCGAGAAGGCCCACAACCTCCGCGAGAAGGCGCTCGAGGTGATCCGGATGGCGCGCTCGCTCGCCGAGCTCGACCCACGCCCCGAGCAGGACTTCGCGCTCGAGTTCGAGGAGCCGTCGCTCGTCACGCTCGGCGCCTGCTACGAGCAGCGGGGACGAATCTCCGGTGGTGCGTACAACCCGGTGCTCCGCCGCGTCGACGCCTTCTCGCCCGAACCGCTCCCCGCGGCCCTGGCGATGCGCGCCCAGCGGGCGGCGGCGGTGCTCGAGCTCGACGACGCCGTGACGGCGGCGGTCGAGCGCTGCAAGGCGCGCGGCCTCGAGAGCCCCTACCTGCGCACGTTCGTGGTCGCCCGCGTGAACCCGCTGCGCTTCCGCAAGGATGCAGGCGGCGAGTTCGACGAGGTCATCGGCGCGATGACCAAGGCCGCCGCGGCGTTCGACCCGGCCAAGATTAGCGCGGACCAGCTCGCGACCGCCGCTGGCGCCCCGGAGGAGTGATCCCACGGGGAGGCGCGGTCAGTACTCGTAGCTGATCGTGTACTGGACGCACTGCAGCGCGGCGTTGTCGACGCGGATGTACACCTGCGCCGAGTCGTCGGTGGTGCCAGCGCAGTTGAAGTCCGGCATGGCGATCGACGCTGCGCCGCAGCAGCCGGGGCGACCGCCGGGCGACTGCGCGAGGTCGCTGCCGTCGGGGCACGTCACCTCGGTGTCGGCGATGCCGCTCGGGCACTCGAGGAACTTGCACAGGCGCAGGCCTCCGTCGGCGTCGAGGTTGCGCGTGGGCGCGACCCCGGGCCCGACGCCGAGGTTGTCCTCGCCCGCGTAGGTGAACCAGTCGACGTCGGTGTCGTGGTCGAGCTCGCCGGCGATCGACCCGGGGTCGTCGCCGTCGCCCAGGACGCCGAGGTCGGCTGCAGAGGCCTCGTCGTCGTTGGGCTCGTAGCCGTCGACGTTGCAGTTCATCTGGCCCTCGCAGGTCCCCGCGATGCAGGTGGCGTCGGACTCGCAGGCGCCGTCATCGCACGGGCAGCCCAGCGTGCCGACGGGGCAGTCGGGGCCGCTCGACTCCGCCGTGCCGTCGGTCGTGGGATCGGTGCTGCTGCTCTCGGCCGCGCCGCTCGAGCTGTCCGGGTCGACGGTCGTGTTCGACGCCGTGGTGCTGGTCGGGTTGCTCGAGGTCTCGCCGGGGGTCGACGTCATCGTGGTCGCGGTGGGGTCGTCGCCCGAGGAACTCGAGCCCGTGGTGAACTCCGCGGGCGATGCGTCGCTGCCACAGGCGGAGAGGATCACCAGCGCGCCGAGCCACAAGCCATGTCGTTGCATGGCCGGAGCATACCGCGGATCACGGCGCGACGATGATCGTGCACCGTCCATCGGCGAGCGCGAGGTCGAGCGCCCAGCGGCCCTCTGGGAGCGCGCCGGCGACCGGCGGCAGCGCCAAGTAGGTGCCGTGACCGACGGTCTCGAGCCGTCGCGCGAGGTGGCCCCCGTACAGCACGAGCAGCGCGCCGAGGGCCGTGTCGAGCCGTGCCGTCGTCGAGGGGCCGACCTCGACGTGCAGCGCGTCGGCCAGGGCGCGCGCGACCCTACGATCGGCGGTGATCCCGATCGAGTAGCAGTGTTCTCCGCGGATCTCGAACGTCGCGGCGTGCTCGAAGCGGGTGCCGTCGTTGGGGCGTGGGGCGGACATCCGCGCCGCGCCGCCGAGCATGCGCCGCAGGAGGCGAGGCAGCGCGTCGGTGAGCAGCTCGATCCGCTCGGCAGTCTCCGCGTCGAGTGCGAAGCCGTCATCTCCGTCGTCATCGTCGAACTCGGCGAGCAGGTCCTCGACCTCGGTCGCGCTGACGAAGCCGAGCTCGACGAGCGCGTCGGACAGCCGCAGGTTCTCGATCTGCTGCTCCCACGCGAGCTGCTCGATGCGCGCCGCGGTGGCTCGACCCACGCCGAGGGCGATCGCGATGTCGCCCCAGCGACCGTCGACATGGCGCTGCAGCTCGTTGATCTCCTCGGCCTGCGCCGCGGTCACCAGCCCGTGGGCGACCGCGAGCTCGCCGATCGTCGAGTTCACGGCCTTCATCAGGGCCAGCGCCTCGCGCAGATCGGCGGCGGTGATGACGTCGCGGTTGACCAGCCACTGCCCGAACAGCCGAGGACGACTCCGGGCCACCGGCGCGACGTACGGCGCAGGGGCGGTTGGCGATGTGTGCGGTGAAGGTGCCGACGCGACCATGGACGACCAGGGCCATCGGCGAACCCCGTGGCCCACTTGAGCCCGGCGCACCTGCGGCGTGGACGAACGCGTCCGTTTCTGGGCCGAGGCGGGCGTGCCCGCGCGCGAACGGCCGCGGGTCGAGCTACGGATCGAACCAGACGACGCGACCGCGGATCTGGTGCCACGCCTCGACGTGGGCGGCGTAGCGCGCCTCGACGGCGGCGCGCTTGATCTTCAGCGAGGGCGTGAGCATCCCGTTCTCGATGGTCCAGGTGTCGGCGAGCACGACGATCCGGTCGAGCCGCTCGTGTTGGTCGAGCGCGGCGTTGACCCGGTCGAGGTGTTCGAGCAGGGCGGCCTCGGTGGGGGCGCGGCCGCCCGCCATGGAGGCGACGCGCACGTGCTCGGCGAGGATCGCCAGTGCGAATGGTTGTGGCCGATCCCCGCCGGTCACGCAGACCAGCTCGATGGCCTCGTGCAGGAGCAGCTCGTTCTCGATCGGGGCTGGCGCGACGTACTTGCCCTTGCTGGTCTTGAACAGCTCCTTGACCCGGCCCGTGATCTTGAGCCGGCCGCGATCATCGATGCTCCCGAGATCACCGGTGTGGACGAAGCCCTGGGCGTCGAGGACCTCGGCGGTGAGCTCCGGTGCGTTGTAGTAGCCGAGCATGTTGCCGGGGCTCTTGACCAGGATCTCGCCGTCGGCGGACAGCTTCTGGGTGACACCGGGTTGCGGCTGGCCCACGTAGCCCACGCGCACGTCACCCGGGCGGGTCATGTGCGAGTACGACGAGTTCTCGGTCATGCCGTACCCCTCGAGCAGCTCGAGCCCGAGCCCGCGGTACCACGCGATGAGATCGGCGGGGATCGGCGCCGAGCCCGAGCCG
>LNFM01005225.1_pt1 | contig 22775 bp, 22 predicted proteins | sample 596031 | NCBI WGS metagenome assembly LNFM01 (sample SAMN04254537, study PRJNA301005) | activated carbon metagenome | isolation source: dual media filters at the Ann Arbor, Michigan drinking water treatment plant | place: USA: Ann Arbor | reverse complement strand
GACCCCCAGATTCGTAGTCTGGTGCTCTATCCAGCTGAGCTACGGGCGCACGCCTTGCAAATCGGTGCTGCGGACGGCGGCGGAGACACCCCGGCGCGGTCCTGAGCGGCAAGAGCGCCCCTTCTACTGGCAGAGCCTTCCCGGCGCAAGGGGTGCCAGATAGCCCCGTGGTCGCGCCCGATCATCCACCTGCGAGCGATGCCTTTTGCGGCCCAAAAACACCGGCAGGCCATTCGAATCGGGGATTGATCCGATGGCACACCGAAGCCGCTTAAGCCGTCAGCGGTTGGCGGTCTGGGATCCGCAATTCGAAAGTCGCGCCCGAAAGCGTCTCGATCAACTTCAAACTGCCGCCGTGCGCCTGGGCGAGCTCCGCCGAAATGGGCAGACCCAACCCCGTGCCGCCCCGCCGCGTCGAACCCTGGAACGGCTGGAACAGTTTCTCACGCGCTCGCGCCGGAATCCCAGGCCCATTGTCGCTCACCACGACAATGACCGTATCTCTCTCACGCCACCCGCGGATCTCGATCCGGCCGCCGCTTTGGCCGTCCTCCCGGCTCTCGATCGCCTGCACCGCATTGCGCCCGAGATTGGAAAAGATGCGGAACAGATGCTCCCGGTCGGCATCGACCAGCAAAGCTGGATCGACATCGAGCGCCAGCGTCATTCCCCCGTCCTGGCCCAAATTCAACGTCTCGGCGACATCGTCAATCAACGGCCGCAACGCGAAAACCTCGCGTCGCTGGATCGACTCTTCCGTCCGGCCAAACCGCAGCGTCTCGTTGCAAAAGTTGATGGCCCGGTCGAGCGACGCAATCAATTTGGGCGCAACGCGCTGCACGGTCGGATCGGAACTGTCCGCCAAACGATCCGAAATCAGCTGCGCGTTGGCCAGCATGTTGCGCAAATCGTGATTAATCTTCGAAACCGCGAGACCAAGCTGCGCCAATCGGGTTTTCTGCTTCAAGAGTTGCGAAAGCTGCCGCTGCATCTGCGCCAACTCTTCTTCCGCACGCCCGATTTCATCGGTCCGGCCGGACGGCACCACGACCCGAGACGGGTCCTCAGGATGAGCACTATAATCCACGATATTGCGCGACAACCGGCGGATCGGCTTCACGAGCAGCTGACTGATCACGAAATAAACAAGTGCCGCGGTCGTCAACGCCACGAACAGCGACAGCCAGAAGATCTCCGTACCGTAACGCCACATCGCCCGCTGCAGCGGCTCCTCCGGCATGACGACTTCGATCACGTCGTCGAAGCGTGGTCCGACCAAACCGACCACGCGCATCGTCCGCTCGCCATCCGACCTCATGACATCGAGCGCATCGCTGATATTCACCAACCGCAACCCGAACTGATCCGAAAGTCCCGTCCGCGCTGGCTGCCGCATGTCGTATGTCACGTCGATGCTGATCTCCTGGACCGGCGGCAGGATCACGCGCCGCGCGCCGCCGCGACGCACTGCGATCGCGCGCACCAGCGCCGTCCGCAGCAGTTCGTTCCGCAACGCTGGCGGAACCTCCCGGCCCGGCACGGCATCGGCCGCAAGCGCCGAAACGAGTGCGGTGTTGATGCGGTCGTTCAACCAGTTAACGCGAAAACTCGCCAAGGCCGGCAGGAAGATCAGGATCTGCGCGAGCATCACGAAAACCCCGGTGATGACGAGGAGACGAGCGGGCAGACTGAACCGGACCCGCCCCCACACCGCGCGCCAGACCCCCGCCACAGAACTGGCTACACGCCGAACAAGCGTCGGCGGCGGCAAGGCAGGAGCCTGTCCGTCGGCAGCTTTCTGGCGTTCCAAATCCTGCAACACGGTCTCAAGGGCCCTCTTCCCGCAGCGAGCGGGAATGTGACACTTCGGGAGCAACTTGTCAGCCGCTCGCCCGGGATAGCCCTAAGCGGTTTTCTGATCGTTAAGATAGGCGCGATTTGCTCTCCCGCCAAGGCCGTCCGGTCCGCCAGCCGGTGCGTTTCAACCCAACTTGGCCAGCCAGCCGATTATGCGCCGCAACATTGGACTGCCCGCGCTGTCGACATAGAACCGATAGGCCGCCCGCTTGTTCACTTCGCTGAAGGTCGGATAGGGCGAAATCCACCCCGTCATGGCCCGGATCTTCATTCCCTGCGATATCGCCAGCGACCACATCTGGATGAGTTCACCGGCGTGCGCCCCAAGGATTGTCGCGCCCAAAATGCGGCCCTTGCTGTCGGTCACGACCTTGACGTGCCCATGCGTTTCTCGCTCCGCCTGCGCCCGGTCATTTTCGTGAAACGGCCAGCGCAAAACGCGCACTTTTATGTTCTTCGCCGCAGCGTCGGCCTCCGTGAGCCCCACATGCGCGAGCTCGGGCTCCGTGAACGTCACCCACGGGATCTGTCCCGGTACCACGTTTGCCGGCAACCGGAACAGCGCCCGGCGCAACACGATCCCTGCATGATAGTTGGCCACGTGCGTGAACTGCGGTCCGCCCGCCACATCCCCGATCGCAAAAATCTTGGAGTTACTCGTCCGCAGCCCACGATCGACGACAATCCCACTCTTCTCAAATCGAACCCCGGCCGCTCCTAAATTAAGATCGGAAAGATTTGGCCGGCGCCCCACGGCAAGCAGGAGATGCGATCCATCGATAGCGTCCGAGCCGTTCGGACCTTTGACCTCCACGCGCACCCCGGTCGCAATGCGAACCACACGCTGCGCACTGGTCCCCTCGCGCACCTCGACACCTTCCGCGCGAATAAGATCGAGCAACGGCGCCGTCAGTTCCGGATCGTCCTTGCCCAGTGCCTTGGCACCTTCGATCACCGTCACGCGGCTACCCAGACGGCGATGCGCCTGCGCCATCTCCATCCCGATCGGACCGCCGCCAACGATGATCAGATGCTCAGGCGTGACCGTGTTTTCAAACAGCGTCTCGTTGGTAAAATAGGACACCTCATCAAGTCCCGGAATGGGCGGCACCACCGGCGACGATCCAGTCGCAACGACGAACCGTCGCGCGCTGATGAGATAGTCACCCGCCGCCACCGTGCGCTTGTCGACAAACCGGCCTGCCGCTTGGATAACGTGCACGCCGAGACCCTGAAACCGCTCCACACTGTCGTTTGGCGCAATCGCCGCGATGACCGACTGCACGTGCCGGTTCAGGGCAACCGGATCAACCGCCGGTTCCACGGCCGCGATGCCAAATGGCGTCGACGTGCGCATTGCGTGCGCCCGGCGCGCCGACGCAATGAGCGCCTTTGACGGAACACAACCATAGTTGAGGCAGTCGCCGCCCATCTTGTGCTTCTCGATCAGCACGACCCGGCGCCCAAACGCCGCCGCGCCGGCCGCCACCGAAAGGCCACCCGACCCCGCACCAATCACACAAAGATCGACCTCAAGCCGTGTTGTCGGCGACGTGTCGCCCGCTGTCGACGTGACCTCACTGGGCTGCATTGCGTGCGCTCCATGTCTTGACGGCAACGGGTATGAGCGCGACCACGCCGATAAGCACGAAGGCCGCTATCAATTCGCCGGTGATGAGTGTTCCGGTGTCGATCGTATAGACACAATCCAGAGTTGGCTCGCGCAACTGCCGCTCCAGACAGGCGGCATGCACAGCATTCTGAGCCTCGACGACGCTGCCAAGGCCCGATCCGGCCACCGAGAACGCAACCGTCGCAGGAATGATTCCAAAAAACGTTCCCACGACGTAGGTGGAGAACGGCACGCCAAGCAGCGCTGGCGCGAGGTTGACGATGAAAAATGGGAAAACGGGAACCAGCCGCAAAAACAGCATATAGCTAAGCGCGTTGTCCTGGAAGCCGTCCCGCAATCGAGCCAGCCACGGGCCCGCCCGGCCGGCCAGCGTCTCGCCCAGCGAAGACTTCGCAATCAAAAACAGGAGAGTCGCACCCACGGTCGCCGCAACCACGGTCGCCGGGGCGCCGATCTGCCACCCGAACAGCAATCCACCGGAGAGAGTCATCGCCAACCCACCGGGCAGCGACAGCGCCACAACCACGATGTAGAGCAGGATAAACAGACCCAGCGCGCCCACAAGATTGGTATCGATAAACGCTCTCAGATCGGCGTAATTCCGGCCAATCGTTTCGAAAGACAGCAGCCGGTGCCAGCCCATGCCGAACACGAGCGCCATCGCAGCGACGAGCACCAGCAACGGCAGCCAGCGCTTTACAGAGGAAGCTTGGGTCGTCTCACCATCGGACACGGCATTCTTCTCCTGTGATTGAGCCGTCAGCGCGCGGCAGCAAGCTCATTGAGCGACCAGTCATAACGATGATCGGCGATCTGTGACGCCGCCTTGAGCTGATCGCGAAGAGCCGGCTCCGCATAGCGCTGCAGGTGCGCCAAAAGCCCCGCGTCGTTACCGCCGAAGTCGACCTTGTACCAGTGATAGATCGACGACACGATCACGTCGTCGCCCTGCACCGTCACGCCGCGCGGATGATTGACGAACGCGCGCGCAGCCTCGTCCAACTCCGCCTCAAGATTTTTGCCCGAGAATGGCGCAAGAGGCAGATTCGGACACCCGATCGATGCACAATTAACCGCGTAGTGAACGCGCGGGTCTTTGAAGATCGGCCGCATGATCACATGCTCGATATCGTCGAGACTGAGCGCAACCCCATCGACCGTCACGACCTTTGCTTTCCAGGGCCCGCCCGTGAAAGCTGCCACAACGCCTCCGCCAAGCGAAATGTCTTTGATCGATGCAACCGGGTAGTGATCGAGAATAATATCGAGTGTCTTGGCATTGTAGAGATTGGCCCAGAATGCGAACTGCTCGCGACGATCGAGCGCGCGCACGTCCACGCCCGCCAAGCGAGCGATGTAGTCTTTCAACTCGGTCTGGCTGCGCCGCTTGAACCCCTGATAATCGACGCGAGCAACGCCATCCGCACCCGCCGCCGCGAATTGTCCAAGGAGCCCTGCAAACGCGCTGTGGTCGACCGTTGGCCCTGCGCCATCGGCCGCGCCGCCAAACCGGGCGGCCAAGTCCTCACAGCGCGCCGGAGCGACAAGCAAAAGCGGCGTCAGAACCATCGCCGCAAATATGGTGACCGCCCACCGCCGAACGACCCCACACATCGATGCATCTACAAACATTGATTGACATCCCTTTGAAGCGATGGAAGGACGAATATGCCAGAGCTTACGATGCAGCAGGCGAACAGTTTCGAAAGCGTGCGCCTCGATTGACGTGCCCCCGATAGACGTGCCCCCGATTGACTTGGCTAAGTCAGCCCCCTATAGAGTGGCGTCTTCCAGTCCTGCCGGAACGGGTTCGGACCGCTCGAATTTGCGGCGGTCTTGATAACATTTTCTGGCAACAGATTGAATTCGCAACCAAATCGCCCCGCGCGCGGTCACATCCTGACCCTCGCCAGCCGGGTGAACCGACGAGACGGAGAGTACCGTGAAGCGCACGTATCAACCCAGCAAGCTTGTGCGCAAGCGTCGCCACGGCTTCCGCAAGCGGATGGAGACGCCGGGTGGCGTTCGGGTTCTCGCCCGCCGTCGCGCCAAGGGCCGCAAGCGCCTCTCAGCCTAGTAGTTTCGGGCAAATCACGGCATCGAGCGCCGTGACGTGGGCCTCGTGGCTCGGTGGGACCGATGAAGCTCACCACCCTCAAGAAGCGATCCGAATTCCTGCGCATAAGGGGCGGGGCCAGGTGCCCAACGCCCCCGTTCGTTTTGGAAACAAAGCCGCGCGACGGGGTGCCCACCGCAACGGAACCCCCGCGCTTCGGCTTTACTGTCACCAAAGCCATCGGTGGCGCGGTCGAACGCAACCGCATCCGCCGCCGGCTAAAAGCCGCCGTAACAGCCATCGCTGAAACCTCGGCCCGCCCTGGACATGACTACGTGCTCATCGCCCGCAAGACCGCGCTCGAAATCTCCTTCGACGCCCTCAAGAAAGACCTTGAACGCGCCTTCTATCGCGTGCATCACGCCCCCGCAGCTAAACCAAGGGCAAAAGCCAAGTGAGCACAGCTCATAAGGCCCGCTCAATGCTCCAGTGACCGCATGCCCCTTTGCCCGCAGTCCGCTTTTGTGACACGCACAACCTCCGCGCCACACAATCAACGCCGCGCGCGCAGTAGCCGCCCCACCGCCCAACCGAGGCCACGATGAAGAGCCAGCAGCCAGACAACCAGTCCAATATCTTGATTGCCATCATTCTATCGATGGCCGTCCTTTTGGCCTGGAGCTACTTCGTGGCCGGTCCTCAGATGGAAGCTGAAAAAGCCCGTCAGACGGCACTTCAATCGAAAAACGCCGCCAACGCGCCAACGCCTGCCGCAGGTGCAGCCCCAACGGCAGGAGCGGCCAGTCCGGCAGCATCCATCGCGGCGGTCAAGCCGGCCACCCGCGAACAAGGCATCGCCGCGTCGCCACGCATCGCAATCGAGACACCGTCGCTGAAGGGCTCCATCGCCCTCAAAGGCGGCACCATCGACGATCTCTCGCTCATGAAACATCGCGAGACGGTCGACCCCAAGAGCCCCAACATCATCCTGTTTTCACCGCTCTATGAAGGCGGTGGCTACTTCGCCCGTCTCGGTTGGACTGCGTCCGGCAAGCCCGTGAAGCTGCCTGACAGCGAAACACTCTGGACCGCCAAAACACCCGGCCCCCTCACCCCGTCATCGCCCATCACACTCGAGTGGGCGAACGGCGAAGGTCTGACCTTCCGTCGCAACATTTCGGTCGATGAGAACTACATGTTCTCGATCAATCAAGAGGTCGAGAACAAGAGCGTCGGTGACGTCGCTTTGCGTCCCTTTGCGCGCCTGTTCCGTTTCGGTGCGCCCAAAATTCCCGCCGTCTGGATCCAACACGAAGGCCTTCTCGGCGTCCCCGGCGATGCCGGCCTCCAGGAAATTACCTTCGCCACCGCCACCGCTGAACCGCCAGTCCGGTTCGAAGGCAAGACGGGCGGCTGGGTTGGCATCACGGATAAATACTGGGCCTCCGCCATCATCCCCGATCAGAAGGTGGCTTATTCGGCGACGTTGGAAGGCGAAGCACCCAGGGACGCGAAAAGCCTCCCGATGTTCTTAGCCGAATTCGAGACCGAGCCCACGGTCGTCGCGGCCGGCTCCGTCGCCTCCGTCAAAACCAATCTCTACGCTGGCGCCAAACAGGCGGCCATCATTGAAGACTATCAAGACAAGCTCGGCATCGAAAAATTCGATCTCATGATCGACTGGGGCTGGTTCTACTTTCTGACCAAGCCCATGAACCACGCGCTGACGTGGCTGTATGGCATTATCGGCAACTTCGGCTTCGCGATTCTGGCGCTCACCGTCATCGTCAAACTGATCTTCTATCCCCTCGCCAACAAGTCCTACGAGTCGATGGCGAAGATGAAGAAGCTGCAGCCGCAGATGGAAGCTCTGCGCGAGCGGCACAAAGACGACAAGTCCCGCATGCAGCAGGAGCTCATGCAGCTCTATCAGAAAGAAAAGATCAATCCCGCCGCGGGCTGCTTGCCGATCATTGTGCAGATCCCCGTCTTCTTCGCCCTCTACAAAGTTCTCTACACCTCGATCGACATGCGCCACGCGCCATTTGTCGGTTGGATTCAAGACCTCTCCGCACCCGATCCCACATCGATCTTCAATCTCTTCGGATTGCTGCCGTTTGGCGTGCCCGCATTCCTGCTCGTCGGCGTTTGGCCCATCATCATGGGCGCGACCATGTGGATTCAGATGCAGCTGAACCCACCGCAGCCCGATCCCGTGCAACAGCAGATCTTTAGCTGGATGCCGCTGATATTCACATTCTTGCTCGCCACATTCCCGGCCGGACTCGTGATCTACTGGGCCTGGAACAACATCCTGTCGATCTGCCAGCAGTGGTACATCACCAAGAAACAGGGCGCTGAAATCCACCTCGGCGCCAACTTCCGCCGCACCTTCGGTCCCGTGTTGAAATTGTTCGGTATGGGAAGCGAGACCAAGGGATGACCGGCACGGCCGACCCGTTTGCGTTCACGGCCGAGGATTACGCCGACGGCAAAGCCCTGTTCGAACAGCGCTGGACCTTTGTCAAAGGCGTGGTCGCCCTAGAACATCTGCCAGAGTCCGGGCCAGTCGAATTCGCATTCGCTGGCCGCTCGAACGTCGGCAAGTCGTCCCTCATCAATGCGATCGTCCGCCAAAACGGTCTCGCCCGAACATCCAACACACCGGGCCGCACGCAAGAACTCAACTACTTCGTGCCCGAAGCCGGCGCACCGTTCCTTGTCGACATGCCGGGCTACGGTTTTGCCGAAGCCCCCAAGGACAAAGTCGAGGCCTGGACGCAGCTCGTCAAAAATTACCTCGCCGGGCGCCAACGTCTCGCCCGCGTCTTCCTGCTGATCGACGCCCGTCACGGCATCAAGAAAGTCGATTCTGACATCATGAAGCTTTTGGACGAGGCCGCCGTTTCGTATCAAATCGTCCTGACAAAAGCCGACAAGATCAAGCCGACCGATCTCACGACACTGATGCAGCGAACGCAAACGGCAATCGCCAAGCAGACGGCGGCCTACCCACTGATCATCGCCACGTCGTCGGAAGTTGGCACCGGCATTGATGATCTGCGCGCCCAAGCTGCCCGCGTCACGCGCGAACATAGCTAGACGATGGCCTAGTTCGCGCCCCCGGCCCGCATCATCGCCATCAACGGCTCAAACAAACCTTCACCAAAGCGCGCCAACACCCCGCCGGCAACGGCCGCCGTCATCCAGCCTGCCCAGCGCGCCGCCGTCTTGGCGTAGTTCACGGTGACCTTCACGTCGATCATTTGATCCGGCAGCGCGGTTTCCGCCGTCAATCCATCATCGCCCACGGTGCGTGCCGAGACGAGCAACTGCAGCCGCCGCTTACCGCGATCCCGCGGCGTGATCGTCCAGCGCCAGCTCGCATAGTCCGCATCAAACCCGGGCGCGCCCTCAATCCATTGCGTCTCCGGCGACGCCGACTCGATAAAAAACCCGCCATCCGGCGACCGCAGCCGAACCGACATCGCCTTCGTCACCGTGATCTCGTGGCGAACGATCGCCGCCCCGCCATCCATTCCCTCGGCAATGGCTTTCACGTCCCGGCGCCCAATCCGCGCCTCGACCACCATCGACACACCAACCCGCATCTTGCGCGGGATGTTTTCGACGAACTGCCCCGCCGCGACCCAAACGTTGCGGCTTGGCCGTCTCTGCCGCGGCGGTCCAGGTGCCATGGAGCCCGGCGGCCCTCCCTGCGGCGGACGCTGTTGCGGCGGTTGCTGGCGCGCCATCCCACCACCGGCCGGAGGTTGCCCAAGCGAAGGCGGCGGCGCACCAACCGGCACCGGCGGCATTCCGCCCTGCGGCGGCGCCTGAAACGAACCCGGCGGTGGCCCGCGCGGCGCCGACGGTGGCGGCGCCATCGGATGTGGCCCAGGTGGACCGGGCGGCGGCTGTGTCCGCTGCGACGGCGGCACCTGAAATGGCGACGGCTGCGGCGCGGGCGGCGGCCCAGTCCGCACAGGCGGCTGGGTCTGCGGCATCTCCCGCGACGGTTGCGACGGCGCTTGCGTTGGCGGCACATCCCATTGCGGCGGTGGCGAGGGTCGCGCCATCTCCGCGGCCGGCTCCTGCATCGGCCGAAAATCTGGCCGAGCGGGCGGTGCCGCTGCGGGTTCACGGCCGACAGGCTGCGTCTGTTCCACCGACGCAGCTGGTGGCGGCGGCACAGGCTGGGTCTGTGTTGACCGCGACTGCACCCGCTCGCGCGCCGAAGCCAGAATATCTTCCGTCGATCCCGGCGGCGATGCCGGTTGTTGCATCTGCGGCGCAGGTGCCGGAGCGGCCCGCTGCAACGCGCGAATGGCCTGCTCGAACGTCAGTCCTTGCACACGAAGCAAATTGGCCGCCGTACTCTTCCCATCGCCCACAATGGCCGCCAGAACAATCGCGCCGTTGATTTCCGCGCGCCGGCCCTGTCGCGCCGCTGCCGCCGCCGCTTCGAGAATTCTTTTCAGGTCGGGTGAAATAAGAACCTGCGGGGGTCCGTTGGGTTCGCGCCGGTCCTGGATCTGCCCGATATACGTCGCGACCTCTCCAGCGAGCCGCGCCAGATCAACATTCGACGAGCGCAACACACCTGCCGCATCTTGATCCTCCGTCAGGGCGAGCAAAAGATGCTCCAGCGTGACTTCCGGATGCTGCTGCGCATCGGCGTAGCTCGCGGCGCGCGCAAGCGTCGCAGCCAAGTGCTGCGACATAGGAATGCGCCCGAGATCATCGACTATCATCCGCCCGAACCATACTCCCGGCCCCGCCCCGCCCAAACCGGCGTATGCAGGTCCGCGCCTTCACGTATCACGTTGTGATTGAACGCGATCCGCCTCCACCGGGCAAGTCGCCAATCCGCATTATCGCCCATCGAGCGACCTATCTATCAGATCGCTAACAGACGATTGTGAGGGAATTCCGTTGAGGCTCACGGCACAAGAGATATAACCCTGACGGGCATTCCTTATCCCGCCGCGCATGGGGCGATGCAACCCCAGGACCTCCATCAACCTTTGCCAGGATTTTTTCCGACGCGATGACGAAGCCGACCGATCCCTCGCCAAACGGCGAAACCGCGCCCCTGAGCGCCCACGTCCAAGCGCGCATTCTCGCCGAAGCCTTGCCCAACATGCTGCGCTATGACGAGCAGACTGTGGTCGTAAAATTCGGCGGCCATGCCATGGGCGACGCAGCACTCGCTGCCGCCTTCGCACAAGACATCGTCTACCTGAAGCAGTCGGGCGTGAACCCGATTGTTGTCCACGGCGGCGGTCCGCAGATCGCCGAAATGCTGAAGAAGCACAACCTCAAGTCCGAGTTCGTTCACGGCCTGCGCGTCACCGATCAGCCCACCGTCGAAATTGTGGAAATGGTTCTCGCCGGTGCCATCAACAAAGAGATTGTCACCGCCATCAACCGTCAGGGCGGCAAGGCCGTCGGCATCTGCGGCAAGGATGCCAACTTGATGATCGCCCGCAAGATCACCGAAATGCCCGACCCCAAAACGGGCGTTGTCGGCAAGGTTGATCTGGGCTTCGTCGGCGATCCCCTGCAAGTCAACCCACACATCGTTGAGGTCATCTCTAAGTCCGACCTCATCCCCGTGATCGCCCCCGTCGCCCTCTCGCGCGACGGCGAGACGTTGAACGTCAACGCCGACAGCTTCGCCTCCGCTCTTGCCGCACGGCTGAAAGCCAAGCGCCTTCTCCTCCTCACGGACGTGGAGGGCGTGCTCGACAAGAACGGTAAGCTGATCGAGGAACTGACGGTCGAAGAAGCCCAAGACCTAATCCGCGACGGCACAATCAGCGGCGGCATGATTCCGAAGATCGAAGGTTGCATCGAAGTGGTCGAAGCCGGCGTCGAAGCCGTCGTCATCATCAACGGCCGGGTGCCTCACTGTGTCCTACTCGAACTTTTGACCGACCACGGTGCCGGCACACTCGTCGGCCGCCGCAAGCCGAAGGTCAAAAAGGCAGCGGAATGAGCGCCGCAAATCCGGGATCAAAACCAAGCTTAGCCCTCAACGCGGCCCTCAAAAGCACCGCGTCACCGGAAATTCTGGCTCGCAAAACGGTCTGGATCTTCGATCTCGATAACACGCTCTATCCGGCCGAATGCAATCTGTTCGCCCAGGTTGATCAGCGCATGGGCGAGTTTATCGCCAAGCAGTTGGGCGTCCCCTTCGACTACGCCCGCCACCTTCAGAAAAGCTACTATCGCCAGTTCGGCACCACCCTCGCCGGCCTCATGCGCGTCCACAAAATGAGCCCCGAACCCTTCCTCGACTACGTCCACGACATCGATGTGTCCGTGGTCCCAGACGCCCCAGAGCTGCGCGCCGCCATCGATCGTCTTCCGGGCCGCAAGCTGATCTTCACCAACGGATCGCGCGCGCACGCCGAACGAGTCGCCGGCAAACTCGGCGTCCTGGATCTCTTTGAAGGCATCTCCGATATCGCCTCGTGCGGCTACGAGCCCAAGCCCTCCGCCGCCGCCTTCGACAGCATGATCAAGCACCACGGCGTACCATCCAACGACGCCGCGATGTTCGAAGATATGCCGCAAAACCTGGAGGTGCCGCACAAGCTAGGTATGGCGACGGTCCTGGTCCATTCCACCTACATGGACCATCCGATCCAGCGTGATATGCGCAACTGGAGTGCACTGCCCGAGCACGTCCACCACCTGACAAACGACCTCACGGCCTTTCTGAAGGTGATCGATGTAAACGGCAGTCCCGGCGACCCCGGGACCGGCAACTAGCGCGTGAGCTTGAAATTGGCAGAGCTACCCGCCGGCGACGAGATGGACACCGTCTGTGAGTTGCCACTGACCGTCACGGTAATGGTTCCGTCCACCTTGAACTCTTCGTTGAAGAAGCTACCGGTGAACTGGTTGCTGCCCACGTAGGTCAACAGCGCCTTCTGTTCAACTTTGCCCGAGGCACTGGCGCAGCGCGCATCCACAAGGTAGCTCTCCGACCCGCGCTTTTTGAAATTTGCACGGCACCGGGCGGCTTCCTTGGCACCCGACGGAAATTTAACCGATCCCCCACCGCTCCAAGCACCGTCGAGGTCCACCACATCTGCCCGAACAGGTGCGGTCCAAAGCGTCAACGCAAAACCTAGGGTAGCGATCGTCCCAAGCGCGGAAAGTTTGTATGCCATGCGCCCAAATCCATTTTTGCTCGACAGAACAACGCAATAGTTGGAACCAAGCACCGGTGACTCCAGTGCGGAGGCGGTCCAGCGGCGAATGATTGTGAACTCGTATAGCAGCCTTCTCGGTCCGTGACAGTAGCCCCCGAGCCTCAGCCACGCCCCTCGTAGGGCATCGCCGTCGCCTTGAGCGTCATGGAGAGTACGTTGGCATCGAGCGGAAGGTTTGCCATGTACAGCACCGCATCCGCCACGTGCGACACATCCATGACTGGCTCCGGCCGGGTTGAACCGTCCGCCTGCCGGATACCTGCCGCCATCGGTGCCGACAACTCTGTCGCCGCATTGCCAATATCGATCTGCGAGCAGGCAATGTTGTGTGCTCGCCCGTCGAGCGCGATCGACTTAGTCAGCCCTGACAACGCGTGCTTCGTCGCCGTGTAAGGCGCCGCGTTGGGCCGCGGCACATGCGCCGAAATCGAGCCATTGTTGATGATGCGCCCGCCCTTGGGATCCTGCGCCTTCATGATCCGGGTCGCTGCCTGGGCGCACAAGAAAGCGCCATTCAGGTTCACATCGACGACGGTCTTCCACTGCTCGAAGGTCAGGTCCTCAAAGGCCACTTGCGGCGCGAACATTCCCGCATTGTTGAACAGCACATCAAGCCGGCCGAAAGCATCCTTCGCGCGGGCAAACAGTGCTTTAACTGACACGGGATCGGTCACGTCGGTCGCCACTGCGAGTGTCACGCCTTCAGGACACTCCGCCGCCGTGTTCTGCAACTCCGCTTTGCGCCGTCCGGCGAGCACCACATGATAGCCGTTGTGCGCGAGCTTGATTGACACCGCCCGGCCGATACCACCGCTGGCGCCTGTCACAATTGCAACCCGCGGAACGGCCGCCATGAAAGAACCTCATCGATGCCGTGCGGACGCTCAACGCGTCGGAACCGGCGTCTCGCCACGATAGTCGTAGAAGCCGCGATTGGTCTTCCGGCCGAGCCACCCAGCCTCGACATACTTCACGAGCAGCGGACACGGACGATACTTTGAATCCGCCAACCCCTCGTACAACACCTGCATCACCGACAGGCACGTATCAAGCCCGATAAAGTCCGCAAGTTCGAGTGGACCCATGGGATGATGGGCGCCGAGCTTCATCGCCTTGTCGATGCCTTCCACCGTGCCGACACCCTCATACAAAGTATAAATCGCTTCGTTGATCATCGGCAGCAGGATCCGATTGACGATAAAGGCCGGAAAATCTTCCGACACAGTCGTCTTCTTGCCGAGGCTATCGATGAATCGCCGCGCGGTGGCAAACACCGTGTCTTCCGTTGCGATACCGCGAATGAGCTCCACGAGCTCCATCAGCGGCACCGGGTTCATGAAGTGCATGCCGATGAACAATTCCGGCCGGTCGGTCGTTGCAGCAAGCCGCGTGATCGATATCGACGACGTGTTCGTCGCCACCAGCGCGCCCGGCTTCAACCGCGGACAAAGATCTGCAAAAATCTTGCGCTTGATCCCTTCGTCTTCCGTCGCCGCCTCAATCACGAGATCGCAATTCGCGAGCTGATCGATGCTTGTTGCCGGCTTGATCCGCTTTAACGCCGCCGTCATGTCGTCGGCCGTAATGAGTCCCTTGCCGGCCTGGCGCTGCATGTTCTTTTCGATAAGGCCGATGGCCCGGTCGATCGCGTCGGCCTTGATATCGTTGATCAGAACATCGAACCCGCCGAGCGCCACCACATGCGCGATGCCCGACCCCATCTGCCCGGCACCGATCACGCCGACGGTCTTGATCACAGTCACCGGCTGCACTGCAGCCTTCGCCTTGTCGGATGATTTGACAGCGACATCCATGGCGGCGTCCTTCCCCTGGCCGGAAACCGGCCCATTCCAATGTTCTTAGCCGCTGGATTTTCCGAGTTCGTTGGCCAGTTCCGGCAAAGCCTGGAACAGATCCGCGACGAGCCCGTAGTCTGCGACCTGGAAGATCGGTGCCTCACCATCCTTGTTGATGGCAACGATGACCTTCGAGTCCTTCATGCCGGCCAGATGCTGGATCGCACCCGAGATACCGACGGCGATATAAAGTTCCGGCGCCACAACCTTGCCGGTCTGCCCAACCTGGAGATCGTTCGGCGCAAAACCGGCATCCACCGCCGCGCGCGACGCGCCCATGGCAGCTCCGAGTTTGTCAGCCAACGGCTCGATGTAGGTCTTGAAATTCTCGGCATTCCCAATGCCGCGACCGCCCGAAATGATGATCCGCGCCGACGTCAGTTCCGGCCGGTCCGACTTCGACAGTTCGGCTTTCTCGAAAACCGAAACACCTAACCCTGCCGGCACCGCAATCTGCTCGATCGCGGCCGACCCGCCGCTCCCCGCCGCGGCAAAGCTCGACGTCCGCGCCGTGATGACCTTTTTCGCCTCGCCCGACTTCACCGTCTGGATGGCATTACCGGCATAGATCGGCCGCTCGAACGTATCGGAGGCCAACACCTTGATCACGTCCGACACTTGCATAACGTCGAGCAACGCCGCCACGCGAGGCGCAATGTTCTTGCCAGAAGCCGTTGCCGGCGCAACGAAGGCGTCGTAGCCGCTCATCAACGGCACCACGAGCGCGGAAACGTCCTCTGCCAACTGGTTGGCCAGATGCGTCGCGTCCGCGACGAGCACCTTCGCCACACCGTCGATCTTGGCCGCGTCCGCAGCTGCCGCCGACGCCCCACTGCCTGCAACGAGCACATGCACGTCGCCGCCCAACTGCTTGGCCGCCGTCACAGCCTTCGCTGTTGCCGACCCCAATGCCGAATTTGTATGCTCGGCGAGAACCAGAACTGCCATTAGAGAACCCCCGCCTCGGTCTTCAGCTTCGCCACCAATTCAGCGACATCGGCGACTTTCACGCCACCCTTGCGCTGCGGCGGTTCGGTGGTTTTTAGAACCTGCAGGCGCGGCGCGATATCAACGCCGAAGTCCTCGGGCTTTTTCGTCTCGAGCTGTTTCTTTTTTGCCTTCATAATGTTGGGCAACGTCGGATAGCGCGGCTCGTTGAGGCGTAGGTCTGTCGTGACAATTGCGGGCAGTTTGAGTTTCAGCGTTTCCAACCCGCCATCCACCTCGCGCGTGACATTGACGCTGTCGCTCGCAGGTTCGATTTTTGATGCGAATGTCCCCTGCGGCCACCCCAGCAGCGCGGCCAGCATCTGACCGGTCTGGTTGCAATCGTCGTCGATGGCTTGCTTGCCCAGAATGACCATCTGCGGCTGCTCTGCCGCAACAACGCCCTTCAAGATTTTGGCCACCGCCAATGGCTCAACGATCGCCCCATCGGCCGTCTCCACGAGGATAGCCCGGTCTGCACCGATCGCGAGCGCCGTCCGCAGCGTCTCCTGCGTCTTGGCCGAACCGATGGACACCACGACAACCTCGGTCGCCGTGCCCATTTCCTTCAAGCGAACGGCCTCTTCGACGGCAATTTCGTCGAACGGATTCATCGACATTTTGACGTTGGCGAGTTCGATGCCCGAACCATCCGCTTTGACGCGGATTTTCACGGCATAATCGACGACGCGTTTCACCGCGACGAGTATTTTCATTCGAGAAGCGCTCCCCGACAGCCCACGGATTTTTCTTCTTTTTCGACCACGCGAACAGGGGCTTCATCTAGAACCGCAGCCGTCCGGGCAATGCCCGAGCGCGGTGCCGCAAAACCAAGCACACGAAGCGTCTTCGCAATTGCGAGATCACACACTAAGTGTGCCTGGAACCCGAGTCAATTGTCACCCCGCCGCGCCGCTTGCAGAAGGATTAACCACCGATAACCCCCAGCTTTTCGACGCCTGGACTGGAACTCACCCGCCCGCACTCAACCGATCGTCAGTCCCCGATCGAAGAGCGGGACATCACGGCGCTTCATCAGCACGATCAGGACCGCCCCGGCCACCAGCCCACCGATATGCGCCCACCAAGCAACCGGCCCAATCTCCGGCAACAGGACCATCACGAATTGGGTCACGATCCAGACACCGAGAACAACGAGGGCGGACAGCCTGAGAGGAATGAACTGGAACGCGAGCACCCACACCCGCACGCGGGGGTGCAGCATGAGGTATGCGGCGATCACGCCAGCCACCGCCCCGCTCGCGCCGATCAGCGGATTAGGCGACCCCGGCATCATGAACGTGTGCGCAAGCCCCGCGATGACCCCGCACAGGAGATAGAACGCAAGAAACTTGACGTGCCCCATCGCATCTTCGACGTTGTCGCCGAACACCCATAGAAACAACATATTGCCGGCAAGGTGGAAGATGTCGCCGTGGAAGAACATGTAAGAAAGAAGCGTCAATCGCTCCGGTACAGCCACAGACTGAAAGGGCATTTCTGCCGGCAACACCATGCCGGCCGTCGAAACCAACTCTGCGGGGACGATCGCGAAACTTGCAATCGCGGCCTCGGGCAAACCGAGCATCTCAAAAGCAAACACCACGACATTGGCGACGATCAACCCGATCGTAACGTACTGCAGCCGGATGGACTTCAACGCATTGTCGTCATGCAGCGGCACGAACATCGTCGTTTCCCCATTCCCGCGCCGGACGCTTCAGCGATTTTGTCCCGGCACCCAGAGCACATCGCTGCGCCCCCGGTCATTGACATACCGGCTTGCGACAAACAAAAAGTCCGACAGACGATTGATGTATTTCAACGCTGCAGGGCTCACCGTTTCGCCCTCCAGTCCCGAAAGGGTCACCATCTCGCGTTCGGCCCGCCGGCAAACCGTGCGCGCCACATGCAGCGCCGCCGCCGCCGCCGATCCACCCGGCAAAACAAACGACTTCAACGGCTGTAACTCAGCATTCAATTCGTCGATTTCTGCTTCGACGCGATCCACTTGCGCTTCCGTCATGCGCAACGGCTCGTAGCCCAGCGGCGCGCCGCGATCCGGCACGCACAGATCCGCGCCCAAATCGAACATATCGTTCTGGATCCGCTCCAACTTCGAATCGAGCCCCTGATGTCCGCCGCCCAAATGGATGCGCGCCATGCCGATGGCCGAATTGGCTTCGTCCACCGTGCCATAGGCCGCGATACGCGCAGCATCCTTCGACACGCGCTCACCCGTGCCGAGCCCCGTCGTACCGGCATCACCGGTCTTTGTGTAAATCTTATTGAGTTTGACCACGTTTGTTTCCCGCTAGCCCGCCTGCTGCTTCGCAACGAGCACGAAGAGCATGATGATGACGATGGCGGCAAATTGCAGTCCAACACGCCAGCGCATCAGCTTTTGGCTGAGATTAGGGGCCGTCCCGCGCGACATCGTCCACAAGCCCAGGCAGAGCACGAGAAAAACCGCGACAACCGCGAGCGTCGTGAGGTGAAAAAGTAAGCCTTGCATGCGAATGAGGGACCTTAAAGCGGGTGGACAACGATGCCGCCCGCCATTGACACGAAACCGCACGAGCCACCAGTCAGCACCTTGGCAAAGGTTCGGCGGGCACGGCGAGAGTAGGATAGGCGGCAGCGCGGCGCCCGGCAAATGCCAAAGCGCCTCAAACTGCCGAATTTGCCCGTCCGAGCCGCCCATGGACGGAAAGGGAGTGACGAATCGACTTTTGTTGCGGCAGGCTCAGTGTCTACAAAAGGTCGCCTTTTCGCAGGACGCATGGGGGCGCGGTCGAGTTGGCTACAACGGGGGCAGAGGCGGTTTGGTGACGTCTGAGGTCAAAGGTTCGCAACGCTGGACGCAGAAGGCAGCACCCGCCACCATGCGGGTACTGGCGCTGTCTGTCGCCAGTGCGGTCGTGGCCATCCCCGCAGCCCAATCCCAGTCGAATGCCCCGTCCGCCAGCCCCTCCACGAAAGTGGTCGCTCCCAGTGCCGATGAGGTGAAGAAAGCGCTCGATGCCCGGCGCCTGGATTTGAAGTCCACACTCGATAAAGCCGGGGTCATCGAACAGGATGTCGCCAAGCTGGCGGAAGAGCGCGGCAAGATCAATCAGCGCCTGCAGGAAACCGCAACCCAGATCCAAGACAGCGAGAGCCGATTGTCGGTCGTCGAAGCCCGCCTGGGCGAACTCGACATCCAGCAAAAAATGATTCGCGGCTCGCTGAACCAGCGCCACGGCCAGATTTCGACACTGCTGGCAGCGTTGCAGCGCATGGGCCGCAACCCGCCTCCCGTCATTGTAACCAAGCGCGAAGATGCGCTCGAAATGGTTCGCAGCGCCATGTTGCTCGCATCCGCCTTTCCCGGCATGCGAACCCAGGCGCTCGAACTCGCAGATCAGCTCAGCCAGTTGATGCGCGTTGTCGATGAAAGCCGCACGCAAGCCGAAAAAGAAAAAAATGAAAACCAGCGGCTCAATGGGCTAAAAACCGAACTCGCCGGCCTCATGGAAACAAAGCGCCGGTCGATCTTGGAGCGCCAGGACGAACTGCGCCAGGTCCGCGACGCGGCCAGCGAAATCTCAAAAAGCGTCTCCGATCTCAACGAACTCATCGCCAAGCTTGGCAAGACTGTTCAAGACAACACGGGCCTGGGTGCCTACGACGCCGAAGTGCGCGCCGCCGCGGCCGAACCAGCGGCCACCCCCGCTGTCCTGACATCCCCGTCCGTCAACTCCGACGCCGGCACGATCGTCACCAAACCCGACGCCACCGACGTGGTCGTCCTAGCGCCTGTCGAAACAGCCGCTGTGATGTCCAATCCAGGCCGCATCAAACCAGCGATCCCGTTTCATCAAGCGCGAGGCAAACTCCCTCTGCCAGCCGCCGGCAAGCGCGTCCTCAATTACAGCGAGAGAACGCAATATGGGTCCCAATCTAAAGGACTTGTAATGGAGACAAGGTCCGGAGCTCAGGTAACATCCCCCAGCGACGGCTGGGTTCTCTACGCCGGCGAGTTCCGCAGCTACGGCAAACTCTTGATCATAGATGCGGGCGGTGGTTACAATGTTGTATTGGCGGGCTTGTCGCAAATCGACGTTCGGCCAGGAGAGTTCGTACTCGCCTCCGAACCCATCGGCACAATGATGACAGTGAAAAAAGAACCGGCTGGCGCAGCATCCGGCGCACCGGTACTCTACATAGAATTCCGTAAGGATGGGCAGCCCATCGATCCCGACCCCTGGTGGGTCTCGATCCCTCAGAAGGCACAAGGCTAATGCGCAAGACTGAATTCGCGTTCTGGACGTTTCTGATGATGGCCGGTCTCGCCGGCGTCACAACGGTCTTGAATGTCACCAATGGGAATTCCGCGACCTCCCCGAACGCCGAGCTCTACAAACAGCTCGATCTGTTCGGCGATGTCTTTGAGCGCGTTCGCTCCGATTACGTCGAGAAGCCGGACGACACGCTTCTCGTTGAGAATGCCATCAATGGCATGCTCAGTGCGCTCGATCCGCACTCGTCGTATCTGAGCCCGAAAAGCTTCAAGGACATGCAAGTCCAGACGCGCGGCGAATTCGGCGGCCTCGGCATCGAAGTCACGATGGAAAACGGCGTCATTAAAGTCGTATCTCCCATCGACGACACGCCGGCCTTCAAAGCGGGCGTCCTCGCCAATGATCTCATCACCCACCTCGACAACGAGCAGATCAATGGCCTGACGCTTGAGCAGGCCGTTGAAAAAATGCGCGGGCCGGTCAACACGCCGATCAATCTGACGGTGATCCGTAAGGGTCGTGAAGAGCCCTTTGATATCAAGGTCACGCGCGACATTATTCGGATCAACCCAGTCAAGGGCCGCGTTGAAGACGATATCGCCTACATCAAGGTCTCGACCTTCAACGAGCAGACCCATGCCATGCTCGTGAAATCGATGGACGACCTGAAGAAAGAGATCGGCCCCAAGCTGCGCGGCTACATCATCGACCTGCGCAACAATCCGGGCGGTCTCCTCGATCAGGCCATCTCCGTCAGCGACGACTTCTTGGACCAGGGCGCAATTGTTCTCACCAAGGGCCGCAACAACGAAGAAACGCAGCGCTCACAGGCCAGACCGGGGGATACATCCGACGGCAAGCCCGTGGTCGTGCTCATCAACGGTGGATCGGCATCCGCTTCCGAAATTGTGGCTGGCGCATTGCAGGACCACAAGCGCGCGACAATCATAGGCACGCGCTCGTTCGGTAAAGGCTCAGTCCAAACGATCATTCCATTGGGCTCGACCAACGGCGCAATCCGGCTCACCACGGCCCGCTACTACACGCCGTCAAACCGCTCGATCCAAGCCAAGGGGATCGATCCCGACATCGTCGTTGAGCAGGAACTGCCTGACGACTTGAAGGCCAAGGTCGCCAACGAGAAACCGCGCGGCGAGGCAAGCCTCCGCGGCCACCTCAGCAATCCGGATGGAGCGGCCAAGGCCCCCGAAGGCACCACGCCCGAAGGTGCTGCGGAAGGTGCCGAAGCCCCCAAGGAACAGCCGAAGGAAGAATCGGGCTCGTTGGCCTACGTGCCTAAGGAGCCGGAAAAAGATACGCAGCTCCAATACGCATTGCGCTTCCTGCGCGGTACGGCAACGGAAGCGAACGTAGCCAAGAAGCCGGCCACGTCTCCGGCAGCTCCCGCTTCCGAAGCAAACAAACCGGCTCCGGTCCCGAACTGACCCGACCGCTGACACGCCAAAACGAACTGCGGAGGGGCGCCGGCGGCGCCCCTTTTGCGTCGAGGCCCCCAACCTCCAAGACACCGAGACAGACATGACCAACCAGAACACCCCCATCGATCCTGCAACCCTCCCCTACCGCCCCTGCGTCGGCATCATGCTCATCAACAGCCAGGGCCGTGTCTGGGTCGGACAGCGCGCCGACATGCCGGGTGATGCTGAAGGCAAGGGCGAATGGTGGCAAATGCCGCAAGGTGGCCTCGACGACGGCGAAGACCCACGCGCCGGCGCCCTCCGCGAACTCTATGAAGAAACCTCCGTCCGGTCTGCCACGCTCATTGGCGAAACGGCCGATTGGCTCACCTATGATCTCCCCCACAATCTCATCGGCGTCGCGTGGGGCGGCAAATACCGTGGCCAGAAGCAAAAATGGTTCGCGCTTCGCTTCGATGGCATCGACACCGAAATCGACATCACAGCCCCTCCCGGCCACGATCCCGAATTCATCACTTGGAAATGGGCCGCGGTGACGGAACTCGTCGACCTCATCGTTCCGTTCAAACGCGCCGTCTACGAACGGGTCGTAGCGGAACTCGGTCCGTTGGCCCGCCCCAACCGCTAATTCGTCAACCGGTTGTATGCAGCGTGGACGCAACAACCGCGATCCAATTGCAGGCCCACAAACCCAAAGCCCCACGGCCTCCTTGTAACTCATTGATTCGTCTGTCACTCTCGCGACTCATTTCTGGGTTCTAATTCGATGATGACGATAGAACGGCCAATTAGCGGATCTCAGCGACTCGACCTTCCCTATCGGGTCGGCGTCGGCATCATGCTGTTCGATCACCGGGGTCTCGTGTGGACCGGCCGCCGCCTCCCGAAATGGGCAGGCAGTGGGACTTGGTTGAACCAGGGCCCCATCTGGCAGATGCCGCAGGGTGGCCTCATGGCCGGCGAAGATCCCCTCGAAGCCGCCCATCGGGAACTCGAGGAAGAAACTGGCATCCGCAATGCCGAGCTGATCGCCGAACTCAATGCCTGGACAACCTACGACCTGCCGCCCGAACTGATCGGCATTGCCCTCAAGGGCCGCTACCGTGGCCAGCGCCAGCGCTGGTTCGCCATGCGCTTCTACGGCGACGACAGCGAAATCGACATCGGCCCCCGCGGCGGACGCAAAGCCGAATTCGACCGCTGGAAATGGCGCCCCATCACCGAGCTCGCCGAGATGGTGATCCCTTTCAAGCGCCCGGTGTACGAAGAATTGGCGCGGGTCTTCGCACCCTATGCACGACCTCTCGCCTGATCGAGGGATCGATCAATCACACCGGCACAAACAACAAAGGCCGGGATTGCCCCGGCCTCTTGCATATTGAGCTCGTGGGCAAAGCAGTTAGGCGGCTTTGGTCCCCAGCGAGCGCAGCCGGTCGAT
>LNFM01005224.1_pt1 | contig 22780 bp, 20 predicted proteins | sample 596031 | NCBI WGS metagenome assembly LNFM01 (sample SAMN04254537, study PRJNA301005) | activated carbon metagenome | isolation source: dual media filters at the Ann Arbor, Michigan drinking water treatment plant | place: USA: Ann Arbor | reverse complement strand
GTCCCGGAAGACGATGTCTCGCCGCAGGAACGCGCCCGCGCCGCCCAGCAACGCGAGCAACAGGCAACGCTGACTTCCGTGCTGGAAAAAGCCGGCATCGCCTACATCAGGCATTTGCGCGCTGCGCCGCGCGCCATCGACTACCTCAAGGGCCGCGGCCTGTCCGGCGAAATCGCAAAAACCTTCGGCCTCGGTTATGCGCCCGAAGGCTGGCGCGCGCTGGCCAGTGTTTTTCCCGACTACAACGACCCCTTGCTGGTCGAAAGCGGCCTGGTCATCACCGGCGAGCCGGGCGAGGAAAATGCACAGGGAAAATCGGGTGAGGCCAAGCGTTACGACCGCTTCCGCGACCGCATCATGTTCCCCATCCGCAACGTCAAGGGCGAATGCATAGGTTTCGGCGGGCGGGTGCTCGGTGACGAAAAACCCAAGTACCTGAACTCGCCGGAAACCCCGGTGTTCAGCAAGGGCCGCGAGCTGTACGGCCTGTTCGAGGCGCGCAGCGCGCTGCGCGAACACGGCTACGCGCTCGTCACCGAGGGTTATATGGACGTGGTGGCGCTGGCCCAGCTCGGTTTTGCCAACGCCGTGGCCACCCTGGGCACGGCCTGCACCAGCGACCATGTGCAAAAACTGTTCCGCTTCACCGACGCGGTGGTGTTCAGCTTCGACGGTGACAGCGCGGGCCGGCGCGCGGCGCGCAAGGCGCTGGACGCCGCCCTGCCCTTTGCCACCGATGTGCGCAGCGTCAAGTTTTTGTTCCTGCCCGAGGAACACGACCCCGACAGCTTCATACGCGCCCACGGCCAGGACGGTTTTGCCGCCGCGGTGGCCAAGGCCGTGCCGCTGAGCAAGTTCATGCTCGAAGCCGCCGCCGAGGGCTGCGAGCTCGACACCGCCGAAGGCCGGGCCCACATGGCCAGCAATGCGCGCCCGCTCTGGAGCCTGCTGCCGGACGGCACGCTCAAACGGCAGTTGCTGGCCGAAATCGCCGACCAGGTGCTGATCGACAGCCGCGAGCTGCTGCAGATCTGGCAGCCCGCGAACGCCCGGGACTATAAAAACAATAGCAGCTCACGCCCGGCCGGCAAGGGCCAGCGGCCGAAAATACCTGAAATATCGGGTGATACAGCCCATTTCGAGGAGTTTTCCGGCAACTTTGCGGACCTGCATGACGAAGGCGCTTACGCGGCCTCGCTGCCCCCGGACAGCGGCATGTCCAGCCGCAGCTTTGGCGCCAAAACCGGCGCGGCCCGCCCCACCCGCCGTATCGCCGGCCGGGTCTTGCCCGCCAGCCGCGAAGACCGGGTGCTGCGCCTGATGCTGACCGACCCGCAAAGCTGGGACAAGCTCAGCAGCGAGGAACATGTGCTGCTGTGCGAACTGCCGGCGCCGCACGGCCCGCTGTTTGTCTGGCTCGAGAGCCAGCTGCATGAACACGGCCCCCAGCCCTGGGCCGCGCTGCGTGAGGGCCTGCGTGAGCACCCCCAGGAAAAACACGCGATCGACCAGATCGCCCAGCTGCCCGAGGGCATCGAGTGCGACTGGGACGAGGTGCGCGCCATCCTCGACCAGCTCCTCAAGCTCAAACGCCAGCAGGACATGGTGGAACTGCTGCCCCGCGTGATGAGTGACCCGGCGGCGCGCCAGCGTTATGAAGAGCTGTCGGCGCTGCTGAAAAAAAGCTGATTTCAGGCCCATTTTGATGCCCAAAAATGAGGCATCAGGGTATAATCCGACTTTCCGCTACGGCAAGCGCGACAGCAGCACCTCCGGCAACCGCCCCCCGCAAGAACGGGACCACACTGGTTGAGGGCAATTTTTCCGCAAGGACTGCACACCAAATGTTCGCCCAAACAACTTGCCTGGGGGCCTTTCGAGGTCCCTGAATGCCCAGCCCTCCGGCCCCGGGCATTTTTTGTGCCTGTGCCCCGGTTCCGCCGGTGCCGGGAACCCAGTCTGTTGAAGGAAGTTTCATACCGGGAGTTCGCCATGCCTGCTCAAAAGCCCAGCAAGTCCGCCAAAGCCGTGCCCAAGTCCAAAGCCGCAGCCCAAACTGCCGCCCGACCGCCGGTCAGGAAGACCGCCAGCAAGCTTGAAAAACCCGTCAAAACCGCCATCTCCAAACCAGCTCCCGGCAAAAAGGCCGCAGCGCCCCAAGCGCCCCTGAAATCCGAAAAGTCCGTCAAGAAAGCCCCCCCCGTGCCGACCAAGTCCCCTGCCTCTACCGCCAAAAAAGAAGCCCCGCTGAAAGTCACCCCGGCTGCCGCCGCCGTGGACGTGCCGGTCAAGAAAAAACCCGGCCGCCCGCCGAAAAACCCGGCTGCGGCCGTTGAAGCCGGCGGCGCCAAGCGCGGCCGCAAACCCAAGGTGGCCGGCAAGATCGATGGTGACGAGGACATGTCGGACATCGAAGACGACCTGGTGGGCGAACCGGTGGCCGAGACCACCGAAAAGGTCAAGCCGCTGCGCATGAAAATCAGCAAGGCCAAGGAACGCGCCTTGATGAAGGAATTCGGCCTGGACGAAACCGTGCTGTCTGAAGAAGACATGGCCAAGCGCCGCGCGCGCCTGAAAGCGCTGATCAAGCTCGGCAAGACCCGCGGTTACCTGACCCACGGCGAGATTTCCGACCACCTGCCCGACAAGCTGATCGATGCCGAGACGCTGGACGCGGTCATCGTCACGCTGAACGACCTCGGCGTGGCCGTGTACGAGCAGACGCCCGACGCGGAAACCCTGCTGATCACCGCCAACGCCCCGGCCGGCTCGACCGAGGAAGAAGCCGAAGAAGCCGCCGAAGCGGCGCTCTCCACCGTGGACAGCGAGTTCGGCCGCACCACCGACCCGGTCCGCATGTACATGCGCGAGATGGGCACGGTCGAGCTGCTGACACGTGAAGGCGAGATCGAGATCGCCAAGCGCATCGAGGGCGGCCTCATGAAGATGATGGAAGCCATCTCGGAAAGCCCGGCCACCATCGCCGAGATCCTGCGCCTGGGCGAGGAGATCCGCGAAGGCAAGATCGTGATTTCGACCGTGGTCGACGGTTTTTCCAACCCCAACGAAGCCGACGATTACGTGGCCGAGGAAGACTTCGACGAGTTCGACGAGGAAGACGACGACGACGGCAAGGGCGGCTCCAAGGCGCTGACCAAAAAACTCGAAGAGCTCAAAAAGGAAGCGCTGACGCGCATCGACACCATTGCCTCCCTGTTCGAGAAGGTGCACAAGACCTACGACAAGGAAGGCTGGGGCACGCCGGCTTATGTGAAGGCGCAGAAGGCGCTCAGCGACGAGCTGATGACCGTGCGTTTCACCGCCAAGACGATTGAAAAACTCTGCGACCTGCTGCGCGGCCAGGTGCTGGACGTGCGCAAGAAGGAACGCGAGCTGCGCCGCATCATCGTCGAGAAGTGCGGCATGCCGCAGGAAGTCTTCATCAAGGACTTCCCGCCCAACCTGCTGAACCTCAAATGGGTCGAGAAACAGGTCGCGGCCAACAAGCCGTGGTCGACCATCATGGCGCGCAACATCCCGCCCATCCAGGAACTGCAGACCAAGCTCGGCGAGCTGCAGGCCCGTGTGGTGGTGCCGCTGGCCCAGCTCAAGGACATCAACAAGCGCATGAACGAGGGCGAGACCAACTCGCGCGACGCCAAGAAAGAGATGATCGAGGCCAACTTGCGCCTGGTGATCTCGATCGCCAAGAAGTACACCAACCGCGGCCTGCAGTTCCTGGACCTGATCCAGGAAGGCAACATCGGCCTGATGAAGGCCGTCGACAAGTTCGAATACCGCCGCGGCTACAAGTTCTCCACCTATGCGACCTGGTGGATCCGCCAGGCCATCACGCGTTCCATCGCCGACCAGGCGCGCACCATCCGCATCCCGGTGCACATGATCGAGACCATCAACAAGATGAACCGCCTGTCGCGCCAGCATCTGCAGGAGTTCGGCTTCGAGCCCGACGCCAGCATCCTGGCCGAGAAGATGGAGATCCCTGAAGACAAGATCCGCAAGATCATGAAGATCGCGAAAGAGCCGATCTCGATGGAAACACCGATAGGCGACGACGACGACAGCCACCTCGGCGACTTCATCGAGGACAGCGCCAACACCGCACCGCTGGAAGCCGCGATGCAGGCCGGCCTGCGCGATGTGGTCAAGGACATCCTCGACAGCCTGACGCCGCGCGAAGCCAAGGTGCTGCGCATGCGTTTCGGTATCGAGATGTCGACCGACCACACGCTGGAAGAAGTCGGCAAGCAGTTCGACGTGACGCGTGAACGCATCCGCCAGATCGAAGCCAAGGCGCTGCGCAAGCTCAAGCACCCTTCCCGTTCGGACAAGCTGCGCAGCTTCATCGACACGCTGTAAGGCCCCGGGGCATCGAAAAGCCGCAACCCGTGACAAACGGGTTGCGGCTTTTTTCGTGGGACAACAAGCCTTTTTGGCCTCCAGCCCATGCCAGACGGGCAGGAGCAGCTATCCATACGATAGCAAATCGGCCCGGGACAGCGGCCTCAGGCGGGGAACTCCTCGGTATCCACTTCGCCGGCGCTTTGCGCGCTGTAGCGGTTTCCGGTCACCGTCTGCTGGTTGATCAGGGCCTCCAGCTGCGCCAGCAGGCCGGCGTCCAGCCGCACCGCCATCGCGCCCAGGTCCTCCAGCAGATGCGCCACACTGCCGGTGCCCGGGATCGGGATGATGTGCGGCGCCTTGTGCAGCAGCCAGGCCAGCGCCAGCTGGGCCGGTGTGCAGCCTGCCTCGGCAGCCAGTGCCTTGTAAGGGGGCAGCAGCTGGAGGTTGGCCGCGTAGTTGTCGGGCGCAAACCGCGGCATGGCCGTGCGAATGTCCTTGGGTGCGAGCGTGCTGACGTCATGCAAGGCGTCACACAGAAAGCCGCGCGCGACCGGACTGAAAGCCACAAAGGCGGCGCCGATCTCGCGGCAGGCTTCCAGCACCGCGATTTCGGGATTGCGCGTCCACAGCGAATATTCGGTCTGGACCGCGGCAATCGGGTGCACCCCATGCGCCTTGCGCAAGGTGGCAGCCGACACCTCGGACAGGCCGATGGCCCGCACCTTGCCCGCGCGCACCAGCTCCGCCATGGCACCCACGCTGTCCTCGATGGGCACCTTCTTGTCCCAGCGGTGCAGGTAATACAGGTCGATCACATCGGTCTGCAGACGCTTGAGGCTGTCCTCGCAGTTCTTGCGTACGGTCTCGGGCCGGCCGTCGATGACACGCCTGATGCCGTCGTCGAACTGCACCCCCGCCATGCCGCCCTTGCTGGCCAGCGTGAAGCGGCTGCGGTGTCTGGACAGCACCTTGCCGATCAGGGTTTCATTGGCGCCAAAACCGTACAGTGCCGCCGTGTCGAACAGCGTGACACCGGCATCGAGTGCGGCCAGCAACACACGTTCGCCCTGCTCGGCCGACGGCGGTGTGCCGTAGGCATGGCTCAGGTTCATGCAGCCCAGGCCCATCGCCGAAACTTCAAAAGGGCCGATTTTTCTCGTTTGCATGCGGGCTTCCTCGTAAAACGTGATGTGGATCGGCGCCCATTTTCGCAGGCTTGTCGTCCCGGACCGAGCCGGTCCCGGACGGGCCGGGAATCCTGGACACATGCCATAAGACCCGCCAACGCTGAAGCCGGCGTCATGGATTGCGGGCCGGGCCCGCAATGACCAGCGAAAAGGCGTGGGCGCTCAGCCTGCGTTGAGCTGCTGCTCCAGGTCGTGCAGCACCTGGTAACACGGCAGCACCTTGGCCACGCTGGCATTCGGTTCGCGGCCTTCGCGGATGGCGGCGAAAAACTCGCGGTCCTGCAGCTCGATGCCGTTCATGGACACATCGACCTTGCTGACGTCGATTTTTTCTTCCTTGCCGTTGAACAGGTCGTCATAACGTGCGAGGTAGGTGGCGCTGTCGCCGATGTAGCGGAAGAAGGTGCCCAGCGGGCCGTCGTTGTTGAAGCTCAGCGACAGCGTGCAGATGGCGCCGTTGGCGGCCTTGAGCTGGATGCTCATGTCCATCGCAATGCCCAGCGTGGGGTGGACAGGCCCCTGGATGGCATTGGCCTTCACGATCGGGCTGCCGCACTGCCAGGCGAACAGGTCCACCGTGTGGGCTGCGTGGTGCCACAGCAGGTGGTCGGTCCAGCTGCGCGGCTGGCCCAGCGCATTCATGTTGCTGCGGCGGAAGAAATAGGTCTGCACATCCATCTGCTGGATGTTGAAGCGGCCCGCCGCAATTTCCTTGTGCACATACTGGTGGCTGGGGTTGAAGCGGCGCGTGTGGCCGCACATCGCGACCAGGCCGGTCTGCTTCTGCAGTGCCACCACCTCCTGCGCGCCCTTGAGCGTGTCGGCCAGCGGGATTTCGACCTGCACATGTTTGCCGGCCTTCATGCAGGCGATGGACTGCTCGGCGTGCATTTGTGTCGGCGTGCACAGGATCACGGCGTCGACCTCCTTGAGCGCCAGGCTGTCGGCCAAGTCGGTGCTGACGTGGCTGATGCCGTATTTGGCGGCGACTTCCCTGGTCTTCTCGAGGTCACGGCTGATCAGCGAAACAACTTCCACGCCGTCGATGTTCTTGATGCCGTCCAGGTGTTTGATGCCGAAGGCACCGGCGCCGGCGAGTGCGACTTTGATGGTTTGGGTCATGGGGAATCTCCTTGAGTTCCGTTCGCCCTGAGCTTGTCGAAGCGCAGGCTTCGACAGGCTCAGCCCGAACGGGGTGTTACTGGTTTTCGAGAATCAGATGGCCCACCGCCGTATTGCTGGCAGGCACATGGTAAAAGCGATGAGCGACTTTGGGCGCAGGCCCGCCGGCCACATCGGACATGGCGCCACGGGCAATCAGCCACATCACGAGCTCGATGCCTTCCGAGCCGGCCTCGCGCACATAGTCGATGTGCGGCTTGGATGCCAGGGCCTCCGGGTCGGCGATCAGCTGATCCAGGAAAGCGTTGTCGAATTCCTTGTTGATCAGGCCGGCGCGCGGGCCCTGCAGCTGATGGCTCATGCCGCCCGTGCCCCAGATCTGCACCTTGAGCGGCTGGTCGAAACTCTCGATGGCCTTGCGGATGGCCTTGCCCAGCTCGAAGCAGCGCCGGCCCGAGGGCACAGGGTACTGCACCACGTTGACGGCAAACGGGATCACCGGGCAGGGCCAGGCCTGAGGCTGGCCGCACATCAGCGACAGCGGCACGGTCAGGCCGTGGTCCACGTCCATCTTGTTGACGATGGTGAGATCGAAGTCCTGCTGGATCACCGACTGCGCGATGTGCGCGGCCAGCTCGGGGTGCCCCTGCACCACCGGCACCGGGCGCGGGCCCCAGCCTTCGTCGGCCGGGGTGAAGGATTCGGCGCAGCCAATCGCAAAGGTCGGGATCATGTCCAGGCTGAAGGCCGTGGCATGGTCGTTGTAGACCAGGAAAATCACGTCGGGCTTGTTCTCCGCCATCCAGTGTTTGGAGAAGTCGTAACCCTTGAACACGGGTTGCCAGTAAGGCTCGCCGCTTTTTCCGAGGTCCAGCGCCGCGCCGATGGCGGGCACATGCGAGGTGTAAACAGATGCGGTAATTTTGGCCATGGTCATGCGTTCCGTGTTGCGCCGGCTTTGCCCTGCGGCTGGCGATGCGCCTGTGCCGTGCCGTCCTCGCCGACCACGCGGTTGCCTTCGGCAGAGCGGCCGCCGGCAATCATCATGTCGCGGTACTCCTCCTCGGTCATGCCGGTCATGCTGCCGGCCATTTGCTGGAAGCTTTTGCCGTCGGTGGCGCCTATTTTGGCGAGGAAATAGATGTTTCCGCCGGCCTTGATGCAGCGGTTCAGGTCGCGCGCGAGCACCGCCTGCTTCTGCTCCTCGGTCATCGGCCATTCATCGAGGTAGGCGCGTTCATTGGCCTTGAAGCGCGCACGGTTGTCCGCCTTCATCAGCGACATGCAGAACTGGTTCAGGTGGTAACCGAGGCGCGATTGCTCGGCATCAAAAATGGTGGTGCCTGGAACGTCCAGGTAGGGTTTGTCGAGGGGCATGATGGTTTCCTTGTCCAGCCTGGGAAATCAGCTCCAGTACAGCCGGGTCGGGTTGTCCACGAGCAGCTTTTTCTGCAACCCGGGCGTGGGGGCGATATGGGGAATGTAGTCCACCAGCAGGCCGTCGTCAGGCATGTGGTCTTTCAGGTTCGGGTGCGGCCAGTCGGTGCCCCAGAGCACACGGTCGGGGAAGGTTTCGACCAGGCGCCGGGCAAAGGGCACGACATCGCGGTAGGCGTTTTGTTCGCCGTTGAGCGCCGGCGGGCCGGACAGGCTGAGGCGCTCGGGGCAGCTCACCTTGCTCCAGATGTTGTCGTGCTCTCGCATCATTTTGACAAACAGCTCGAACTCGGGGCCATCCACCGGCTTGCTCACGTCGGGCCGGCCCATGTGGTCTACCACCACGGTGGTCGGCAGCGCGGTGAAGAAGTCGTAGAGCTCGGGCAGGTCCTGCGCCTCGAAATACACCACCACATGCCAGCCCAGCGGCGCGATGCGCTTGGCGATTTCCAGCAGCACCTCGCGCGGCGTGAAGTCGGCCAGGCGCTTGACGAAGTTGAAACGTGTGCCGCGGACGCCGGCGTCGTGCATGTCCCGCAACTCGGCATCCGACACATCACGTTTGACGGTGGCCACGCCGCGTGCGCGGTTGTCCGAATGCCGGAGCGCATCGACCAGCGCACGGTTGTCGCTGCCGTGGCAGGTGGCCTGCACGATCACGTTTTTGTCGAAGCCGAGGTGGTCGCGCAACGCAAACAGCTGCTCTCTGGACGCATCACAGGGCGTGTATTTGCGCTCGGGCGCATAGGGAAACTGCGCGCCCGGGCCGAACACATGGCAGTGCGCATCCACCGCGCCGGGGGGCAGCTTGAAGCGGGGTTTGCTGGGGCCGGTGTACCAGTCGAGCCAGCCAGGGGTTTTGGTGAAATCGCCAGTAGCAGGTTTTTCCATGATGGGCATTCAGTCGATGTATTTCAGGCCGGCCTTGGCCAGCGGCTCGCGCATGCTGTACATGTCCAGGCCCAGGATGCCCGACGCCAGCTTGGCGCGTTTTTCACCCTCGTTGGCCTCGCGGGCCGCGGCGGCATCGGCGGTTTTCGCCGCCAGCGCGGCCGGCACCACGCACACACCGTCGTCATCGGCGACGATCACGTCACCCGGGTTGACGCCCATGCCGGCGCACACCACCGGGATGTTGACGGAACCCAGCGTCGCCTTGACCGTGCCTTTGGAACTGATGGCGCGGCTCCACACCGGGAAGCCCATCTCCTGCAGCGTTTTCACGTCGCGGCAGCCGCCGTCGATGATCAGTCCACGTGCGCCGCGCGCCATGAAACTGGTGGCCAGCAGGTCGCCGAAAAACCCGTCGGTGTTGTCGGTGGTGCAGGCGGCGACCACGATGTCGCCGGGCTGGATCTGCTCGGCCGCCACATGCATCATCCAGTTGTCGCCGGGTTGCAGCAGCACCGTGACGGCCGTGCCCGAAATCTGCGCGCCGGGGTAAATCGGCCGCATGTAGGTTTTCATCAGGCCGACGCGGCCCATGGCCTCATGCACCGTGGCCGAGCCGTACTTCGCCATGCGGTCGCTGGCTGCGCGATCGGCACGGGTGATGTTGCGGTAAACAACGCCGAGTTCGAACATGTTTATTTCCCCTGTTGTTTGAGCAGCGCGTCGAGGCGCGGGAACACGCGGCGCGTGTTGGCTTCGTAGATCTGGTGCTTGTCCTCGGCGCTCAGGAGGGTCGAGGCCTCGATATAACGCTTGGTGTCGTCGTAGTAATTGCCGGTCTCCGGGTCGATGCCGCGCACCGCGCCAATCATCTCCGATGCGAACAGCACGTTTTTCACCGGGATCACGGTGTTGAGCAGGTTGATGCCGGGCTGGTGATAGACACAGGTGTCAAAGAACACGTTGTTGAGCAGATGGTCCTTGAGCAGTGGCTTTTTCATCTCCTGCGCCAGCCCACGGAAGCGCCCCCAGTGGTAGGGCACGGCACCGCCGCCGTGCGGAATCAGAAAGCGCAGGGTCGGGAAGTCCTTGAACAAATCGCCCTGGATCAGCTGCATGAAAGCCGTGGTGTCGGCGTTCAGGTAATGCGCGCCGGTGGTGTGAAAAGCCGGGTTGCAGGAGGTCGAGACATGGATCATGGCCGGCAGGTCGTACTCGACCATCTTTTCGTAGATCGGGTACCAGAGCCGGTCGGTCAGCGGCGGGCTGGTCCAGTGGCCGCCGGATGGATCAGGATTCAGGTTGATGCCGACGTTGCCGTATTCCCTGACGCATTTTTCCAGCTCGGGAATGCAGGTCCTGGGATCCACGCCGGGCGACTGCGGCAGCATGGCGACCGGCACAAAGTGTTCGGGGAACAGCCGGCTCACGCGGAAGCACAGCTCGTTGCAGATCGCTGCCCAGGTGCTGGACACCTCGAAGTCGCCGATGTGATGCGCCATGAAGCTGGCGCGCGGTGAAAACAGCGTGATGTCGCTGCCGCGCTCTTTCATCAGGCGCAACTGGTTGGTCTCAATGGACTCACGCAGCTCGTCGTCACTGATCTTCAGGTCGGCCACCCTGGGCATGACCGAGGGGTCCTTGATGCCGGCGATCTGCTGGTTGCGCCAGGTCTCCAGCGCTTTCGGCGCCGTGGTGTAGTGACCGTGGCAGTCGATGATGAGGCTCATGGGTTCTCCTGTTTTTGTGTTGTTCAGGCCGGGTCCATGCCCTGGCGCTGTTTGGCCTGCAGGGCCTGCGGCGAGCGCATGTAGTCCAGCAGGGCCTTGACCCGTTCGAACTGCGCCGAGCCGGCCGGCACGCTGGCATGAATGCCGGCAGAAAAGACGGTGGTGATCTGGATGGCCGGCGGCAAGGGGCCCAGCACGCTGATGCCTTCGACGTGGAGGAGCTCGCTCAGTTGCTGGAAGCCCAGCTCGACCTCGCCACGCGCCACCAGCGTGCCAACCGGCACACCGGGTGGCGCCTGCACCATGCGGCCCTGGATCTCGCCGGTGATACCCCAGCGCTCGAACAATCGGGCCAGGGCCACGCCGCTGGGCCCGGTGGAACAGCTGATGCTGCCGGCACCCAGCACGGCGCGCTTGACGGCCTCTTCCGAACTGATGTCGGGCAGGGGCGCACCGGCGCGCACGCAGGCGGCGACGCCGGACTTCACCAGGTCCACCTTGCTGCCGGCATGCAGGTGACCGGCGGCCAGAAGTTTGTCGATGGCATCCGAGGCCAGCACCACCACATCGAAGGCCTCCCCGGCCATCACACGTTGGGCGGCATCCACGCCGCCGACCGCTTCGATCACGGCCGTGCAGCCGGACAGTTTTTCGAAACCGCTCACCAGTTCGGCGAGCAGCTGGCGGGTCGCCATCGATGAAATACCCTTGATCGCGGGAGTCGCACTTTGCATGGATGAATTCTGGTGGCTTAAGCCCCGGCAGGAAAGGCCCCGACCGGACTAGCAGGTATACCATTTGGGCATAATTCGCCAAAAGTTATTCAAAACACCATCATGGACCTCAAGCAGCTCGAATACTTCGTGCGGGTCGCCGAACTCGGCAGTTTCACGCGCGCCTCGATCGCGCTCGACATTGCACAGCCGGCGCTGAGCCGCCAGGTCCGCCTGCTCGAGGTGGAGTTGCGCCAGAGCCTGCTGACGCGCACCGGCCGTGGCGCCATCCCCACCGAAGCCGGCAAGCTGCTGCTCAAGCATGGGCGCGGCATCCTGCACCAGGTGGACGTGGCGCGCGAGGAACTGGGCGCCGTGCGCGGCGGCCTGGCGGGGCGCGTCTCCATCGGCCTGCCGCCCAGCCTGTCCAAGCTGATCACGGTGCCGCTGACCCAGGCCTTTCGCCAGCAACTGCCGCATGCCCAGCTGACCCTGACCGAAGGTTTTTCCATGCTGATGCAGGAGGGCCTGCGCGTCGGCAACCTGGACCTGGCCGTGCTTTACAACTCGGAACGTTCGCCCGAGCTCGAAACCATCACCCTGCGGACGGAAGAGCTGGTGCTGATCTCCCCCAAGACCGGCAGCAAGGCCGGCGCCGCTGCAAAAGGCAGCAGTGGCAAACGCCAGCCGATTGCGCTGGCCGAGGTCGCCAGACTGCCGCTGATCCTGCCGAGCCGGCCCAATGCCTTCCGCATCCTGATCGAAGGCGAGATGATCGCCATCGGCTGCAAGCCGCAGGTGGCGCTCGAAGTCGACGGCCTGAACGCCATCCTGAGCCTGGTCCGCGAAGGCATGGGCCACGCCGTGTTGCCCAGCTACACCCTGAGCAATGCCGAAGACCCCGCCCGCTTCACCTTGCGCAGCATCCGGTCGCCGCGCATCATGAGCGAGCTGATGCTGGTGCGCTCCTCGCGCCGCGCCAGCACCGACACGCAGAAAAAAGCGATCGAGCTGGTCAAATCGGTTGTCATTGAAGCCATCAAACCCTACGCCTGAAACAGTACCCAGCCATGATTTGCCTGAGCCACAAACTTTTTCTTGCCTCGTTCGCGCTGGCCGCCGGCACGGCCGCCGCGCAAGGCCACGCCGCCGCCCCTGCAGCCTACCCCGTCAAACCGATACGCCTCGTCGTTCCCTTCACGCCGGGCGGCAGCACCGACATCCTGGCGCGCGCCATCGGCCTGGAACTGACCAGGGCCTGGGGCCAGGCCGTGGTGATCGACAACGTGCCCGGCGCGGGCGGCAGCCTCGGTGCCGACAAGGTGGCCAAAGCCACACCCGACGGCTACACCCTGCTGATGGGCCACATCGGCACGCTGGCGGTGAGCCCCTCGCTCTACCCCGCCCTGCCCTACGATCCGGTCAAAAGTTTCGCGCCCGTGGCCTGGGTGGCGCGGGTGCCCAATGTGCTGGTGGTGAACCCGCAGGTGGCGGCGCGTTCGGTGAAGGAACTGGTGGCGCTGGCGAAGTCGCGCCCCGGCCAGCTCAATTACGGCTCCGGCGGCAACGGCAGCGCGGCCAACCTGGCCACCGAATACTTCAAGCTGCAGACCGGCAGCTCGATGCTGCACATTCCCTACCGCGGCACAGCCCCGGCCATCAACGACCTGATAGGCGGCCAGATCCAGGTGCTGTTCACCGGCGCCCCGGCCGTGCTGAGCCAGATCCGGAACGGCCAGTTGCGCGCGCTGGCGGTGTCCTCGCCGCAGCGGCTGCCCGCCCTGCCGGACCTGCCGACGGTGGCCGAAGCGGGTTACAGGGATTTTGAAGCCGACCAGTGGTACGGCGTCGTCGCCCCGGCGGGCACGCCGCGCGAAGTGATCAACAAGCTCAACACGCAGATCAACCTGTCGCTGAATGCGCCCGAACTCAAGGCGCGGCTGAGCAGCGAAGGGGCCGTCGCCACGCCCACCACGCCCGAGGCCTTCGGCAAACACATTGCCAGTGAAATTGCCCGCTGGAAACCGGTGATCCAGTCGGGCCGGGTCAAGACCGACTGAAGCGGGTCAACAATTTGTCCCGGCCGCCATGGCAGCTGCGGGAGCCGGGAAGCCTGTCATCCCGGACTTGATCCGGGATCCATGCATGGTCTGGCGCAAAGGCGCGCGAGGCATGGATTGCGGGTCAGGCCCGCAATGACACTCCGGGAGGTCGGTCCAGGCCCTACGACTTCGGTGTGACGTCCAGCAAACGATCCGCGTAATCCTGCCAGCGGGCGTCCTTGCCAAGACCGGCAAACACGCCGGTGCTGGCCAGGTCGGCCACCCATTGCTGCTTGTCGGCAATCGCCGAGGCCATCAAGGGATCGAAGCCCGGGCCGGCTTCGCGCACGGTGTGGGCGGCCTCGCGCATTTCCTCGGCACGCCGCTGGCCGTGCTGCACCACCCGGCTGAAAAAGTAGGCGCCCTGTTTCTCCCAGTCGATGGACGGGAAGGTCTCCGCCAGCGTGGGCAACACATGGTCCTCCACGCCGTAGGCCCGCGCCGTCGTGTAACTCTCGATCACCAGCGCCTCCAGGCCCTTGATCATCACGCTGCGGCACATCTTGATGGCACTGGCCACGCCGAGCTGTTCGCTGACGGCCTTGACATCCATGCCCCAGCCGCCAAGCACGGCAGCCAGCTCGGCCGCGCGCGCGCCGCCCAGCAGCATGGGCACCTTGATGCCGTAAGGCGGCACCGAGGTCATCACACCGGCTTCGACATAATGCGCACCGGCCGCGTTGATCAGGGCAGCGGCTTGCTGCTTGGTGCCGGGCGAAGCCGAGTTGAGGTCCAGGAAAATCGTCCCGGGCCGGATATGTGCTGCAGCCGCCTGCGCCACCACCAGCGTGTTCGATGCCGTGACGGCAGAAATAAGCAGGTCGGAACGACTGCACAGCCCGGCCATGGAACTGCACGCGGCCACACCGGCCTGCGCGGCATGGGCCAGCGGCGCGTCGCGCAGGGCCGGCATGTCGAACTTGATGTCCCAGGTGCTGGCGCCCGCCACGCGGTCCTTCAGGCCGGCGGCAAAAATCCGGCCAACTTCGCCATAACCGACCATGCCCAGGTGTTCGAACTTCATGACTGGCACTCCTTCAACCAGCGGCCCGCGGCTATTGCGTGGGGATTTTGGCGCGGACGATCACATCGCCCCAGCGTCGGGTTTCGCTGGCCAGCAAGGCCGCCGCCTGCTCGGGCGAGCTGCCGCGTGCCTCGACATTCAGGTCGGCGAGTTTCTTCCTGACGTCGGCCGAATTGACGGCCGCATTGATTTCCTTGTTGAGACGGGCAATCACGTCCTTCGGTGTTTTGGCCGGCGCAGCCAGCGCGTTCCAGCTCGACGCCACAAAGGCCGGCAAGCCGCTCTCCTTGGCGGTGGGCACCTCCGGCAACACGGCCGCGCGTTTGTCGCCGGTGACGGCCAGCGCCCGCACCGCGCCCGCCTTGATCTGCGGCAGCACCGGTCCCAGGATTTCCACCGCGGCATCGATCTGCCCGCCGCGCAAGGCAGTGATCACCGCCGGTGTGCCGTTGAAGGGCACGATTTGCATGTCCACACCCGCGCTGGTCTTGAACAGCTCGGCCGCCAGGTTCTGCGTGCTGCCGATGTTGATGCTGCCGAGGTTGAGCTTGCCGGGATGGGCTTTGGCAAAGGCCAGCAGCTCGCCGAAGTTTTTGAATTTCGAGTCTGCCGGCGTGATGATGGCGATGTCGAAAAACCCGAGTGTCGAGACCGGCGCAAAGTCGCGCACGGTGTCGAAGGGCAGCGACTTGAAGAGACCGGCGCTGACCGCCGTGCCGTTGGACATCAGCAGCAGCGTGTGGCCGTCCGGCTCGGCCTTGGCCACCGCGTCGCCGGCCACGATGCCGCCGGCGCCTGGCTTGTTCTCGATCACGACCGGCTGGCCCAGCGACTCACCGAGTTTTTGCGCCACGGTGCGCGCTGTCAGGTCGGCGACGCCGCCGGCGCCGAAAGGCACGACGATCCTGACCGGTTTGGATGGAAACGTTTGTGCGCCGGCCAGTGAAGCCAGCAGCAGGGAGGCCAGCAGGCCGGAGGCAAGGCGTTGGAAAGTCATGAGGGTGTCTCTTGTTTGATGACGTTGATCCGGGGCATTCTGGCCCATGCGCAGGGTTCGCGTCAGCCACCCCGTCATCTGGCAGCCAGAACAAAACCGCAGAAGGACTGGATCGTTTTCGCAGAAAAATTCAGCTAAAACCGCCTCCAGCCCATGCCAGTCGTGCGCTGGCAGCTACAAATTCAATAGCAGCATCAACCCACGAACTTGACCAGCCACAGCGAGATCGGCGGGAACATCAGCAGCAGGATGGTGCGTATCACGTCGCTGACCAGGAAAGGCAGCACGCCCTTGTAACTTTCGGCGATGGGCACATCCTTGGCCATGCCGTTGACCACATACACGTTGAGTCCCACCGGCGGCGCCAGCAGGCCGAAGCCCACGGTCATCAGCACCATGATGCCGAACCAGATCGCCACCGACTCGGCCGGCATGCCGAAGTCCAGGCCCATCACCACCGGGAAGAAGATCGGGATGGTCAGCAGGATCATGGACAACTCGTCCATCACCGCGCCCAGCACCACATAAAACAGCAGGATGCCCGACACCACCAGCACCGGCGCCACGCCCCAGCCCTGGATCACACTGGCCAGCTGGGCCGGCACCTGGGTCAGCGCCAGCGCGGTGTTCATCATGTCGGCGCCGATGAAGATCATGAAGATCATCGCGCTGGTGGCGGCCGTGGAATAAAAACACAGCTTGATCTTCTGCAGTGTCAGCTCGCGCCTGAGCAGGGCCGCCACAAAGGTGGCTGCCGCGCCCACGCCCGCGCCCTCGGTCGGCGTGAACAAGCCGCCGTAAATGCCGCCGAACACGATGACGAAGATGATGGCAATCGGTGCCACAGCGAGCACGCCGGCCAGCGTCATGCGCGGGCGGTCCTCGTCATGCTCGGGGGCGTGGCCCGGAAACAGCCGCACATACACGGCGATGGCGATCAGGTAGCCGCACATCGCGATGATGCCGGGAATGGTCGCCGCGGCAAACAGCTTGGCGATGTTCTGCTCGGTCAGGATGGCGTAGATCACCAGCGGCACCGACGGCGGAATCAGGATGCCCAGCGTGCCGCCGGCCGCCAGCGTGCCGGTGGCTATCCGCCCCGAATAACCGTGGCGCTTCATCTCGGGCAGGGCCACCGAGGTGATGGTGGCAGCGGTGGCAATGGACGAGCCGCAGATGGCGCCGAAGGCCGCGCTGGCCATCACCGCCGCCATGGCCAGGCCGCCGCGAAAGCCCGCCATGATCACGCTCGCAAACTGGAACAGGGCCCTGGAGATGCCGCCCTGGGTGGCGAAGTTGCCCATCAGGATGAACAGCGGAATCACCGACAGGTCGTAGCTGGCAAACCGCGCATAGGCCAGGCCATTGAGGTTGTTCAGGAAGGGCGCGAGGCCGACCTGGTACAGGTAGCCGAACACACCCGCGATAAACATGGCAATGGCAATCGGCACCCGGATCACCATCAGGCCCAGCATGCAGCCAAAAATCAGGCCCGCCAACATCAGGGAACTCATTTGGCCTGCTCCGGAAAATCACCATACACGGTCTGGGCCAGGGCAATCACCCCGGTCAGCACGATGGGGGGCACCATGAAGGCATACACGATCCACTCGGGAAAGCCCAGCATCATGGTCGACGCGTTGGAATTGAAGGCGCTGATGCCGCCCACCGCGGTGCGCCAGGCCAGCACCAGCAACACCGCGCCCAGCAAGGCACTGCCCACGCGGTCCAGCCGGCTGTTGAACGCGGCAGACATGCGCGCGGTGAAGAAGTCCACGATGATGTTTTCACGCCTGAGCTGGCACAGCGGCAGGAACAGCGCGACAGCGGCGCCGGCAGCGGCCGCGGTCAGCTCATAGTCGCCGACCAGCGTCGTGCCTATGGTGTTGCGGCCTATCAGGCTGAGACAGGTAATCAGCGTGATGGTCGTCAGGATCACACCCGCCAGGACCGCGCAGGCTCCGGCCAACAGGGAAAGCAGCTTCAATTCATCACCATCCGTAAATGAACTGCCCCCTTCGCCGCGACGGCAAATGAGGGGGCAGCGTTGTTGGCAACACCTGCAGGCCGGAAGCGGCCTGCGCGTGCCCGATTATCGTTGGTACTTGGCGATCAGGGCACGGGCTTCGGATGCCAGCTTGGCGCCGTCGATGTTCTTGCCCTTCATCTCGGCCACCCAGTCGGTCTCGACCGAGGCGGCCGTGCGGCGCCAGCGCTGCGTCTCGGCGATGTCCAGTGCAACGATGTTGTTGCCGGCTTTCTCCGCAATCGCACGGCCGGCCACGTCACCTTCGTCCATGGCACGGCCGAACATGGCAGCGGTCTCGATGCCGGAGTTGGCGTCGATCACCTTCTTCAGGTCGGCCGGCAGCTTGTCGTACGAGGCCTTGTTCATCGAAAACGCGAAGGTCTGGGTGTACAGGCCTTCCTTGCCGGCGAACGTGGTGTGGTTCTTGACCAGCTCGCTGACCTTGAGCGCAGGCGTCACTTCCCAGGGGATGGTGGTGCCTTCGATCACGCCCTTGGACAGCGCATCGGTCACGGCCGGCACCGGCATGCCCACCGGCGTGGCGCCCAGCTTGGTCAGCATGTTGCTGATCACGCGCGAGCCGCCGCGGATTTTCATGCCGCGCAGGCTCTCGAGCCCGGTCACCGGCGTTTTGGTGTGGAACAGGCCGGGGCCGTGGGTGTGCACGGCGATCAGCTTGACGTCCTTGAACTCGTCGGCCGCGAACTTCTCGACATATTCCTGGAAGGCGCGCGAGGACTGCTCGGCCTTGCCGCTCATGAAAGGCAGCTCGAACACTTCCGACTTGTTGAAGCGGCCCGGCGTGTAACCGAGCACGGTCCAGGTCAGGTCCACCACGCCGTCACGGGCCTGATCGAACAACTGGGGCGGCGTGCCGCCCAGCTGCATGGCATGAAACAGCTGCACCTTGATCTTGCCGCCGGACTCCTTCTCGACCTTCTGTGCCCAGGGGATCAGCGCCTTGGCCGGAATGGTGGCCTGTTGCGGCAGCATCTGGTGCAGGCGCAGCGTGACCTGCTGCGCAAAACCGGCGCCGGCGGCGCACAGGGTGGCGACCGCCACAGCGGTCTTGATGAGGGCTCGTTTGTTCATGTCAGTCTCCAGTCGTGTGTTGAGAAGTGAGGGTACTGCTGCGTCGGCAGTTTCTTCATGGGGTCAGTGCGGATTGTCGCCGCCGCAAACCGGCAACGGAACCGTGGACAGGGCTCTAGCAGTTATAAGCATTTGATATATGTCATCTCCCGATATTTCACTAACGCAGCCCCCCGGCAACAGGGTGACCGGGAGAACCCTCACTCCGGGCGGTAAGACGAATCCAGCGTCACCGAGCCCACCACCCGCGACACGCAGGCGCAGATCGGCTGTTCTGCTGCTTTTCCTGCGGGCTCAGGAACACATCGCGGTGATCGGCCTCGCCCTCGAGTGCCAGCACGTCCATGGCACACAGGCCGCACTCGCCGCGGCGGCAGTCCGACAGGGTTTCCACGCCGGCGCTCTCGAGCGCATCCAGCAGGGTGCTGCCCGCCGGCACCATGATGTCCACATGGTGGCGTGGCACCTGCACACGGAAAGCCTGGGCGGCAAAACGGCCGCTGCTGCCGAAGGTCTCGAAACGCAGGTCGGCCGGCGGCCGCCCTGCCGCCTCCCAGGCGGAGCGAATGGCCTCGAGCAGGGGCACCGGCCCGCAGGTGTAGAGCTGCGCGCCCGCCGGCAAGGCGGCAATCTCGGCGGCCAGGTCCATGTGCTCGTTGCGTTCGCCGACAAAGGTCTGCAGGCCATCGCCCAGCGTTTCGCGCAGCAGCGGCAGCAAGGCCAGCTCGTCCTGCGAACGCGCGCCGTACAACATGCGCAGGCCGGCGCCGCTGCGCGCGGCATGCGCCTGCAGTTGCTGGGCCATCATCACCAGCGGCGTGATGCCTATGCCCCCGGCCACCAGCAGGTAGTGCGGCGCCGACAGGTCCAGCGGGAAATGGTTTTGCGGCGCGCTGACCGCCAGCGTGTCGCCGACGGCCAGCCGCCACATCGCCTGCGAGCCGCCGCGGCCGTCGTCCATGCGTTTGACGGCGATGCGGTAATGCCGGCCGTCTGGCAAACCCACCAGTGAATAGCGGCGGATCTGCGCCAGCCCGCCCACCATCACCTCCAGCTGCAGGTGCGCGCCGGCCTGCCACGAGGCGGCCTGGCCCGCCGCGGGCTGGATCTCGAATTCGCGCACCGTGGGAGTCAGGTCGCGCAGGGCCACGACGGTGGCGGGGTACAGGGTGGTATTGCTTTTCATGAGGATCGTCAGGGTATCGGTCTGTCTTTTCAAGCCGGGGCCGCGGGTCCGGCTTTGCCGGCCCGCAGGCGCAGCGCCCCCTCGGGGGGCAGCGTAGTACGCGAAGCGACAAGCGTGGGGGCCATATATCTAGCGACGGCGTATCAGCTTCATGGCTTTCAGCGACTCGGGCATGTGAGCGCCCGCCTGGCCGGACAGCGCGTGGCGCAAGTTGCGCTGCGCCAGCCGCGAGTGTTCGCGCATCAGCGCCTCGGCGCGTGTGCCCTCGCCGCGTTCGATCGCGTCCAGCACCTGCCAGTGCTGGTCCTGCGCCACGACCAGCATGTCGCGCGCCTGCGGCGAATTCGACTGCACCACCACAAAAGCCGAGGCCGAGGCAAAGGGCAGGCTCACCACGCGCTCGAGCTGGCGCACCGTGACCGGGCTGTCAGCCATCTCGTAGAGCAGCGCATGGAAACGTTCGTTGATGTCGACGTAGGCCGAGAAGGCCTCGTCGGTCAGCGCCGGATCGGCCAGCACCGCATCGATCTGGCGCAGGCAGTCGCGCGCCTCGGCCAGCACCACCGCCGGCGCGCCGCGTTCGGCCGCCAGACGCACCAGCAGGCCTTCGAGTGTGCCGCGCAGCTCGATCGCGTCGGCGATGTCGCGTTCCGAAAACGCTTTGACCGCATAACCGCCGTTGGGCAAGGCTTCAAGCAAACCCTCCTGCTCCAGCCGCATCAGCGCCGCGCGTATCGGCGTGCGCGAGACACCGATGCGCTCGACGATCGCCAGCTCGGCAATCCGTGTGCCGCCGGCCAGCTCGCCCGAGAGGATCAGCTCGCGCAGCCGCAGCAGCGCGCGCACCTGCGCACTTTCTATGCCATTTGGGCCCTCAGCCCCTGTCGCGTCTGGGGTTGCAGCTATCTTTTTTATAGTACTCATGCTGGTTTCAAGTATTGTTGTGGTTTGCGCGGCATGGATTGCGGATCAGGTCCGCAATGACAGATGGCGCATGGCCGCTCTCCCCGCCTTGTCATGCCGGACCTGATCCGGCATCCAGGCTGTCCGGCGCGCAATGGCAAACCGGTTCACGCCACCTGCCGGATGGGAAACACCGGCGCCGGCGAACTCTCTTTCGCCACCATGCGGTCGATCAGGCGCCGCGCCCACATGGAGCCGGCGTCAATGTTGAGGTTGTAGAACTGGTGGTCGGGGTGTTCGTCCATCGCCACCTGCTGCGCCTCCAGCACATGTTCGTCCTCGCGGAAGATGGTCGCCACACCTTCGCGCAGCTTGTGCGTCAGCGCCTGTTCACCCAGGCAGTAGTTGCGCGCAAAGGCCCAGAAGTAATGGCAGGTGCCGTCGGTCTCGGGCGTGATGGTGTTGAGCACAAAGCCGTTGACGCCCCTGCTGCGGTCGCCGGGCTGGCCGTCCTTCGGTACGGCGCCGCTGCCGGCCTCGGCCACACCGACGTCGATGGTCACCGTGCACGGCGCCTCGAAACGGATCACCTGCCAGCGGTCCACCGGGCCCGTGTAGTTGCGCGCATGGCGGATCTGCCCGGCCCAGAACGGCGGCGCCACAATGTTTTCCATCCAGCGTGTCACGGTGGCGGTGCGGTCGCCGTGGGTCGCGACAAACGGCGCCTCGGCCACCTCGCGGTTGCCTATGCTGCTGCCGTGCACAAAGGCTTCGTGCGTCAGGTCCATCAGGTTGTCGACCACCAGCCGGTAGTCGCACTTCACGGTGATCAGCTTGCCGTCACCGGCCCAGGCCGGGTCGTCGTTCCAGTGCATGTCGGGCACCAGCGCCGGGTCGGCCTGCGCCGGATCGCCGGGCCAGATCCAGATGAAGCGGTGTTTCTCGACCACGGGATAGGCGCGCACGCAGGCCGAAGGATTCAGCGTTTCCTGGCTGGGCATGTGGGTGCAGCGGCCCTGCGCGTTGTAGACCAGGCCGTGGTAACCGCAGGTGACCTCGTCGCCGTTCAGATGGCCCATGGACAGCGGCAGCAAGCGGTGCCAGCAGGCGTCCTCGAGCGCCGCGACCGTGCCGTCGGTCTTGCGGAACATCACGATCTTCTGCTTGCAGATGGTGCGCGGCAGCAGCGCGTTGACGACTTCCACGTCATAGGCAGCGGCATACCAGGCATTCAGGGGGAACAGGGCTTTTTCGGCTTTCATGGATACGCACTGTATACATTGATGGGTAAAAATCAAGCAAACCAACCTGATTCGAGCGTTTTTATCGGGTTTATGTATTCATGATGGCCTGAAATTCATGCTTTACCATCGAAGCTTCTTCAAGAAATTCCCCAGGAGACCCCCATGAGCACCGCCACCCCCCAACTGCCTGCCCGTTACGACCACGTCGGCAGTTTTCTGCGCCCCAAGTACCTGCTGGAAGCCCGTGAGCAAAAAGCCAAGGGCGAGATCACGCCCGAGCAGCTGCGCAAGGTGGAAGACAAGGCCATCACCGAGATCGTCAAGTTCCAGGAAGACGTGGGCCTGAAAAGCATCACCGACGGCGAGTTCCGCCGCACCTACTTCCACATCGATTTCCTCGAGCAGATCGGCGGCGTCAAGACCGACATCCCGGTCACCATCATCCGCCCCGACGGTTCACAGGAGCTGGCCCCGCCGGTGATGCGTGTGGTCGACAAGGTGCGCCACGTGAAAGACATCCAGCTCGCCGACTTCCAGTACCTCAAAAGCCAGGTCTCGGCCGGCAACACGCCCAAAGTGACCATCCCCTCGCCGACCATGCTGCACTTCCGCGGCGGCCGCGCCGGCATCAGCCGTGAACACTACCCCGAGCTCGAGCCCGAGTTCTACCAGGACGTGGCCAATGCCTACGGCGACGAGCTGCGCAGCCTGGCCGCCGCCGGCTGCACCTATGTGCAGATGGACGACACCAACCTGGC
>LNFM01007257.1_pt1 | contig 22781 bp, 20 predicted proteins | sample 596031 | NCBI WGS metagenome assembly LNFM01 (sample SAMN04254537, study PRJNA301005) | activated carbon metagenome | isolation source: dual media filters at the Ann Arbor, Michigan drinking water treatment plant | place: USA: Ann Arbor | reverse complement strand
GAAGACGCGGACATCGGACTCGTGTAGTCCCACTCGAGGTCGAGCCACATGTGCAGGGGGCGATTGGCGATCTCGGGCAGCGTCGTGTACTCGTCGCGGACGAAACCGGTGAAGGCGCTGCCCCCGAGGCGCAGCAGGCGGAAGCCCCGGATGCCCGACGTGGCCTCGATCACGCCCGCGCGGGTCACCTCGACCCGTGCCGTGGCCTGCTCGGGACCGCCCGGCGCGAAGCTCCACGTGCCGCGGGTGGCATAGGGCACCTGGACGGCCGACACCTGGACGCCCTCGACCTGCGGGTAGCGCGCGAGGAACGTCTCGGCGAGGAACAGGCTGTAGGCCTCCAGGTCGTGGCCAGCAAACGCCATCGTCTGGCGCTGGATGAAGTTCTTCATCGAGTCGGTGGCGATCAGCCCGGTGTTGTCGCCCGTCGTGTACGTCGGCCAGAAGGCGTCGCCGTAGACCAGCATCTTCACGGTGGCGCCGAACACGGCGCTGGTGCCGTCGGGCGTCCTGCCGTCGCGTTGCAGGCGATACGCCGTGACGTCGCCCTTGCCGTAGTAGTTCCGCTTCCAGCCGCTCGCGAATGTGTTCACGCACGCCCCGTTCGAGTCCCTGCATTGATGCGCCCACGACTGGCAGCGCGCGATCGTGCCCGCAAGGGTACCGCAGCACTCGTGAGACTCTGGAGACGTGACGGGGAACGCGTGAGGAGGGCGTCGACGTGCTGACGATCGCGCAGGTCAATCAGCTCGACCGTAACGAGTTCGTGGACGCCGTGGGCTGGGTGTTCGAGCACTCGCCGTGGGTGGCCGCACGGGCCTGGGACGCTCGGCCCTTTGCCGATGGCGCGGCGCTCCATGCGGCGATGACACAGCAGGTCCGAGCGGCGTCGCGTGACGAGCAACTCGGCCTGGTGCGCGCCCATCCGGATCTGGGGGCCAGGACCAGGATGTCGGCGGCCTCCACGGGCGAGCAGGCGGGCGCCGGTCTGGATCAGCTCTCCCCCGACGAACACCACCGCCTCCAGACGTCCAACGAGCGGTATCGTCACACCTTCGGGTTCCCGTTCCTGTTTGCCGTAAGAGGCAGCACCCCGCGCGAGGTCCTCGCCGCGCTCGAGTCGCGTCTGGCCTCGACCCCGGTCGAGGAGTTCGAGACCGCGTTGCTGCAGGTGTTCCGCATCGCCGCGTTCCGCCTCGAGGGCGTGGTGGCCCCCTGACCGATGCCGGCCGTGCGGGGTGGCACTGTGCTGCCCGGCACAGACAGCCACGCCTCGGCGATGCCACGATCGGCGCATGACAGCCATGTTCCAGACGCCGGTTCGGGTGAGCACCAAGGGAGACGCGCAGTGGCAGCAGTGGGTGGCGCGTGGGGAAGCGCAGGAACGGCTGTGGCAGTACCGCGTGCGCCGTGTGGCCATTCTGGTCGGCTCGACCATCCTGCTCTGGCTCTCGGCCACCTGGACGCTTCGCTGACGGTCGCGCGTCGGCGCGGTCGGATGGCGGCGACCTCAGCCTTTTAACAAAGATTTAGCATTTCTGCCATGAATCCTGTTGCATGCTGTGCAGGCCAGCACATGCCGTCGGTGCGACCCCCTCGCGCCACTGCAGACCATGCCCATCGATTCTCGTCTGCTCTTCGGCTGGTCCCGTGATCTCGCGCTCGCCTACGCCGGCGGGCTGGTGCTCGGTGCGCCCCTCGCGCTGGCCGCGGTGTGGATCACGGGCGCCGAGGTCGCCGCCACCGTCGCGCTCGTTCTCAGCATGGTCGGCGTGTTCGTCGCGCTTCGACGCGCGGCGGCATCCGCACCGGTCGCCTCCGACGTCCGCGACGCCGCGGTCGCGCGCACGGTGCAGCGCCGTGTGGCCTGACGAGGCGCGGCCCGCCTCACCAGTCCTCCGACCCGCCTTCGACGTACAGCACCGACACCACCAGGGCCGCGGCGACCGCAATGGCGCCGATGAACGCGATCGTCTCGCGCTCCTGGCGCACGGTGTCGAAGTGACCTGGCAGGAGCACCGCCGCCAGCAGCCAGATGAGGCCGCCCACGAGGAACGCGCCGCCGGCCACCCGCGTGGTGCGATACCACTCGTCGTCGGACATGTGGGTGGTGTCGGAGCCTGGACCGAGCGGCCCGCGCGGTGAGAGCTGTCCGCACAGCATCGGGACCGCCGCCAGGATGAGCACGATGGGACCAATGACCATGGGCACTCCCGCGGGAGGACGACGGTCCTGCACCGCTGGCCCTGTCATCGGCACGAGAGGGCACCGGCCGCAATCGAGGGCTGACGCCCGTGTGCAGGCCCCCGGCTGAGGTTCTCGCATCGCGCATACTGCGGCCATGGCCTCGTCGCGTGTGAGCGGTCTGTTGCTGCATCCGACCTCCCTGCCTGGACGGTTCGGGATCGGCGACCTCGGCCCGGAGGCGCATCACTTCCTCGACCTGCTCCGCGATGCCGGGCAGCGGGTCTGGCAGGTGCTGCCGCTGGGCCCGACCGGCTATGGCGACTCGCCGTATCAGTGCTTCTCGGCCATGGCCGGCAATCCGCTGCTCGTCAGTCCCGCCCGTCTGGTCCAGGAAGGCTGGCTGTCGCCCGACGACCTCAGCCCCCTCGAGGCGCTGCCGGCCGAGGTGGCGGACTTCGATCAGCTCATCACGCCGCGTCTGGCGCTGCTCACGCGGGCCTTCACCCGGTTCGCCGCCAGCGCGACGGCCGTCCAGCACGCGGCCTTCGACATGTTCCGCGCCGAGCAGGCCTGGTGGCTCGACGACTTCAGCCTGTTCATGGCGCTCAAGGACGCCGAGGCGATGCGCCCGTGGACGTCGTGGCCGGCGCCGCTGCGCGACCGGCAGCCGTCCGCGATCGCCGAGGCCCGAGCCACGCACGCGGAGTCCTGTCGTCGCCATGCGTTCGCGCAGTGGCAGTTCTTCGTCCAGTGGGAGGCGCTGCGCGAGGCGGCGACGGCTCGCGAGATTGCGCTGATGGGCGACATGCCGATCTTCGTCGCCCACGACAGCGCCGACGTGTGGGCGCAGCCCGACCTGTTCGACCTTCGAGAGGACGGCATGCCGCGCGTGGTCGCCGGCGTGCCCCCGGATTACTTCAGCACCACCGGACAGCTCTGGGGCAATCCGCTGTATCGCTGGGATCGCATGCGGGCGGATGGCTATGCCTGGTGGATCCGCCGCCTGCGCATGGCGCTCACCCTCGTCGATCGCGTGCGCCTCGATCACTTCCGCGGGTTCGTCGCGTACTGGCAGGTGCCGGCCGATGCGACCACCGCGATGCACGGCGAGTGGCAGCGCGGGCCGGGCGGCGACCTGTTCGAGGCGCTGACCGCCGCCCTCGGGCCGCTGCCGATCGTGGCCGAGAACCTGGGCTTCATCACGCCGGATGTGGAGGCGCTGCGGGCCACGCACGGACTGCCCGGCATGGCCATCCTGCAGTTCGCCTTCGGCACCGACCCTCAGGCGTCCGACTTCCTGCCACACAACTTCACGCGGGATCGCGTTGCCTACACCGGGACGCACGACAACGACACGATGATGGGATGGGCGCGGGGGAGTACCGGCGACAGCACGCGGACGCCCGAGGAGGTGGCCCGCGAGCGACGCTACGCGGAGGCGTATCTGGACGCTGACGCCGACGACCTGCACTGGGCCGCCATCCGTGCCTGCCTGGCGTCGGTGGCCGAGACCGTCATCATCCCGGTGCAGGACGTGCTCGGACTCGGCAGTGACGCCCGGATGAACATCCCGGGCCGGGCCTCCGGCAACTGGCGGTGGCGGATGCCCGCCGGCGCACTCACGACCGCGCACGCCGCACGCCTGCGGGATCTCGCCGACCTGTACGGGCGGGTGCCTGCGTCCGAGCAGACGTACGCGTCGTCGGCCCGGCAGGAGACCGCACCGGACCTCTAGGGCACCTCGGTGTCGGTCGTGGGGGCGCCGCGGCGAGGCCGTTGACCCGGTTCGCAGCGCCCCAGGTCGCGGATCAGGACCGGCTCGGGGAACTCGTCGGTCGGCGCGAGGAACATGCCCAGGACCTGCGAGTCCGGCCGGTACAACTCCAGCATCCAGACGGGGCCCCGTGCCGTGTGCACGATCGCGAGCGGCTCCGACCGCTGCATCGTGTCGAGCAGACACGAGGTGACCGCCCGGGTCACCAGCGTCAGGTCCAGGGAGTCGTCCTGTCGCTGCCGCACCCAGCCGGCCATGTAGGTCACTTCATCGCACCACTGCAGATGCTCGGGCATGCGCCGCGGATAGTGGCGCATCAACTCGACGTAGTAGGTCGGACCGCCCGTCCGCCCCGGGCCCGCGTGGATCGAGCGCGCCTGCACCGGCATCCGGTCCCGTTGCTCGGCGTCGATCGAGGGCTGGTAGACGGCGAAATAGTCCTCGGCGAGCATCAGCCGCTCTTCCCGGTTGAAGGCCTGCTGCAGGCCGTCCAGCAGCACCCGGGCCTCGGGATCGTCGGTGGGGACCGGACGCGGCAGCGTGACCGTCCCCGGCCCGGCGATGGCCACGCCATACGTCGGGGCCCGGCCGCCCTCCGCGTCACGCAGCACGGGGCGCGTCGCCGTCCGGCTGTGCAGGACCACCTGCTGCTGGCAGAAACTCGGCACCCACGTCGGGCGGTCGACCGTGACCTGACGCGGGGACTCACCCGGTGTCAGTAGGGTCCACTCGCGCGGAGCCGCGGGCAGGCCCCACCAGGCGCGCGGGCAGTCCTCCAGCCGGATGGGGACGACCGCCTCCTTGGCCGGGCCGGGCCACGGCATGCGCCATCGGCCGCGGTCGTGCGCGGCCACCGGCAGCATCACGCCGTCGTCACGAACGAGCGCGAGGAGAAAGGCGTCGGACTGGGCGTCGACGAGGGGGGCAGCGAGCGCGAGGAGTGCACAGGCGATCAACAGCGAGGCGAGTGGACGCATCGGTCGTCTCCCGGCAGGGTGGCAGCGCGATGGTACCAGAGCGGGACCGACCAAGGTCCAGTGTCGCGCTGGGGGCATGATTGCTACAGTCGCCCGGAGCGTCAGGGTCGGGCGTTGCGTACAATGGGGTGCTGGCTCGGCTGCGATGCGTGCAGAGAGCCCTGATTTCCCCACGTTTCGCGAGGACGCCTGACATGAACGCCCAAATCGGCATGGACATCAACGAGCGAGCCCGCCGGGCCCTGACCCGGGTGCCGCCCTCGGTCAAGGTCACCGACGAGATGGTCGCCGACGTGGCCGACGCCCTGCGAGGGGCCGTGCGTGCGGCCTATCAGAACGCCGCCGTGATCGCCACGAGCCGCACCCATGGGGATGTGTCGCTCGAGGACTCGCGCGCGCGCCGTGCCGAGGCGCAGGAACTCGCGCATGTGTACGAGAAGCTGGCGAACGAGAGCCGCTGAGGTCGCCGGCCCACCGCGGCGGGCCCTGGGCACGCTCCGTTCGATCCAGCCCTAACCGCGGGGATCCCGCGAAAGGACGGAGTGGCGTGTTGACTGTCGTGCGTGTCGTGTTGGGCCGAGCCGTGCTCGGGAGTGCCATGGTGATTGGTCTGGCCGGGACACCTGTCCTGGCGCAGGCGCCCGCGCCGCCGCCGTGTCCGTGCGTCGAGCCGCCGCCGCCCCCGCCGCCGGTGTGGACCGGGTCGTTCGGGGCGGGCCTGGCGATCACGCAGGGGAACAAGGACACGAGCAACTTCAACCTGTCCTTCGACGTCAAGCGCGACCCGAAGACCAGGACCCTCTTCAAGGCTGACGGCCTCTACATCCTGGCCACCGAAGGCGGCGAGGAGAATGCCGATCGCGGCATCATCAACGGTCGCGTCGAGCGCCTCATCACCGACCGCGCCTACACCTTCGTCCAGGTCAGCTACGTCCGGGATCGCTTCAAGGACATCGACTACCTGATCGCGCCGACCGTCGGCCTCGGCTACAAGCTCGTCGCCACCGATCGCACCACCCTCGACGTCGACAGCAGCGTCGGCATGGTCTTCGAGAAGAACACCGGGTTCGACCTCGAGTCCGACGGCGCCGTGACCTTCGGCGAGAAGTTCACCCACAAGATCTCGAGCAGCGCCGCCTTCACCCAGGGCGCCACCGCCCTGTGGAAGATGAACGACTTCGGCGACGCGCTGTATACCTTCAGCGCCGGCCTCGCGGCGTCGGTCACTACGCGCGTCCAGCTGAAGCTCGAGTTCCAGGATGTCTACAAGACGCGGCCGACGGGGCTGCTGGTCGACAAGAACGACATCGCCTTCATCACCGCGTTCGTGTACAAGTTCTAGCCGGGAGCCAGACACATGTTGAAGGAATTCAAGGAATTCGTCGCGCGCGGGAACGTCCTCGATCTCGCGGTCGGCGTCATCATCGGCGCGGCGTTCGGCGCCATCACCAAGTCGGTGGTGGACGATCTCGTCATGCCGATCATCGGGCTGATCATCGGCAAGGTCGATTTCGCCAACCTCTTCGTGACCCTCAGCCCGGGCAAGCTGGCCGGACCCGCGGCGACGCTGGCCGAAGCGAAGGCGGCCGGGGCCGTCACGCTGAACTACGGCCTGTTCATCAATGTCGTCATCAACTTCTTCCTGATCGCCTTTGCGGTCTTCCTGCTCGTGAAGTTCGTCAATCGTCTGCGCGCCCAGATGGTCCGGGCCGCCGAGGAGACGGTGGCGCCGCCCGCCGAGGACGTGCTGCTGCTGCGCGAGATCCGCGACGAACTCAAGCGCTCGCGTGCCTGACCTCCCGCTGGTCGAGTGCGTCCCGAATGTCTCCGAGGGCCGCGATCCTGTCGTGATCGCGGCCCTTGCCGCAGCCATCCGTGACGTCCCCGGCGTGCGGTTGCTGCACGTCGACCCGGGCGCCGACGCCCATCGCACCGTCTTCACCTTCGCCGGAGAGCCCGAGGCCGTCGGAGACGCCGCCGTCGCCCTGGCGCGCACCGTCGCCGCATATGTGGACATGCGGCAGCACCACGGCGCGCATCCGCGCCTCGGGGCCCTGGACGTCTGTCCGTTCGTGCCGGTGCATCGGGTGTCGCTCGACCGGTGCGCGATGGTCGCGCGACGGGTGGCGGCCACGCTCGCCCACGACGTCGGCATGCCGGTGTACCTCTACGAGGCGGCGGCGTTCCGATCCGACCGCCGCGCCCTGCCGGTGCTGCGTCGAGGGGAGTACGAGGGACTGGCGGCCAGACTCGGTGACCCCGCCTGGTTGCCCGACTTCGGTCCGCGCGTCCTGCATCCGTCCATGGGCGCCGCCATCGTCGGCGCCCGGCCGTTCCTCATCGCGTGGAATCTCTCGCTGGATACGGCCGACGCGCACGTCGCCACGCAGATCGCCCGACGCGTGCGCGCATCAGGCTGGACCAGCGTCGTCAACGGGCAGCGCGTCCGCCTGCCCGGGCGATTGCCGGCGGTCCGAGCGGTGGGGTGGGAGATGCCGTCGTACGGTCAGGCCCAGGTGTCGCTGAACCTGCTCGACTTCCAGACCACCCCGATGCACGAGGCGTATCGCGTCGTGAGCGAGGAGGCCGCCGCGGTGGGGGCCTCCGTCATTGGGTCGGAACTCGTCGGGCTCGTGCCGCTCGAGGCGCTGCGGGCCTCGGGCCGTGCCGCCCTCGGGGCGGCCGCCGCCGGGGCCTCCGACACGGCGCTCGTGGATGCGGCGCGGCAGATGCTCGGCCTCGATGCCGTCCATCCGTTCGACCCCCGCGCGCGCGTCCTCGAATGGGCGCTGGCCGACGCCTCCGTCGCCTGAGGCGTCAGTCCCGCGCGGCCGCGGCTGCGGTCGCCGGTGCGGACTTGCTGGCGGGCACCGCCGGCGCGGCCGGCAACACCCCGCCGAGCAGGGTGCGGACCCAGAAGTCGTGCGTCTCGCGGGCGGCGTGCTTGCGCTGGCTGGCCTGCAGGCCGTGGCGCGAGTCGGGGTAGACCATCAACTCGAACGGCTTGTCGTGTTCGGTCAACCAGTCCACGACCTGCATCGAGTTCTGCATGTGGACGTTGTCGTCGATCGTGCCGTGGGTCAGGCGCAGGCCGCCGACGTAGCGGTCGGCCCAGGTCAGCACCGCGCCATCGCGATAGCCATCCGGGTTCTCGCTCGGGCGGTCCATGTAGCGCTCGGTGTAGACCGTGTCGTAGAGCCGCCAGTCGCTGACCGGCGCGCTCGCGACGCCCACGTTGAACTGCGGCGCGCCCTTCGTGAGCGCCATCAGCGTCGTGTAGCCTCCGTAGCTGCCTCCCGTGATCCCGATGCGGTCCCTGGCGACGAACGGCTGGGCACGCAGCCAGTCCGCCGCCTTGCCGTAGTCGTGCATCTCCCACTTGCCGAGCGCACGATGCATCAGCGCGACGCCCGTCTTGCCGTGGTGGCCGCTGCCCCGGTGATCGAGGGCCATCCAGATCACGCCGCGCTGCGCCCAGTAGTGCGCCTGCGTCGAGGCCCACGCGTTGCGCACCGTGCCGGCATCCGGCCCGCCGTAGATGCTGATGATCACCGGATAGCGCTTCTTCTTGTCGAAGGTCGGCGGCAGCACCCACAGCGCGGGCAGATCGACGCCATCGCCCGAGGGGATGGTGAAGACCTCGGCCGTGCCCCACGCATACGTGCCGGTCGTCTCACCGCGCGCCGACGCCACCTCTCGCACGACGGTGCCATCCGCGCGGTGCAGCGTCAGCGTCGCCGGAGCGGTCACGCTCGAGCGGGTCGCCAGGAAGTGCTTGCCGTCGGGGGCCATGCGGACGGTGTGGGTGCCGGCAATGGTGGTCAGCGTGTCCACCCCCGTGCCGTCGAGGCGCACGCGGCGGACCTCCGTGTTCCACGTCTGGCCGGTCTCACCGGGCTGCGCCATCACGTACACCACGCCGGCGCCCTCGTCGACGTGCAGGAGGCTGCGCACGCGCCACGCGCCACTGGTCAGCTGCCGCGTGCGCGTGCCGTCGGGGGCATGCAGATACAGGTGATCCCACCCGTCCACGTCGCTGCGCACCAGCAGGTCGCCGTTGGTCAGGGTGGTCAGATCCTCGTAGAAGCTGACCCACGAGGCCTGCTTCTCCTCGAGCACCGTGGTGACGGCGCCCGACGTCGGGTCACCGTGCAGCAGCCGGAGGGTGTCCTGCTCGCGATTCATCCACTGGATGAACAGTCGCTGGCTGTCGCGGGTCCACGACAGCCAGGCGAGGTAGTGGTCGGCCCGCGGCGGGAACTGCATCCAGGTGACCTTGCCGCCCGTCGCGGCCACGGCGCCCACCTGGACGTACGGGTTGGCGTCGCCGGCTTTCGGGTAGCGCTGCAGCTCGAGCCGACCGTGCTGGCCATCGGCCCAGTAGATCGGAAAGATCGGCACCGGCGCGTCGTCGAAGCGCAGGAAGGCGAGGCGGGTGCTGTCGGGCGACCACCAGAACGCCCGGTAGTTGCTGCCGCGGCCCAGAATCTCCTCGAAGTACACCCACGAGGCGTAGCCGTTGCGGATGGTGTCGCTGCCGTCGCTGGTGAGCTGCCGTTCGAGATGCGCGGTCAGATCGTACGTGTAGAGGTTGCCGCCCCGCGTGTAGGCCAGCTGACGCCCGTCGGGTGACAGCGTCGGGTTCTCCTCGGTGGCGGTCGTCTGGGTCAGGCGTCGGCTCGTGCGCGCGGCCACGTCCACGGCCCAGAGGTCGCCCCCGACCACGTAGATCCGATGCGCATCGTCGGCGGTCCGCGCGGCGACCGGGTTGTTGGTCAGTCCGTTGGGCGCGATCGACGTCAGGGTGGCAGGGTCTTCGTGCAGGGTGGCCGATCCGTCCGCGGCGCGCACCTTCCACACCTTGCCCTCGCGGACCTCCAGCCAGTGGTCGCCGTCGAGCCAGCCCGTCACCTGGGGGAGGCCCTCGAGGCCCGCCTGACCAGCCCCACGGCCTGCCCCGGCAAACGCCTCCTCGTAGGTGAACCACCGCGTGCCTCGCGCCTGACCGAACACCGGCGGCGCCAGGAGGAAGGTGAGCAGGGCGGAGGCGAGCAGACGACGCGGCATGCAGGTGACCCTCGGAGAGGCGCGGGCGGCACGGCGCGTGTCCGGCCCGGGAAAACGCCGAGTGTATCGCAGCGCAACGGTACAATTCGTCGGGTGAGAGTTGCGACCGCCGTACTGGTGGCTCTGGGTGCTGCGGGAGCGACCCGGGCCGTGGCCCAGCCCCCCCTTCCTACCGTCGACGAGCGGGTCGTCGTCACCGGCACTGCCGCGCCAGCCACGGCGGGCTCGGTGGGGCGCACCCTCGCCGTCGTCACGGCCGACGACCTCCGGCGCCTGCCGATCGCGTCGGTCCCGGACGCCCTGCGGCTGCTGCCGGGGGTGTGGGTCCGGCAGCGTGGGCCGTTCGGATCCCAGACGGACATCAGCATTCGCGGCGCCTCGTTCGGCCAGACCCTGGTGCTGGTGAATGGCGTGCGCATCAACGACCCGCAGACCGGGCACCACAACGGCGATCTGCCCGTGGCCCTCGAGGACATCGCGCGGATCGAACTGCTCGCGGGCGCGGGCTCGTCCCTGCACGGGGCCGACGCCGTGGGCGGGGTCATCAACATCATCACCACGCAGGACGCCACCAGTCCGTCGGCGCGGCTCGCGGCGGGCGAGCACGGCCTCGTGCAGAGTGGCGCGGCCTGGCGCCCGGCGGATCTCGGCGTCATCACGGGCCTCAGCGCGTCGGTCGATCGCTCGTCGGGGTTCGCGCCAGCCCGCGAGTTCGTCCATCAGCAGGTCCGTCTCGACCTGCGATTGGGCGCAACCACCGTCGCGGTGGCGCATCTCGACAAGGACTTCGGCGCGGCCGGCTTCTACGGGCCCGCGCCCTCGCAGGAGTGGACGACGCAGACGCTGGTGACGGCGCGGCATCAGCGAGCGGTGCGTCCCACCTGGGCCCTCACGTCCGACGGCTGGTACCGGACGCACGGCGACGAATTCCTCTACGACCCGCGTGTGGCCGGCGCGGTGCCCAATCGGCATCGCACCCACGTGGTCGGTGGCGGCATGCGCGTCGGCGGACGACTCTCGCCGTCACTGCGCCTCACCGCAGGCATCGAAGGCACGGCCGACTGGTTGCGGTCGTCGGCGCTGGGGGACCGGCAAGAGGGGCGGGGCAGTGCCTTCAGCGAACTCGAAGCCAGGATCGGCCGTCTCCTGCTGTATCCGAGTGCCCGCCTCGACGCGTACACCACCTTCGGTTCGGCGTTCAGCCCATCACTGGCGGTGGCCCTGCCGGTCCGTCCCCGCGTGAAGTGGCGAGCCAGCGTCGGCCGCGCCTTCCGTGTGCCGACGTTCACGGAACGGTTCTATACGGACCCCAACCATCGGGCCAACGAGGCACTGCGCCCCGAACAGGGCTGGACCGCCGACACCGGCATGGACACCTACCTCGGCGGCACGTGGGTGGGGGCGGTCACCGGGTTCGTGCGCCGCGAGCGCGACGTGATCGACTGGGTCCGGCCCGATGCCACGCAGCGCTGGCGCACGGAGAACATCCGGGACGTCCGCAGCCATGGCCTCGAGACCTCGATTCGCGGGCAGCACGGCCCGGTCTCGCTGGGCGCGCAGTACAACTGGACGCGTGTCGAGACCGATCGGCTCGCCGGGCTGTCGAAGTACGTGGACGACTACGCGCCGCATGGCGCGGGGGCCGACCTCGGTGTGCAGTGGCCTGGGGCGGTCTCGACCGGACTGCGAGTCGAGCATCGCCGGCCGTTCGGGCGGAGCCCCTGGACGACGCTGGACGTGCGGGTGGCGCGGCCGATCCGCCGGTTCACGCCGTTCGTCGAGGTGGCCAACATCGGGGACGCCCGCTACGAGGAGATCCGTGGCGTGGCGATGCCCGGCCGCTGGGCCAGGGTCGGCGTGTCCGTCAAGTGAGGGAGTGACCGTGGCCAGAGGATGGGAGAGCAAGTCGATCGAGGACCAGCAGGAGGCGGCGGCAGCGCGGCGTGCGTCGCAGGCCGCGCCGGAGGTCTCGTCGGCTGATGCGGCGCGCCAGCAGGAACGTGATGCCCTGCACCTGGCGCGCGCCCGGGTCCTGTCCGACCTGCAGCGCGCCTGTCGTCCGGCGCATCGCGGCATGCTCGAACAGGCCCTGGCCGACGTCGACGCCAAGATCGACGCCCTGAAGGACCGCCGGTCATGACGCGACGCGGATGGCTGCTGCTCGCGGTCGCGACGTTCGCCTTGTCGGGCTGCCAGCGTGAGGCGTCGAGTCCACCGGCCACGGCGACGACGGCCCCCGCCGCGCCGGCAGGCGCGCCCCCCGCGGCCGGCCGCCCGCGGGTGGTCGCCCTCGGCGACAGCCTGACGGCCGGGCTCGGTCTGCCGCCCGAGCAGTCGTGGCCGTCCCTGGTGCAGGAGAAGATCGATCAGGCGGGCCTCACGGCAGAGGTCGTCAATGCCGGCGTCTCGGGCGACACCTCCGCCGGCGGCGTGCGGCGCCTCGACTGGGCGCTCGATGGCGACGTCAAGGTGCTGGTGCTCGAACTCGGCGCCAACGACGGCCTCCGAGGGCTCCCGGTCGATCAGTTGCGCGAGAACCTGTCACAGATGATCGCCGCGGCGAAGGCGCGCGGCATCGTCGTGCTGCTGCTGGGGATGGAAGCGCCGCCGAACTTCGGTCCGCAGTACACGCGGGAGTTTCGTCAGGTGTACACCGACCTCGCCGCCGAGCACGAGGTCGCCTTCATCCCCTTCATGCTCGAAGGCGTGGCCGGCAACGCCGCCCTCAACCAGTCCGACGGCATCCACCCCAACGAGGACGGTACCCGGCGCGTGGCCGACCTCATCTGGCAGTCCCTGCAGCCCCTGCTGACACGCGCCCTCGCCACCTCATGATCGAATTGCGCGGCGTCTCGAAGACCGTGGACAGCGGCGGGTCGCCCCTGACCATCCTCCATCCGCTCGACCTCACCGTCCCTGCCGGCCGCAGCCTCGCCATCGTCGGGCCGTCGGGCAGTGGCAAGAGCACGCTGCTCGGCCTGATGGCTGGCCTGGACGCCCCGACGACCGGCGAGATCGCCATCGACGGCACCGTCATCACGAGCCTCGGCGAGGATGCCCTGGCGCGGTTGCGCGGACGCCTCATCGGTTTCGTCTTCCAGTTCTTCCATCTGATGCCGTCGCTCACGGCGTTCGAGAACGTGCTGGTGCCGATGGAACTGGCCGGCGCGAAGGACGCCCACGCCCGCGCCACGCGGTTGCTGCACGAGGTCGGGCTGGACGCGCGCGTGCATCACTACCCGTCGCAGCTCTCCGGTGGCGAGCAGCAGCGTGTCGCTCTGGCCCGCGCGCTCGCGAACGAGCCGAAGGTGCTGCTGGCCGATGAGCCGACCGGCAACCTCGACTCCAACAACGGCCAGCACGTCATCGACCTCCTGTTCGAGGTCAACGGCCAGCGCAGCACGACGCTGGTGCTCGTCACGCACGACCGGGACCTGGCGGCCAGGGCCGATGTGCAGATCGTCATGCGCGACGGCCGGGTCGTCGAGCGGATCGAGCGCGGGGCCTGACCATGTTCACGCTGCGCATGGTGTGGCGCGAACTCCGCGCCGCCTGGGGCCGCCTCCTCTTCTTCTTCCTGTGCGTCGCCATCGGCGTCGGGGCCATCGCCGCGCTGCGGTCGGTGATCCAGAACGTCCGTGAGGCGCTGGTCCGCGAAGCGCGGGTGCTGACAGCGGCCGACGTCGTGTTCTCGACCAACCGGCCCTGGCCGGACGACACGCGGGCCCGCTTCGATGCGGCGATCGCGCGGGCGCCGGTGCGCCAGCGGGTGGAGGTCGTCGAACTGGCGACCATGGTTCGCCCGGCCGACGAGAGCCGGGCGGTGGCACGGATGGCGGAACTGCAGGCCGTCGACCGCGGGTACCCGCTCTACGGGCAGCTCGTGCTCCGCGACGGGCAGGCCTTCGATCACGCGCTGCTCGATCGGCAGGGCATCCTCGTGCGTCCCGAGCTGCTCGTGCAACTGGGGATCGCCGTCGGCGATCAGGTGCGCATCGGCAACGGCACGTTCACCATTCGTGGCGTCATCGAGACCGAGCCCGGACGACGAGCGGGCATGTTCAGTCTCGGCCCGCGCGTCATCATCGCGCGCAGCGACCTCGAAGCCACGGGCCTGCTCGCGTTCGGCGCCCGGGCGCGCTTCGCCATCCTGATGAAGGTCGACGAGGCCGGCATCGAGCCGCTGGTCGAGGGCGTGCGCGAGCAGTTCAAGGGCAGCTTCGTCACGGCGCGCTCGTATCGATCGACCGAGGACCGGTTGGGGGAGGACCTGCGGGTCGCCGAGAACTACCTGAGCCTGATCGGGTTCGTCATGGTGGTGCTCGGTGGCATCGGCGTCTGGAGCGTCACGCGCGTCTTCATCGGCCAGCGCATCCGCAGCATCGCCGTCATGAAGTGCCTCGGGGCCACCAGCCGGCAGATCCTCGGCATCTATGTGGCGCAGGTGGCGACGCTCGGCCTGCTCGGCAGCCTGCTGGGACTGGTGCTGGGCGCGGTCGCCCTGCGCTTCCTGCCCGGAGGCCTCTTCGGGCTCGACAAGCTCGAGGCACGGCTGACGCCTCAGGCGTCGGTGCAGGCCGTGGCCGTGGGCGTGCTCGTGTCCCTGTTGTTCGCGCTGGTGCCGTTGCTCGAGGTGCGGCGCGTCCGTCCCCTGTGGCTGTTACGCGACGAGTCGGCCCGCACCTCGCTCGGCGGGCGCCTGCGGCAGATCGACTGGGCGCAGTGGGGGACCGTAGTGGTGATGGGGCTGGCGCTGGCGCTGGTCGCGTCCTGGCAGGCGGCGTCGCTCAAGGCCGGCCTCATCGTCTCCATCGGCCTGCTGGTGATCACGATGGCCCTGTTCGCGACGTCGGCGGCCGTGGTGCGCGCGGTCCGGCCACTGCGGCGGACCCGCATCTTCGCGCTTCGCCATGCGGTGCTGAGTCTCGCCAGACCCGGCAACCAGACGCGCGTCATCCTGCTGGCCGTGGGGCTCGGCACCTTCTTCATCCTCGGCGTGCGACTCGTGCAGGGCACGCTGCTCGAGCAGTTCTCGCTCGACCTGCGCCCGGACGCGCCCGACATGTTCCTCCTCGACGTCCAGCAGGATCAGGCCGCGGACGTCGAGCGGGTCGTCGCCGCGACGCCAGGGGCGACCGGCCTGCGGCTCATCCCGGTGTTGCGCGCGCGCGTCACCGGCGTGCGCGGGGCGATGGCCAAGGTCGACGGCGTCGAGGGGGTGCAGGGGCGCCAGGGCCTCGGCCGCGAGTTCGTCATCACCTACCGCGACGGGCTGGAGGCCAACGAAACGCTGCTGGAGGGCTCGATGTGGGCGGCCTCGTCCGACGGCCTGCCCGAGGTGTCCATCGAGGAGTCGTTGCGCCGCAACGCCGGCCTGCAGATGGGCGACGTCGTCAAGTTCGACATCCTCGGCCGCGTGATCGAGGCCAGGGTGACCTCCATTCGCAACGTGGACTGGAACGACGTGCGGTCGGGCGGATTCATGTTCGTCTTTCGGCCTGGCACGCTCGAGAAGGCGCCGCATGGCTTCATGGGGGTGCTGCGCGCCCCGGACACGCCGGAGGCGCGCGCCCGGTTGCAGCGCGACCTCGTCGCGGCGCATGCCAACGTGTCAGCCGTCGACGTCCGTGAAGTCGTCAAGGCGGCGCAGGGCATCCTGGGTAACGTCACGCTGGCCATCACCGCCGTGGGTGGCCTGGCCCTCTTCAGCGGCGTCCTGATCGTCGTCGGATCGGTGGCGATGACCCGGTTCCAGCGCCTCTACGAATCCGCGATTCTCAAGACGCTCGGGGCCACCCCGCGCACCATCACCGCGATGGTGGCGCTCGAGTACCTCGGACTCGGCGCCCTGGGGGGGCTGGTGGGGGCGCTGGGCGCCCTCGCGCTGAGCTGGGCCGTCTCGCACTATCTCTTCGATATGGCGTGGCATCCTGCCCCGGGGACGGTGGCGGCAGGCGTCGTCCTGACCTCGCTCGTCGTGGGGCTGGTCGGGGTCCTCGCCAGCCTCGATGTGGTGCGCCGGAGACCGCTGGCCGTGCTCCGCGCCGAATAGGTCAGCCGTCGGGCCGAGGGTGCTAACATGCATCGATTAGCTTCCTGCCGCGGGTACCGGCAGGGGGGGAGCACCCACGGTGGATATGTCCGAGTTCCAGGAAGCCCTGCTGAAGAAGCGGCGTGAACTGCTCGCCGGCGAGGGCCTCAAGCCCATCGGGTCGATGATGGGGAACAGCCGTCAGGGGGACATGGCCGACCAGGCCGACGGCATCAACGAGGTGCACATCGCGCTCAAGCTCCGGTCCACGGACGCCAAGATTCTTCAGGCGATCGAGGAAGCGCTCGAGCGCATCGATCGCGGCACGTACGGGGTGTGCAAGGACTGCGGCGAGATGATCTCGGCCGCGCGGCTCCGGGCCATTCCCTGGACGCGTTCCTGCATCACCTGCAAGGAGAAACAGAAGTGAAGCACTCCGCCACCCTGTCGCTGCTGCAGGAGCTCTACCGCGAGCGGCTCGCCCTGTTCGATCGCCACATCAAGGGCGCACAGGTCATCGCCGACTACGAGTTCAACAACACGTACCAGTACGTGATCGGCCGCGAGGAACACCACCTGCAGTGGGTTCGCAAGGCCATCGAGGACCTCAGCGGCACGTACGACTCGAGCATCTCGGCGCTCGCCCTGCCGTCGGGCAAGGGCAAGACGCGCGAAACGGCCGTGCTGCAGGACGATGCCCGGCAGCAGCAGGCGTTCCTCGACAAGTGGTCGGCGCGCATCGAGGGGATCACCAACGCCCGTCACCGCACGATGCTGACGCTGATGCTCGGCGAGATGCGCGAACACCTGCGCTTTTTCCAGCTCGCCCTCGAGGGGCGGGACGACCTGCTCGGGCGCCGCATGGCCGGCGCGAGCACCGGCGATGGCGTGATGTCGGTCCGTTGGGTGGAATAGCGCGCGTCCCGGTCGCGATCGCCCTCGGCAGCAACCTCGGGGATCGCGACGCCGAGCTCGACGAGGCGGAAGACCGCCTCGCCGTGCTCCTGAGCGGGGCCGTCGCCTCGGCGCGCTACGAGACCGACAGCGTCGGCGGTCCTGCCGACGCCCCGGCCTATCTCAACGAGGTCGTCGTCGGCAGCACGCTGCTGGCCCCCCGCCCGCTCCTCGAAGCCCTGCAGGCCATCGAGATCGCCGCCGGCCGCGAGCGCCCGTTCCTCAACGCGCCCCGCACCCTCGACCTCGACCTCATCCTCTACGGCGACTTCGTCATCGACGAGCCAGGCCTCGCCGTGCCCCACCCGAGGTTCCGCGACCGCCTCTTCGTGCTGCAGCCGCTCGCCGAAGTGGCGGGCGACTGGGTCGACCCCGTGTCCGGGCAGTCGGTGCAGGACCTGCTGGATCGCCTCCCGCCGACAGCGTAGGCCACGTAGCCGTCGGACGTGTCCGACGGCCGCCGCAGAGCCGGCCGGACACGTCCGGCCGCTACGGATCTGCGCGTTAGAATCCGCCATGCCCAGACCTCGTGTGCGCGCGTCAGGCGCGCTGTCCGTCGTGCTGGCCAGCCTGGCGATCGCCGGCCCCGGCCATCCGACCCTGCCGTGGATCTCGCCCGTCACCGTCCGCGCGCAAGCCTCCGCGGCACTGCCGACCCCGGAGCAGTTCTTCGGCTTCCGCATGGGCGCCGACCGAAAACTCGCCAACTGGGATCGGTTGCTCGAGTACTACCGCACCCTGGCGAAGGCGTCCGACCGCGTGCGGCTGGTCGAGCTCGGCCACTCCAGCGAAGGTCGCCCCTACATCGCCCTGTTCATCTCGTCGCCGGCCAACCTCGCCAGGCTCGAGACGCTGCGGCAGATGAACGCCACGCTCGCCGACCCGCGCGGTGCCGCACCGGGCGAGATCGATCGCATCGTGAAGGACGGGCGCGCCGTCGTCATCCAGACCTTCGCGCTGCACTCCAACGAGGTGGCGGCGGCACAGACGGCGGCCGAGTTCGTCCACGACAGCCTGACCCGCACCGACGAGGAGGCCACCCGCATCCGCGATCAGGTGATCAGCATTGTCGTGCCGTCGATCAATCCGGATGGCACGCAGATGATTGCCGACTGGTACATGAAGTACGTCGGCACCGAGTTCGAGGCGGCGGCACTGCCGTGGCTCTACCAGAAGTACGCGGGGCACGACAACAACCGTGACGGCTTCGCGCTGAACCTGCCGGAGTCGCGCCACCTCGCGAAGATCCTGTACCGCGAGTGGGTGCCGCAGGCCTATGTCGACCATCATCAGATGGGCGCAACCAACGCCCGACTCTACATCCCGCCCTACGCCGAGCCGATTCGCCCCGACGGCGATCCGATCGTGTGGCGCGAGATGGCGTGGTGGGGGGCGCACATGGGCACGCACCTGGAGGCGGCCGGCAAGACCGGGGTGGTCGGCGCGGCCATCTACTCGGGCTGGGGCCACATGGGGTTCCACTGGATCACGCCGTTCCACAACATCGCCGGCATGCTGACCGAGTCGGCCAGCGCGCGACTGGCGACGCCGATGTTCTTGCACCCCGATCAGTTGCGAGGGGGACCGCGCAACCTGCCGGAGTACGGCCCGCAGACCAACATGCCGAGCGTGTGGCCGGGCGGGTGGTGGCGCGTGCGCGACATCGTCGAGCAGCAGAAGATCGCCGCCTGGGCGACCGTCGATCTGGCGGCCCGCAACCGCGAGACCGTGCTGCGCAACATGTACCTGAAGGCGTCGCGGCAGGTCGAACGCGGCACCACCGGCCCCGTGAAGGCCTACGTCCTGCCCGCCGGCCAGCACGATGCCCCGACGGTGCGCAAACTGGTGAACATGCTGCTGGCCTCCGGGGTCGAGGTCCACGAGGCGCGCGCCCAGATGGTGGTCGACGGTCGCGTGTACGGCCCCGGCTCCTTCGTCGTGCCGATGGCGCAGCCGAAGCAGGCGCTGGTGCGCTGGATGCTCGGGCGCACCTTCTACCCCGACAACACCTACACCCGCGAGCGTGACGGCACGCCGATCCGCCCATACGACATGGCCACCGACACCTTCGGCGAGTTCATGGGCGTTCGCAGCGACCCCGTCGCCGAGGCCGTGCCCGCGACGGCACTGACGAGAGTCGCGTCGCCGCTGGTCCCGTCGGCCGTGGTGGCCGCCGCGGCGCCTCACGGGTACGTGCTCGACGGGCGCCAGAACGACAGCTATCGGGCCGTCTTCCTCCTGCTCGGCAAGGGAATCGGTGTGCGTCGCGTCAATGTCGGCACCGCCGACGGACGCATCCGCGCCGGCGATTTCCTGGTGCCGCCCGGGGACGTGCAGGCCATCGCCCGCCAGGCGGGCGTCGACTTCGTCGCGGCCACCAATCCGGTCCCGGCCAACATGACCGCGCTGGCCGCACCGCGCATCGGCCTGTTCCAGCGGTATCGCGGCGGCAACATGGACGAAGGCTGGACGCGCCTGCTGTTCGAGCAGTTCGACGTACCCTTCACCTCGGTGCGCGACGCCGACGTCAAGGCCGGCGGGCTCGACACGAAGTTCGACGTCATCGTGCTGCCTGCCGACTCGCTGGCGGCGATGACGGGCGAGGACCCGCCTGCCGGGGCTCGTGGCGGTGGGGGAGGGGAGGGCGGCTCCGCGCAGTCGACCACGCCGCCGGAGTTCCGCAGCGGCTTCGGTGCCGACGGCGTCAAGGCGCTGCAGGCGTTCGTCGACGCGGGCGGCACGCTGCTGACGTTCGGTCAGGCCGGCGACCTGCCGCTGCAGCGCTTCTCGCTGCCGCTGCGCAACGTCGTGGCCAACGTGCCGTCACGCGAATTCTGGTCCCCGGGCTCGACGCTGCGGGTGCGCTACGCCAACGACCACGCGCTGGCCTTCGGCATGCCGAAGGAGGGGCTGGCGCTCTTCATGTCGGGGAGCCAGGTCTACGAAGTCACGTCCACCGACCGCAGCCAGGACGTGTCCATCCTGGCCACCTATGCCGACCGCGACCTGTTGCAGAGTGGCTGGCTGCTCGGCGAGCAGGTCATCGCGCGAAAGGCCGCGGCAGTCGCGGTGCGACGCGGCAAGGGGCAGGTCGTGCTGATCGGGTTCCGTCCGCAGAACCGGGCGCAGACCCACGGCACGTTCAAGCTCGTGTTCAATGCCCTGATGACCCGTCCCTGAAACGACGAACGGCCGCTGGAGCGTCCAGCGGCCGTTGGCCTCCCGCGGGTGGGTCGTCCCGACGCTACAGGTCGACGCGGGCGACGGCTTCACCCGTCGAGGCGGGGCGGGCCGCCGGCGTGCGACGCAGGCCCTTGAGGCCCTGTTCGAAGATCGTGTAAAGCGTCGGCACGAACACCAGGGTGATCAGCGTCGAGGCGACGAGGCCACCGATCACGACGCGCGCCAGCGGCGCCTGCAGTTCCGCGCCCTCACCGATCTCGAAGGCCATCGGCGCCAGGCCGAGCACGGTGGTCAGCGTCGTCATCAGAATCGGGCGCAGTCGCGTGCGGCCGGCCGCCTCCGCCGCCTCGAACAACTCCATGCCATCGCGCTTGCGCAGCGTCCCGGTGTAGTCCACCAGCAGGATGGCGTTGGAGACGACGATGCCGGCCAGCATGATGACGCCGATGTAGGCCTGCAGGCTGAAGGTCGTGTTGGTCAGCAGCAGCGCGCCCACCACGCCGATCGCCGCCAGCGGGATCGAGAACATGATGATGAACGGGTCGCGGAACGACTCGTACTGCGAGGCCATCACGGCATAGACCAGGATCACGGCCAGGATCAGCAGGTACTTGAGCTGGGTGAAGGCCTTGATCTGCTCCTCGAGCTCGGCGCCGAAGCCGACCTGGAAGTCCGCCGGGATGTCCAGCTCGGGCAGGCGCTTCTCGACGTTGGCCACGGCCTCGGACAGACTCGTTTCGAGTTCGGCGTTGACGCGGACGATGCGTTCCTGGTTCTTGCGCTCGATCTCGACCGGGCTGTTCTCCGGCTCGACGGTCAGCAGGCTCCGCGCCGGGACGACGCGGTCGCCGGGGGCGCTCAGCAGCACGTCACCCACATCGGCGATCCGCTCACGATCCTCCTGCCGCAAACGGACGACAATCGGGTATTCCTGCCCGCGCTCACGGTAGAACGCGGCCTGAGTCCCGGCCACGTTGGTGCGCAGCGTGTCGGCCACAGCCGTCACGCTCAGGCCGAAGATGGCGGCCTTGTCGCGGTCCACCCGCACGGCCAACTCCGGCCGGCCGTCCTCGCGGGCCTTGCGCACGTCGGCAATGCCCGGCACCGTGCGCAGCAGCGCTTCCGATTCCCGCACGAGGCGCTGTCCATCCTCGAAGTCATAACCCCGAATCTCGAGCGAGAGCCGGGCGTCCTGGTTGCCGCCGAGGACACGATTGAGCTGCGAGCCGCCGGAGGCACGCGAGCGTGCGATGACGCCAGGCACGCCGGTGAGCTGGCGACGCAGGTCGGCAGCAATCGTCTCGTTGGACCGCGTGCGCTCGGCCTTCTTGGTCAACTGGACGGTGATGTCGCCGCGATGCGTGCTGGCACCGCCCATGAAGCCCCCGCCGCCGGCCTGCGAGATGATCGTCACCGTCTCCGGCACGGCCTTGCGGATGCGCTCCTCCATCTCCAGGATCGCCGCCTGCGTCTGCTCGATGCGGGTGCCGACCGGGAGTTCGATGTCCACGCGGACCTCGCCTTCGTCGGTCACTGGCATCAGCTCGAACTTGAGCATGGGGTACAGCATCAGCGCCGTGACGAACAGGGCCGTGCCGATGGCCAGCACGGTCGGCCGGTGCCTCAGCGCAACGCGCAGGATGCCGGCGTAGCGGTTGTCGATGCCGTCGAGCACCCGACCACTGGCCCGGAACAGCCAGCCGATGACGCCCGACTTCGGCTCGTCGGCATGCTCACTCATGAAAATCGAGCACAGCACCGGCACCAGCGTCACGGCGACGAACAGCGACATCAGCAGCGAGAAGACGACCACCACCGACAGCTGCTTGAACAGCACGCTCGAGAAGCCGGTCAGGAAGAACAGCGGCACGAAGACGGCGATGTGGGTGAGCGTGGAGGCGAGGATGGCGCTCCAGATCTCCTCGCTGCCTTCGATCGAGGCCAGCGTCCGGGACTTGCCCATCTCCAGGTGGCGCTGGGTGTTCTCGAGCACCACGATGGAGGCGTCGACGATCATGCCGACGCCAAGGGCCAGGCCGCCGAAGGTCATCGTGTTGAGCGTGTAGCCGCCGAAGTAGAGCAGCGCGAACGTCCCGATGATCGAGATCGGAATCGACGTGCAGATGATCAGCGTCGAGCGCCAGCTGCGCAGGAAGACGAAGATGACGAGGACGACGAAGATCGCACCCAGCAGGACTGCTTCACGGACGCTGGCGATCGATTGCTCGATGAACACGGCGCTGTCGTTGGTCACCGTCAGCTGCACACCGGGTACCTCGCGGTTGATGCGCGCGACTTCCTTGTGTACCAGTTCCGAGATCGCCACCGTGTTCTCGCCCGACTGCTTGGTCACGCGCATCTGCACGCCAGGCTTGCCGTTGACGCGCGTGAAGCTGCGGAAGTCCTCGGTGCCGTCGCGTACCTCGGCGATGTCACGCATGTAGACGGGCACGCCCTCGCGCGTCAGAACGACGAGATTGCGGATCTCCTCGAGGTCGTTGAACTGCCCCTGGCTGCGCACCAGGTAGGTCAGCGTCCCCTCGTTGATCTCGCCAACGGGGATGTTCTGGTTTTCCGTCCGGAGCACCGACACGATGCGATCCACCGG
>LNFM01005223.1_pt1 | contig 22783 bp, 20 predicted proteins | sample 596031 | NCBI WGS metagenome assembly LNFM01 (sample SAMN04254537, study PRJNA301005) | activated carbon metagenome | isolation source: dual media filters at the Ann Arbor, Michigan drinking water treatment plant | place: USA: Ann Arbor | reverse complement strand
GCCGTAGGCGGCACCGAAGTAGCGGAAGGCGTCGTGCGACGTGATGACCTTGCGGCGGGCCTCGGGCACGCTGCCGATCAAGTCTCGGATCTCGCCGTCGAGTGCCTCTATCTCCATTGATAGCGCGGTCGCATTCAGCGCGTAGATGGAGCAGCCGTCTCCATCCACCGCACACAATCCCACCTTTATGTTCATGATGTAGGTCAGAACGTTCCGCGGGTCCTGCCAGGCGTGTGGATCGACCTCGCCGGCTTCATTGCGACTTTTCCCGCCAACGGTCGCTGATGTCTCTTGTTTCCCGCGCAACGGTCTCAATGTCTGCGTGGCGATGATGACGGACCCTTTGTAGCCCGCCGCGCGAACGAGACGCTGCATCCAACCCTCGAATCCAAGTCCGTTCTGGAATACGATTTGTGCACGGGCGATGGCAGAGGCATCAGCTGGCGACGGCTGGTAGACGTGCGCGTCGCTCTCCGGCCCAACCAGCACCTTGAGGTCGATGCGATCGCCGCCGACGCGGGCGACGAGATCGCCGAGGATCGAAAACGTCGCGACCGCACGAATGCGCTCTTGCGCGTTTGAGGATGTCGCCGGAAGCGCGCTCCACGTAAACGCCATGACTGCGAAGAAGATCTTCATCCACATCCGATGTATTCCCATCTCGTTATGCCGCGCGGTGCCGCTGCGGCAGGACCTTCCAGATCCCACCTCCGACGGTCCCGAGCATGAGCGAAGCCAGCCAGATCGCCCCGGCCGCCAGCGCCATCGAGGGGCCGGAAGGCAGTGCGTAGTGATAGGACGCGAGCAGTCCGATCACGCTCGATGCCAACGCAATGATCGTTGCAACGGCCATCATCCCGCCCAGCCCTCGGCACCACATCCGCGCTGCGGCAGCGGGCAACATCATCATGCCGACGGCCAGCAAGGTGCCGAGGGCTTGAAATCCCGCAACGAGATTGAGGACGACCAGCACGAGAAAGGCGATATGCGCTGGACCGCCGGACCGGCTCACAACCGCGATGAATGCAGGATCTACACACTCCGCCACCAGTGACCGCAGTATGATCGCCAGCACGATGAGGCTGATCGTCGTCGCACACCCAAGCAGCAGCAGCGCCGCATCATCGAGTGCCAGCACGGTGCCGAACAGCACATGCATGAGATCGACGCTCGATCCCTTCACGCTGACGATCATCACGCCGAGCGCCAGTGAGACGAGGTAGAAGCCAGCAAGGCTCGCATCCTCCTCGATCACGGTAGATCGCGCAACGATCCCTGCCGCGACTATGACGACGAGGCCGGCAGCCAATCCGCCGAGCGCCATCGGCACGACGGCGAGACCGAACAGCAGGAAGCCGATCGCCGCTCCGGGGAGGATGGCGTGTGCCATCGCGTCGCCGACAAGGCTCATGCGACGCAACATCAGGATGACGCCGACGGGCGCTGCACCGAGTGACAGCGCAACGCTGCCGGCCAGTGCGCGGCGCATGAAGCCGTACTCGATGAAAGGCGCGAGCAGGAGGTCGTAGAAGCTCATGCCCGTCGTCCCTCGCACCACGGCGCGTGATCCTCCCAGCGCTCGGCCATCGTGCGCGCGTCGAGCAGATTGCGCGGTGTGATCACGTCGCGCGATCGGCCCCACGCGATCACCTCCCGCGACATCAGTACGGCCTCGGGAAACCGTTCCTTCGCCAGCTCCAAATCATGCAGAACCGCGATTATGGTGCGGCGCTCACCGTGCCAGCGTTCGATGACGCCCATGAGGTCTGCTGACGTCTTCGCGTCGATCGCCGTGAATGGCTCGTCGAGCAGGATGAGCGGACTGTCCTGCACCAGCACGCGTGCGAAGAGACAGCGCTGCAGCTGGCCACCGGACAGACTGCCGATGGGCCGACGCTCGAAGCCTTCGAGCCCGACAGCGGACAGCGCACGCGCCACACGCTCCTTGCCGCCGGCAGAGATAGCGCCGAACGCACCGATCTCGCGCCATAAGCCGAGCGAGACGAGCTCGATCACCGATAGCGGAAATTTCCGGTCGATGTTGGCTTGCTGCGGCAGGTAGGCGATGGTGTGGCGATCGATACCCGTCAGTTCGATGCGTCCTTCGATCGGCTGCAACAAGCCGGCGATGCCCTTGAGCAGCGTTGTCTTGCCGCTGCCATTCGGGCCGACGACGGCCAGCATCGCTCCACGTGGAATCGCACCGCGCATATGATGCACGGCCGGATGCCCATCGTATGCGATGGTCACGTCATGCATCGTGACGATATTAGGCGTTGCCGACGTCATGTCGTCATCGCCCACGCGATCAGGAGCCAGGTCACGACGATGCCGCCGGCAGCTACGAGAAGGCGCGAGACTGCACTGACCTCAATCATGGTTCGAACCGATCATCCTGGTTGCGTCCGAGTTCTGAGACACGAGCGGGCTCACTGCCTTTCTCGGGAGCCGTCTCAGCTCAAACGCGCGAGCCTCCGAAGTGTTATCGAGGAACCTCATTCCTTCATTCTCCGGGCACGGTCCAGAACGGCCAAGGGAGCGTCGTAGATATTGGCGATCAACCTCTCTATGCGTGTGTGTTCGACATGTCGGATCGGCAAAGCGGCTTTAGCCGCGTAAGCGAGAAATGAATCGTCCTTCAGCGTTTGCGCGAGCGCGTGGCGCAGCTCTCGAAGGCGATCCGGTGGAACGCCGGGAGGGGCATAGATCGGCCGCCCGATCTCAAGCGGCGTGAACAGCAGCTCGAGCACTTTCTTGTCGAGTGCCGATGTCGCCTGATCGAGCAGCAGAGGAACCCCGCTGAGTTCAGGCTCCAATTGGAGACCCATCTGAAAGAGAATGTTCACTTTCTTCTGCCGGAGCCACTCGGTGCGCCGCAGGCTGAGTTCGGCCCAGCCCATAGCGCAGCTGCCGTCTACCTCTCCTCGCTCCATCGCGATCAAGGCTTCCTGACCGCCTGAATACCCCGTGATCAGCGAGAAGCGCGTTCCGACGAAGGTGTTGGCAGCGCGCGCGAATACAGCTGAAGGGCCGTCGGCGCCATAGCTCCCGATGATCGCTTGCCCGCTCATGGCATCCTGCAAAGTGCGCACGCTGGATGTGTGCCATGTGATGCAGAGCATTGGCTCTACATGCGTTCCGCCGATCCAGTTGAATTGCCGGGCGTCGAATTGTGCGGCCTTGCCGCCGATGAGCGGCTCCACGAAGATCGCGCTGTTGGTCGACACGAGTGCCGTGCCATCGCGCGGCATCGAGGTCCAGGCCGTGTTGGCAGCAACCAGTCCGCCGGCTCCAGGCATGTGCTGCACGATGACGGTCGGCGCACCGGGAAGAAAGCGCCCCATGTGTCGCGAGACGGCTTGAGCATAGAGGCTCGCAGGACTGCCCGGTGGCGTACCGACCGTGATCGTCATTTGCCGGCTAGCAGCAACTGCAGAAGCGGGCTGCTCTGCAATCGCTGTCGAAGGCGCTTGGAAGCCCGCGAGCAAGACCGCCAACAGAAGTCCGGCGAGTACTCGCTTGATCACGCCGCGACTCCCGATTTGCCAGCCGCTTCGGCCGACACACTCGGATTTGGGCTTTCGCTCAATGCCGCGATCTGTTGCGCGACCTCCGCGATGGTCCAGTCGGGAACAAGAATGCCCCCGACCACGGCAACCTTCGCCACTCCGGAAAACCATTCACGCTTCACATCGCCGGCTTGCCGGACGCGATGAACGTTGGCGTTTGCACGACAGCAGACCTCGTAGACGCTGAGCGCACCATCACCGCCATCATCGACCAGCACAACGACATCGGCGCGTTGTGCCAACTCGAAAGCGCTAGTCTGCCGACGGTAGGAGTCCGAGCACATCGTCTTGACGATCTTGATCGGCAGCCGAAGCGTCTCGATCCGAGCAATCGTCTCGTGGAAGACCTGGGTATTGCCGGTGACCTGTCCCATGAGAACGATCGGAGGACCGTCGCCATCTCTGCAGGGCACCTCATCTACATCCTCAGCGCGGATGATCGGATAGCAGCGACGCCCATGCTTCGCTGCGAGCATGCCAGCCGTTCGCAGGTGATGGTTGTCTGGTGTGCCGACCATGGCGACATCAAAGCCGGCAGCGACATAACGTTCAACGAGTTTGTCGAGCTTCGCAATGAAGGGGCAGATACAGTCGGCAGCGATGTCGACTCCACGGGCGTTGAGCGCTTCTTTTTCTTCCGGGGGCAGGCCATGAAATCCCAGCACGAGCCGCTCACCCGCTCTGACATCGCTGGGCACATGCTTCACCGATAGCCGGTCGAGACCGGGATAGCGCGCGAGCAACTCGGGTTCGCGCCGTTCGATGCGTCGGAGCGTATCGAACGGATTGGCCGAGTTCTGGTGCATGACCGTGAATGGAGCTTCAGCAAGCGCCCGTCGGCTCATTTCGTTATAAGCGCGCTTTATGCCGATGCAGTGTCCGGAATCCTTGGTCAGGACCTCGATGCGAAGTTTGTCTCCGTGCGCTGACGTCTGCGGGTCAACTGAGCGCTCTCTGTGGGCGGCGTCGTCTTGCTTCATACTAAAGCACTTCCTCTTCTTGCCTCAGTCTGCCGGACGGCACGAATTCGTGGCCGAATGGCATGGACGGGTAAATTGCACTGCCGCTATGCGCTTGTCTCATTGGCGGAACGGCGACGCTCCGCCGATGACATCAGCCAATCGCTTCAACATTTCCGCGATGCCATTCGGCCCATAGGCCGCAACGAGTCTCGGCATGACCTCTGCCAGTAGCGCCGTCGTCACCGTCTCGGCTGGCAGGCCGGCGTCGTCGCAGGCAGCAAGCGCTGCACGGATCTGTTGGCGCGCTTCGAGGAAACCTTCGGGAGCCCGAACCGATTGAAGGTCGTCGATCGCGATCGTCGCGCCCGGTGACGGCGGTTGCCGTACGCTCATGACTGGATCTCTCTGGATGAAGTTGAAGCCATGTGAGACCACGTTGGCGTGCCCTCAATTGTGCGCACGGTCCCATCGTTGCCGACGGCATTGAAGAAGCAAGACCGGCGGCCCGTGTGGCACGCGGGGCCTGTCTGCTCGACAACCATCAGGATGCAGTCGCCGTCGCAATCGAGCCGCAACTCGACGAGGCGCTGGATGTTCCCCGAGGTCTCACCCTTGCGCCACAGCGACCGGCGCGAGCGCGACCAGTAGCAGACACGTCCCGTCGCGAGCGTCTCGGCAAGTGCAGCGCGGTTCATCCACGCCATCATCAGCACCTCGCCGGTAGTGTGGCTCTGCGCGATAGCCGGCACGAGGCCGGCCGCATCGAACCGCACACTGTCGATGAGCCCGGGCCGCATGGACGTGATCACGATGCTCCTCCCGCCGCGCGCGGAGCACTTCCAGGCTTGTTTGCGCATTCCGAGCAAAGCCCGGTCACCTCGACGGTCGCGCACTCCAGCTTGAAATTTGCGAGCAGAGCCGTCTGCTCCAATTGTTGTCCGACATTGGGCTCGTCGTACTCGGCGACACCGCCGCAACCAACACAGATCGTGAATACGGCCAGGCCTGAATGCGCGACGTGGCAACACGCCATGAACGCATTCAGCGACTGCAGCCGGTGGATCAGTCCGCGCTCTGTGAGCCGAGCCAGCACACGATAGACGCTCGGCGGCGCCGACAAACCGTCTCCCCGCAAAGCATCGATCAGATCGTAGGCCGTCATCGGCCCACGCTTGGCGCGCAGGCAGTCGAGCACGAGCAGGTCTCGCGCCGTGATCCCGTCGTTCTTGCGGCGACCGCGCGCCATGGGGTGTGGTCCCAACATAGGCCTTGATTAATGTAACAGTATAACATATCAATCATGAACCCTGGCTGGTCGTCAACATGCTTGGCGGGTTGTTTCCCCTTCTCGCCACGCTCCCGGGTTGGCGACCGGCCTGGGACCTGCACCAGGGCCCCGGGAATGGATCCGCAGCATGAAGTGCGATGTGCAGGCCAGTCGATGCCCCGTCTTGTTGCTGGTCTGCTTCCTGATGACCGCCCCGTCCTTGGCTCTAGCTCAAGCCGTTGTGCCTGGTCCGTGGGGCGACATCGTCGACCACCAGAAGCCGCTTGTCGTCGAGACCGACCGGGAGCGCATGACGCTGCTACGTCGCAATCAGATGCGCGCAATCTCCGGGCACTTCCGCTCCATCGAGGCCGTTGTCACCTACCGTGCGCCCTTCGCCGAGACTTTGCCAAGCGACGTGGCGGCGCTCGTGGCTGCTGCTCGCGTGTTGCCGGGTCTGTTCCCGCCGGGAACCGAGATGGATGCGGGCCAGTTCGGCGCGAAGCAGGATATCTGGCAGCAGCCCGATAAATTCGCGCAGCACGTCACAAGCTTCTCGCGGTCGGTCGAGCATCTGGCGGCGGCGGTCGCGGCCGGGACCGATCTGGAAAAACCGCTCATCGCAGTTCGCCACGAATGCCTCGCCTGCCATCAGGCATTCCGCGTTTTTGCGCAGACCAGCAGGCCGCCCCAGCCCGCTGCCAAGTGACCACCCAACGAGCAACGGAGACCCATCGCCATGACGACGACGCGTGAGAATTCGAGCGCGGCAGCCGATCGCCGGCTGCCGGTCACCGTCCTCTCCGGCTTTCTCGGCGCCGGAAAGACGACGCTGCTCAATCACGTCCTGAACAATCGCGAGGGCCGCAAGGTCGCGGTGATCGTCAACGACATGAGCGAGGTGAACATCGACGCCGATCTCGTGCGCGACGGCGGTGCAAACCTCTCGCGCACCGACGAGGCCCTCGTCGAGATGTCGAACGGCTGCATCTGCTGCACGTTGCGCGATGATCTCCTGAAGGAGGTGCGTAAGCTCGCCGCCGAAGGCCGCTTCGACTACCTGCTGATCGAGTCGACCGGCATCTCCGAGCCGCTGCCCGTGGCAAGCACGTTCGACTTTCGCGATGAGGACGGCAACAGCCTTTCCGACGTCGCCCGCCTCGACACGATGGTCACCGTCGTCGATGCCGCCAATCTGTTGAAAGACTACTCCTCCCAGGATTTCCTCGCCGATCGCGGCCAAGCGCTCGGCGACGACGACCATCGTCCGCTCGTCGGCCTGCTCGTCGAGCAGATCGAATTCGCCGACGTGATCGTGCTCAATAAGCTCGACGTCGCGAAACCGCACGAGATCGAAGCCGCGCGCACCATCATCCGCTCGCTCAACGCCGATGCCAAGATCGTCGAGACGACAGAAGCGCGCGCGCCGCTCGCCTCGATCCTCGACACAGGCCTGTTCGATTTCCAGAAGGCCGAGCAACATCCGACGTGGGCGCAGGAGCTCTACGGCTTCAAGGATCACAAACCGGAAACCGAGGAATACGGCATCACCAGCTTCGTCTACCGCGCCCGCGCGCCGTTCGATCCGGCGAAGCTGCACGCGTTCTTCAACAGTCAGTGGCCGGAGGTCGTGCGCGCCAAGGGCTATTTCTGGATCGCCTCGCGCCCGCAGTGGTGCGGCGAGATCAGCCAAGCCGGCGCACTGGTGCGCCATCAGGCAGCAGGGTTCTGGTGGGCGGCCGTACCGAAAGACCGCTGGCCGGAGGATGAGGCCACACGCGCGCGCATCGATAAGGGTTGGCACAAGCTGTGGGGCGATCGCCGCCAGGAGATCGTGTTCATCGGAACCAAGGGCATGGACAAGGCGGCCATCAAGGCGCGGCTCGATTCATGCCTGCTGGAACTGCCCAAGGAAGGCCGTGTCGACAGCAAGGAATGGCTGAAGCTGCCCGACCCGTTTCCGGCATGGCGGCGTGAAGCCAAGGGATAAGCGAACACCAAACTTAAAGCGGAGCCGCGCCGAACAACCTCGGCCATCGTACTCAAACTCCCGGGGACTTCCTACATGCCGGCATTCGATTGGCCGCGAGCCGCCGCTCGCTCGCTTCTTGGTATGGTGCTGCTGAGCGCCGCTATGTGCTCCTCGGCTCAAGCCCAGCTCTTGATCGGGCGGATCGTATTCAGCGACTTCGACAAGCCCGAGGTCAGCATTCTGGAGTTGGAGAGCGGCAAGGTTTCCCGCAAGCTGAGGGTTGCCGACAAGCGTGCCCGCTTGGATGCGAGCAGCGACGAGGTGCGCGTGATCTGCCGAGACGAGCAATCCCGATGGTCCGAAAAGGACAATAACTTCGTCTGCCGAACCAGATCTGCGCGCGGCTAGCCGAGAACGACACCGCAAGCATCATCGCGCTGCCCCACGAATGGGAGGCCACGACCGTCCAGAACCTGAAGATCGATCACTTGCGGGAGCCGACACCGTTTCCGCTGGAGGCCATGCTTTAGGCCGTTCCATGGTTCGCAGTTTTATCCTGTCCGGTAGGCAAATTGGCGCGCCCGGCAGGACTTGAACCTGCGACCACAAGATTAGAAATCTCGTGCTCTATCCAGCTGAGCTACGGGCGCTGGAACGCTGTAGATATCACGAAACCCGATGAACCATGAAGTCAGTCACACGACAGTCGCGGCCCCGACCGGAGAAACTCAGTGCGTCCAGGCCCCGACGCGACCGAACTTGAAGTTGTCCGCATACGCCTTGCGGATGGTCTTACGGGGCTGCGGCTCTTCGATCGTATACGCAAGCCCCTCGCGAACCGCGTAGGCCATAGCTTCTTCCTTGCTGTCGAACTTCAGCTTGAGCTGTTGGTTGGTATCGCCCGAACTGGTCCAGCCCATCAGCGGATCGACCTCGCGCGCAGCGACTTGCTCATGCTCAAGTACCCATTCCTTGGTGCGTCCGAGACCCGATTGCATGGCAGATTTGGCAGGCTTGTAGATGCGAGCTGTCATGACGACCCTCATGAGATGGATGCGGCTCGGCGATTGCACCCGGCAACGAGCCGGGTTGTAGCCAAGCTGTCTGATCCTGTCCACGGGGCGAACGCCCGCGACGCCCGAAGCTCATATCGCCACGTTATCGGGCTTCTCTCCCTTCAACGTTCGCTCCACGTTATCCCACGAAGAACGGAATAGAATCGCCGACGCTTGCCGCGACACGCCCGCGATATGCGGCGTCAACAGTAACCGGCTCGACGCCTCGCCCGCTGCGAGCAGCAGAGGGTTGTCAGCCCCCGGCGGCTCCGTCGAATAAACATCGACTGCCGCACCGCCGAGATGGCCCTCCCTCAGGCTCGCCGCCAGCGCCGCCTCGTCGACGATGCCGCCCCGCGCCGCATTTATGAGGAAAGCCCCCTTTTTCATCCGAGTTAGTTGCGCGGCCCCGATCAGGCCCGTCGTCGCCGGAATGAGCGGCACGTGCAGCGTGACGATATCCGCTTGGCTCAACAGGGCCTCGAGCGACAATGCGACGTAACCCGCCTTCGCCGCCGCATCGGCCAACGGCGGCTTCGGATCGAAAAAGACGATCCGGCTGCCGCGCGCCGCGAACGCTGCCGCCACAGCCATGCCGATCGTGCCGAGGCCCACCACGCCAACAGTCTGACCGTCGAGCCCGGTAAGATTGTCGGCCATCATCCGCGCACGAAAGTCCACATAGCGACCGGCCTTGATCTCCCCGCTCGACCACGACAGCCGCCGCGCGAGATCGAGCGCCGCGCCGACGCAATACTCCGCGACCGCGTTGTTGCTCCCGCCCGGAACGTTCGCCACCGGGATGCCGAGCCGTTTCATCGTTGCAGCGTCCAGCCGATCGAGCCCCGCGCCCGTGACTTGCACGAGCTTGAGCTTCGTCCCTTCGAACAACTCAGGCGCGAGCTTGGGCCCGACCGCGGGAATGACCAGCGCATCTGCCGCCTTCATCGCCGCCGACACCTCTGGATCGGTCGGCCCCATGTATCGGATAGCAAGTCCCTTCGGCGGCACCACGCCGATACGCAGGAAGTCGGCTTCTGGACGAAGACAAAGAACGGAGTAGGTCATGGGAATGAGCACGCCTGATTTAACAAAGCCCGAACCGGCGCCAAGTAATGCCGCCCAATCCAATATCGATCAAGTCTATCGAGCGTTACGCCCCGGAATATCCAAGCAGCCCCACGCCCTTAGCGAGCATCGCCCCACCGCCGTCGGACAGCGAAAGACATCCGCTTAAAGCCATCCCGAGTAGACCAGTGCCGCCGGTGGATCGACAGGTAAGTCGACGGCCTCGATGTACGGATCGTTGGCGGCGGCAACGAACTCCGGCGGATCAACGAACGAGGACGAGTGCGTCACAGTAAACGAAGGCCGTCCCCAATCAGGAACGACGATATCCGGAGCAACGAATAGCGCTTTAAGCTCTTCTGATGCCGCCGCCCGTTCTGCCAAATCCTCTGCAATCCACGCCTGTGCTTCCGCATCGAGTACTGGTTGCGGATCACGATCCTCGCGCACACGAAAGCCTTCCTCCTCCGTCGCGCTGATGGCGTCGAGGTCGATTGCCCACACGTCGTCGCCGACGGACGTCCCAATCGCTTTGCGATCCGCCTCGGCTTCCGAACGAATGGACTTACCTTTTAAAACATCGAAGATCGACATGGTGGGGCTCCGTCGTGGTTTCGACGCGAAGCATGCCCTCGCGTCGGCCACCGATGCTGTTCCCACCGAAACATGCCGGGTAGCAACATGCCTGGATGCAACATCCCCCGATGCTACATCCAAGCCGTCTGCGCCGACGAAACCACGACGTGAAACTGATGCCGTTACCGCCGCGCCTTCTCGTCGAGCGGCGTCAGCCCGAGCTCCGCCCACCGAGCGTGCGCGGCCTTTCGGTCCTCGTCGCTGGGCCAGATCAACGGCGGGAAGCGCGCCCCGTCGAGCTCGGGATCGGGATCGTAGTCTAGGTTCATCGTCGCATCGATCAGAACGCGCGCCCACTTGCCCGTACCGAACTGGGCCGCGTTGCGGTCACGCTTGCGGGTCGAGGGATCGAGGCCCGCGCCGAACGTCGAGGGCGCGATCAGCACGTCGTCCTCGCCTGCATTCACGCGATAGGCGATGGCCCAGTCGACCGCACCGTAGTCGTGGATATCGATGTCTTCGTCCACGACCGTCACGTGCTTGTAGCGGACATGCCCCGCAGCGGAGCCCCACAACGCATGACCGACCTGCTTGGCCTGGTTGCGATAGCTCTGCTTGATCGCGACTGTCGTGTTGATGCCCATCTGAACAGGCGGACACCAGACGTCCGTTACACCGGGCACACCCGCACGATCGAGCACGTTCCACGCGACTCCTGCGCGCATGATCGACGAGCAGATGCCATTCTCGGAATAGCTGCCGGGCAGCGCACCTTCGATGGCTCCCGTCAATATCGGGTTCTTACGGTGCGTAATGCAGGTGATCTTGATGCAGGGCTTCAGGCTCTTGTCCCCGGCGACGTAACCGGTGAACTCCGCGAACGGCCCTTCCATCACGTAATCGGCAGGATCGAGCGTAAGCTCGCCCTCGATAATGATTTCGGCCGTCGACGGCACCATCAGGTCGTTCGTCTCGCACTTCACGAGGTCCACCGGCGCTCCGCGAATGGCGCCCATGACGTCGTACTCGCAGACGCCGCGCGTGATCGGCGCCGACGCGCAGAAGCCGAACGTCGGCTCACACCCGATGGCAACCGCGATCGGCATGCGCTTGTGGCCCTGCGCCTGCCACGCCGCGACATGATGGCCGACATTCTGAGCGCGCCACATCAACATCGGTATCTCGTTCTTACTCGCGGCCATGCCGCGGTAGATGCCGATGTTGTGGACGTGGCTCGTCGGGTCCTTCGAGATGATGCCGGCATAGGTGAGGATGTAACGGCCACCGTCGGGGCGGTTCCAGATCGGTGACGGGAAATCGTCGAGGTTCACGTCCTTGCCTTTGACGATCACCTCCTTGCAGGGCGCGTCCTTCACCGTCCGCGGCGCTATGCGGCCTTCGAGCACGGATCGCCCGAGTTTGACGAGTTCGCGCGGATGCGTATCGCGCGGCAACCCCATCATCATCGCCACGCGGCTATAGGAAGCCAGCCCCGAAACGAACATCCGGCCGCAGCGGCTGTCGGGCTTGTTGTAATCCTTGATGTTGTTGAACATCAGGGCCTTGCCAGTCCCCGGCCCCAGTGCCAGCCTGGTCAGGGTACCCAGCTCGTACTTCCAGTCGACTTCACCCTTGACCTGATCCAGCTCTCCCGCCTTGTCCAAGTCTGCAACCCAGCCCCGCAAATCTTCGTATGCGACGGGCTTGCGCTTGACTTCCATGGATAGTTTTCCTCGATTGCGCGGAGTGAGACCACGTTTCACTCGCAGCTTTGCTCGGTCTTGCTCTGAGCCTTTGCACAAGGCAGCGGCGGCTGTCAAAGCATGAACACCGGGAAACGCATCAAGACTTTCAATGTCCGAGGAGCAGCCTTACGATGGCCAAGTCGCCTAGTCAGAAGTCCCCGTCGAAATCTCAAGAGAAGCCCACCGAGCCAACCCCGGGCTCCAACGAGCCCAAGCCGTTCGGAGATCTCCGCGGCTGGATCGAAGCGCTTCGCCGCGAGGGCGAAATCCACGATGTCGATGTCGAGGTCGATTGGGAGTGCGAACTCGGCACCATCACCCGCAAGGCATTCGGCAACGGCGACGGCCCTGCGCTGATGTTCAACAACATCAAGGACTACAACAAAGCCGGCGCCCGCTGCACCAAGATGTTCACCGGCGGCCTCTCGAACTACTCGCGCGTCGCGATGATGTTCGGCCTGCCCAAGGACGCCTCCATCACCGAACTGGTGAAGAGCGCGCGCAAGGCTTACGCCGGCCGCATACCTCCCGTGACCGTCAAGACCGGACCGGTGAAGGAAAACATCATCACCGGCGACGATATCAACTTGCTCGATTTCCCCGTGCCCAAGTGGCATCGCCTCGATGGCGGCCGTTACATCAACACGATGCAAGGTACGGTGACGCGTGACCCGGCAACCGGGCGACTCAACGTCGGCATTTACCGCGGCATGGTCGGCGAGAAACCGAACACCCTGCCCGTTCAACTCTGGCGGCCGCAGAACTGGGGGCTCGACTTCAACAAATACGCGGCCGAACAGAAGGAGATGCCTGTCGCCTTCATCTACGGCTGGGAGCCGTGCCTGCCCTTCTGCGGCTCATCCCCGCTGCCACCGGACGTGTCTGAATACGATGTTATGGGCGCAATTCGCGGGGCGCCGGTCGAACTTGTCGACTGCGAGACCGTGCCGCTCAAAGTGCCGGCGACGGCCGAAATCGTCATCGAAGGCTGGATTTCGCCGGATCCGGCGACGTTCGAGATGGAAGGTCCTTTCGGGGAATACACCGGCTACTTCGGCGGCGACAAGGCGCTGCGGCATACGGTGCGGGTCACAGCGATCACGCATCGCAACGATCCGATCATGCGAGGCACGCTCGAAGGAACGATGCCCAAGATGCTGAACGAGAACTCGATCATGTCCTCCGTGCAGCGGGCAGCGCTTGCATGGAACATTCTCGACCGCGCAGGCGTGCCCGGCGTGACCGACGTGCACTGCCCTCCAGCCAACAATGGCACGACACTGATCATCCAGATCAAGCAGACGTATCGCGGACAGGCGAAGCAGGCCGCCTGCGCGATCTGGGGCTCGAACGCAGCGCATCTGCGCTACAAGAATATCTGGGTCGTGGACGAAGACATCGACATCCACGATTACGGCGCGCTCGACTGGGCGTTTGCGTATCGTGTCAACGCGGCCGAAGACGACATCGTGTTCTTTCCCGGCACGTTCGGCTCGGCGCTGGACCCCTCGACGCGGCTCAGGTCTCGCGATGCGCAGAAGTTCGGCACCGGCAAGTGGTGCCGCGTGTTGATCGATGCGACGGTCAACCTCGATTTCGAACCCGAGGAAGAGTACGGCGGTCAGCGGTTCCCGCCGATGGTGTGGCCGGACAAGCAGGACGCCGCTCTCGTCGAACGCCGCTGGGAAGAATACGGCTTCAAGCCGAAGAAATAGGCGTAGGTCGGGTTAGCAGTGCGAAGCGCTGCGTAACCCGACGTCTTTCTCTGGTGTGCGCCGCGCAGTCTTTTAGATACACGACGGCGGTGCGTCGCTCACCAAACTCTTGCCATTGCCGTTAGTATCTTATCGCCGTACCGCTGTAAGATCCGTCAAACTCACGCTGCTGTTTGCGCGCTTTGGACCAGCCTTCACTGCTCTGTGCCGCTGGCGATGCTGCCGTTTCATTTGCTTGCAACTCGTCGCGCAGCGGCGCATAGGCGGCACCGCCCGGAAGCTTCGATTGCTGTTCCCGGACGAACGCAGCATTCCGTTCGAACAGCCGGTTGGCTTCGGCAGCGCGTCCTGCATCGCGCAGACGAACTGCTTCTTGTCTCGCTTCACGCGACAGCAAAGTCGTAACGTCCCGCATCACTTCCGCGTTGACGCTCTTCTCGGATGCTTCCCGATCCCCCGTGAAACGGCCGTGCGTGGCCGTACTCACGGTCAAGCGTTTTCCGTCCGCTGGATCGAGGTAGCCGACCTCAATGCTGGCCAGCGCCCCTTCTTCCTGCGAGGCATCCGCGGCCAGTTCCAGCTCGGCAAGCAGCACCTGCTCCACGCCGCCGATCAGCGAACCGACCTTGTAGACAATTCGTTCTCCGCGAATTTCCGCGTCGCGACCGAGCGAGCGCATCGGCCGAATACCCGGCCGCACCGTGATGATGACCTCCACTTGCTGCCCGATGATGCCGAGTGCATCGTTGAACTCGCGCGTCATGAACCCAGCGAGATCTGCGCTTTCCTGCACGTAAACGTGACTGCCGTCAGCGCTCCGCGCGAGGCCGGCCATCAGATCCTCGTTGTAACCATTGCCGAGCCCGATCGTGGAAACCGTGATGCCTTCGCTGGCCAGTTCGCGTCCCAAACTCACGAAATCGGCAGGTCTTGATGGTCCGACATTGGCCAGCCCATCCGACAATAGAATGATGCGATTGACCCGGTCCCGCGACTTGAATTTCCGGATCTCGTTGGCGCCCGCCAGAAGTCCGGCGTGAATAGCCGTCGAGCCGCGCGGTGTCAGGCGAGCAATGCGATCCTTGAAGACGCGGGGGTCAGTGACCTTTGTCGCGGGCGCATCGACTTCGACACGGTCGTCGTAGCTGACCACGGAAAGAATATCGTCGCGCCCGAGCCGGTCGACCGCCATTTGCGCTGCGCGACGCGCATTGTCCATTCGACCGTCGGCTGACATGGAACCCGAGCGGTCGATGACGAGAGCGATATTCATCGGTGCACGCCGTGCATCCGGCCTGCGTGCCCCGGCAATCACGACGCGCAGGTAGGCCCTCTGACTTTCACCAGCCATCGGCTGATCCCGATCGAGTTCGGCTTTGACTTCGATCGGCAACGGCGATGTCGCCGCTGCCGGCGTAACGGGACCGCCGCAATACAAGGCTGCGGGCAGCAGGTAGAGCAGGCCGAAGCCCTGTGCTCTAAGTGATGACAACTTCATGGTTTTTGCCTCCCTTACAACATCATCGAGCGGATGACGGTTGGTCCAGGACGTGGCGCTAACGTGGGCGACCTGTGTTAAGTCTGCGTTGCAAATGCGGCTTCCGCGAGAAGTTCGCTTCGGTGTGGCGAACTCGCATCATTGCCAGGGGAGAAAACCGCTGGGAAGAATACGGGTTCGAGCGGAAGAAGTGGGGATCGGGCGGAGATCGGCAGATCGGGCAAAAATCTCTCGCCATTTCCCTGTCCGGAACCCTCCGCATCCCTCGCTAACCAAACCCATCTGGCATGGCATCTTCCGACGTCGGAACGTGCCATGACTGGCATTCAGCCCGTGCTACGCATTGCCTCTTCGCACAGGCTGCCACGCGAGGCCTTCATGTCGCCCCACCGAAAGTCATGGTCGAAGTCGTTCTCTGTCGAGGATTTCATCGACCGTTACGCGCTGATTTCCTCGAACGCGCGGATCCTCAACGCCGGCTCGGCCGAAACGCGCTACGGCGCCAACTGCATCAACATCGATGTCCAGGCTCAACCGAACGTCGATGTCGTCTGCGATTTGCACGAGCTGCCACCTTCACTGGGCCAGTTCGATGCCGTGATCTGTAACGCGGTGCTGCAGTATTGCGCCAACCCCCGCTTGGTCGCTTCAAACCTGCATGCGGCGCTGAAGCCGGGCGGATTTCTGTTCGTCGACGCCCCCTGGGTCCAGCCGTATTGCCCCGACACCCCCGATCGCCATCGCTTCACGCAAGAAGGGCTGCGCGACGTGTTTTCGATCTTCGAGATCGTCGAGTGCGGCCCGTCGCTGAAATCGGGCGCGGCATTGCACATGCAGGCCGTTGCGATGGCACAATACGCGACCAGAAATCGATACGTGAATTTTGCGCTGAGCCATACGGTCTCTGCGCTGCTTCATCCTGTCCGCTGGCTACGAACCACCAACGAGCCATGGACGGCCGGCGCCTTCTACCTGATTGCACGCCGGCAAGATGACGCCGCCTCCGGCGCCACCCCCGGCGCAAACAGTGGGCAGCCTCTCGCTCAAGCAGAGTATTCGCCGGCCCCGTGAGCGAACCTTTAAGTGAGGTCGGCATGCGGTGCACCATTGCGGCGCTTGACAGGCATTGCCCCCCGACGTCCAGTCTTAGCCCCTCCAACGACGACCAGCAGAAGGCGTGGGGTTCGCATCGCCCCTCGAAACACCTCGAATGCCCCAGCATCGCGGCCCGACGCCTCCCAGTGCCTCCGACCCCGTCTTCCCGCCCGCCGACCTTCAGGAGCACCTCGCTCGCCTCGAAGCGGCCGGCCTCGTCGTCACCATAGACAAGCCGATCGACAAGGACACCGAGCTGCATCCTCTGGTGCGCCTGCAGTTCCTCGGCGGCATACCCGAGGACGAGCGTAAGGCCTTCCTCTTCACCAACGTCGTCGACGCCAAGGGCAAGCGCTACGACATGCCCGTTCTCCTCGGCGCGCTTTCCGCCTCGCCGCGCATCTATGCGATGGGCATGGCGCGCTCGGTGTCCGAAATCGGCGACGCCTGGGTCTCCGCAATCGCCAACCCGATCCCGCCCAAGCTCGTCGAGAAGGGCCCCGCCCAGGATGTCGTGCTGACCGGCAAGGCGCTAGCACAGGCCGGTGGCGTCGCCATGCTCCCAGTGCCCGTTTCCACGCCAGGCTTCGACAGCGCGCCTTACCTGACGGCAACCCTTTGCATCACCAAGGACCCCGAGACCGGCATCCAGAACATCGGCATGTATCGCGCAGCGTTGAAAGCCAAGGACCGATTGGCCGTGCGTATGGTTGCCCGCGCCGGCGGCGCAGGCGGTTATCTGCATTGGCTCAAGTATCGCGAACTGAAAAAGCCGATGCCAATCGCCATCGTACTCGGCGGCGCCCCCTCTGTCGTCTACACTTCGCCGCAGAAACTCGCCGTCGATCTCGATGAACTGGCCGTGGCCGGCGCCATCGTCGGCAAGGCCATCGAAACCTTGAAGTGCAAAACGATCGACCTCGTCGTCCCCGCTCACTCCGAGATCGTCATCGAAGGCGAGATCGACACTTCGGTTCTCGAACCCGAAGCCCCCTTCGGCGAAAGCAATGGTTACGTCGCGTTGGAAGCCTTCAACATGCCGATGAAGGTCACCGCGATCACGCATCGCAAGAAGCCGATCTTCAACGCGATCATCAGCCAGGTCACGCCATCAGAATCGAGCGTCATCAAGAAGGTCGCCTACGAACCGCTTTTCCTCGCCCACCTGCAGAAGACCATGGCGATCAAGGGCGCGCGTAAGGTCGTCTTGCACGAACCGCTGACCAATCTCCGCCCCGTTGTTTTCGTTCAGTATGCCTATGGCACGCCCCGCGCGGAAGTCTGGCGGGGCATGTCGGGCGTCTCATCGTTCATGGCCGGCGTCGGCAAGATCGTAATCTCGGTCAGCGACGACATCGATCCCTCCAGCGTCGACGCGGTGCTTTGGTCGATGGCCTACCGCTGCAACCCTACCGACGACGTCCACGTCGGCCCATGGCGCGGCGGCGGTCAGGGCAGCCAGTATGCGATCCCAGAGGGCGGCGTCCGCAGCATGGAATCCACCCTGATGATCGACGCGACCCGCAAGCGCATCATGCCCCCGCTCGCTCTTCCCGCCCGCCAGCATATGGAGCGCGCACAAGAGCTTTGGGCCGAACTAGGCCTTCCCCCGCTCAAGCTCTCCTCACCCTGGCACGGCTATACCCTCGGTGATTGGACCGACACGTGGGAGCGCTTCGCCCAGCGCACCGTCGCCGGAGATTGGGAAGCCAACGGCGAGGAAACCCTGAAACGCCAGCGCGCCGGGCTCGAACCTGAAACATCGGTCAAGAAGGTTGAAAAATAGGCGTGGCTGGACCCGGTTCGGCCAACCACCGTCGGCGCCGCATCGACGCGCATCGAAAAACTGTCTGGTACGCGCCGGATTCCCAGCTCGCCCGGCGTTGACCTGAGGAGAGAAACTGGCTTTGTTTGCCTGCCGGCCCAAATGACACCACTTAACCGTGACACCACTCGTCGATCCCGATGAATAGGTTGTGACTTCGGATAGCTGCGGCAGGCGGCTAAGCTGGTATGGGCGCATCGCCGCAACCTCGCAGGTCCTAAGTGTCTAAAATCCTGAAATGGCTGATCGGCTTGGCTCTCGTCGCAGGCATAGGCGCGACCGGCTACCAGTTGTTCGCTCCCCCCAGCGACACCACTGTCTCCAGTCGCCCCAGTGGAAAGGGAGCGTCGAGGGCCAAGGGCGGCGCTGGCCGCGGCGAAGCCGTACCGGTTCTGGCGGCGGCCGCTGAAACCGCCAACGTCCCCCTCTATCTCGATGGCCTGGGAACCGCCCGCGCACTCAACACGGTCACGGTGCAACCCCAGGTCGACGGTCGCTTGCTCAGCGTCGGTTTCAAGGAAGGCCAGGACGTGAAGCGCGGCGATCTCCTCGCCCGGATCGACCCCGCTATCTATCAGGCCCAATTGGATCAGGCCCTGGCGAAGAAGGCCCAGGACGAAGCCCAGCTCGCCGATGCCCGTCTCGAACTATCCCGTGTCTCCAAGGTCGGCCCCATCGCCACCCTGCAGAAAGCCGTCGATACCGCCCGCGCCAAGGTCGCGCAGTTCGAGGCATTGGTCGCCTCCGATCAGGCTGCCATCGACCTTGCCAGGACGCAGCTCAGCTATACGACCATCACCGCCCCCATCGACGGCCACACCGGCATCCGGATGGTCGATGAAGGCAACATCGTCCGCGCCGGCTCCACTGTGGGCATCGTCGTCATCACACAGGTGCAACCGATCGCGATCCTGTTCAACCTGCCGCAGCAGCAACTCGCCCGCGTCAATGCCGCGATCCTCGGAGCAACTCCAAAAGGCGAGCTCGCCGCCGAAGCTATGGCACCCGACGGCCGCACGATCATCGATCGTGGAGTATTGCGCGTCGTCGACAACCAGGTGGATCAAACCACCGGCACGATCCGCCTCAAGGCCGAGTTCCCCAACAAGACGCTGGCGCTCTGGCCGGGCCAGTTCGTCAACATCCGCATAGAGGTCGAGAACCTCCGTAACGCGACGATCGTGCCGACCGCCTCGGTACAGCAGGGCCCGAATGGCGCGTTCGTCTATGTCGTTTCGGCCGAGGGCACTGCGAAAATGCGCTCGATCAGGATTGCAGCCCAGGACGAGCGAATTGCCACCATCTCCGAGGGCGTGCAGTCCGGCGAGCAGGTCGTCACCTCGAGCTTTTCCCGACTGCGAGAAGACACCGCCGTGACTGTCACGTTGCAACCGATCCCAGGCCCCGGCGAAACCGGCGCTGCTTCCAAGAGCGGTCAGCTTGCGCCAACACGGAGCGAAGTTAGACGCGAACGTGGCGAAGGCAAGCGCGGCAAGCACCCGGATTCGACCGGCACCCCGTCCCCGACGACCGACGGCTCCCGGAAGGGAGCCGCCGATAATGGGGCGAAGGGCGCCGTCTCACAATGAACGTATCCGCGCCTAGCATCGTCCGCCCGATTGCGACCGCCCTCCTGGCGCTGGCCGTAACGCTCTCGGGAATTCTCGGCTATCTCTGGTTGCCGGTATCTTCGCTGCCACAAGTCGACTTTCCGACCATCCAGGTGACGACGCAGCTTCCCGGTGCCAATCCGGATACGATGGCTAACCTCGTCGCAGCGCCGCTCGAGCGTCAACTCGGACAGATCCCGTCACTTCAATTGATGACGTCGTCGTCATCGTTCGGCATCACCCAGATCACGCTGCAATTCGATCTTTTGCGGGACATCGACGCCGCCTCGCAGGACGTGCAATCGGCAATCAACGCGGCCTCGTCGACCTTGCCGCGCAATCTGCCATACCCACCCACTTACGCCAAAGTGAATCCCGCCGACGCGCCGATCGCAACCGTCGCGCTGACGTCCTCGACCCGCACGCTGCGCGATCTGAGCGATCTCGCCGACACCCTCGTCGCCCAGCGGTTGAGCGCCGTCAGCGGCGTCGGCCATGTTTCCGTGCAAGGCGGCATTCGGCCGGCGGTCAGGATCCAGGCCGATCTCTCCCGCCTCGCCAACGCCAATCTCGGCCTCGAAGACATCCGCACCGCCATTGCCGCCGCCAACGTCACCGGCCCGCGCGGCTCGCTCGATGGTCCGACGCAGGCTTACACCATTTCCGCCAACGATCAGTTGGCTGCAGCCGAGGCCTACCGCGACCTGATTATTGCCTACCGCGCCGGGAATCCCGTCCTCTTGCGCCACGTAGCCAATGTCGTGGACGGCCTGGTGAACGACCGCGTAGGCGCCTGGTACAAGGGTCAGCCCGCCGTCATTATCGACATCCAGCGCCAGCCCGGCGCGAACGTCATCGAAACCGTTCGCAGTATTCGTGCCGAGCTGCCACGCCTGTCGCGCACGCTCCCCACAGGCGCCGATCTCCAACTCGTGCATGACCGCACCGGCACCATCCGTGCCTCGATCGACGAGGTCCAGCTCACACTCGTGATCAGCGTCGCTCTCGTCATCCTGGTGGTGCTTCTTTTCCTGCGATCGATCGCAGCTACGATCATCGCCGGGGTGGCATTGCCGGTGTCCCTTGTCGCCGCATTCGCGGTGATGTGGCTGTCCGGATTCAGCCTCGACAACCTGTCGCTCATGGCGCTGACCATCAGTGCGGGCTTCGTCGTCGACGATGTCATCGTCATGGTCGAGAACATTCATCGCCATATCGAGAAGGGCCAATCCCCCTATCAGGCAGCGCTCGCCGGATCGAGCGAGATCGGCTTCACCGTCATCTCGCTGACGCTCTCCCTGGTCGCCGTCTTCATCCCCTTGCTGTTCATGGGGGGCCTCGTCGGACGCATGTTCCGCGAGTTCGCACTGACCCTGACAATCGCAGTCGTCGTTTCTGCCATCGTCTCCCTCACCCTGACGCCGATGATGTGCTCGCGCCTGCTGAAGCCTCACCGCCATGTTGAAAAATCGCGCACCGCGCGTTTCCAGCCCCTCGAGAACCTGATCGACCGCGGCGTCGCCGCCTATCGTCGATCGCTCGAATGGGTTGTCGACCGCGAACGTCTGACGTTGGCTTTCACCGGGCTAACCATCGCCGTGACGGTCTGGCTCTACATCGTCGTGCCCAAGGGCTTCTTGCCACTGCAGGACACCGGCCTACTCACCGCCGTACTCGAAGCCCACCCTGAAGCTTCCTTCGTCGAGATGCGCAAGCAGCAAGCGGATGCCGCCGCCGTCATCTCGAAAGATCCAGCCGTGACCGGTGTAGTCTCTGTCATCGGCGTCAGTCCGCTCAATCCGACACCCAACGCCGGCCGGCTCGCAGTGACGCTTTACCCGATCGGCCAGCGCGACCGCATCGAAGTCGTCATCGCCCGCCTCCGGTCAGCGCTCGCCGGAATCCCCGGCGCCGTCGTCTATATCCAGCCCGTGCAGGATGTGCAGGTCTCGACACGGCCCAGCCGGGCTCTCTACCAGTATACGCTCGTCGGCGCCGATCAGGCCGAAGTGATCGGCTGGAGTCGCAAGCTGCTGGCCGAGATTGCTGCCGATCCCCGTCTATCCGATGTCGCGAGCGAAGCGCAGGAGGGCGGCCTTCGCGCCTTCGTCAATGTCGACCGCGCGGCAGCCGGTCGGCTCGGCGTGTCGATGCAGGCCATCGGCGATACGCTCAACAGCGCCTTCGGACAGCGCCAGATCTCCACGATCTACGCGCAGTCGAACCAGTATCGCGTCGTGCTCGAAGCCGATCCGCGCTACCAGACCGACCCGGCGGCGCTGACCAAGATTTACGTCCCGTCCGCCGGCGGCCAGCAGATCCCGTTGGGTTCCATCGCCACGGTCGAACGGCAGACCGCGCCGCTCGTTGTCCAGCGCCAGGGCCAGTTTCCGTCGGTGACGCTGAGTTTCAACATCGCGAGCGGTCAATCCCTCGGCGCCGCCGTGCTCGCCATCAACCAAGCCACCCGCAGCATCGACATGCCCTCGTCCGTCACCGGCACTTTCACCGGCGACACCGCTGAATTCGAGCGCGCCCTATCTGGCCAGCCCTGGCTGATCCTCGCCGCAATCATCACGATCTACATCGTGCTGGGCGTCCTCTACGAGAGCCTGATCCATCCGGTGACGATCCTGTCCACGCTGCCGTCTGCCGGTATCGGCGGACTGATCGCATTGATGATGTGCGGCCTCGATCTCTCGCTGGTCGCACTGATCGGAATAATCTTGCTGATGGGCATCGTGAAGAAGAACGCGATCATGATGATCGACTTCGCACTCGATGCAGAGCGCCACCACGGCAAATCACCACGCGAAGCGATCCTGG